>Ga0209538_1000150_pt1 | contig 42047 bp, 39 predicted proteins | sample BarGraNGADG00211_2_FD_184492 | JGI IMG/M metagenome (GOLD analysis project Ga0209538, IMG submission 184492) | Arctic peat soil microbial communities from Barrow, Alaska - Barrow Graham LP Ref core NGADG0004-211 (SPAdes) (version 2) | ecosystem: Environmental > Terrestrial > Soil > Wetlands >... | reverse complement strand
TCCTTGAACCCTACATCGATAAATCGTGTTTGTCTAAGCGAGTTTTACACTTTTAGAGTCCATTATTCATACAAAGGTATTAACTTCTTCAAATTTATACTTATTTTTGTCGCTACAAAGATATGAGTTTAGACGAAGTCGTAACTTGGACCTGCCTGCCGCCGGCAAGCTGAAAATAAAAGGAGTTTTAAACTTCAATATAAAACAGTTACAAATCGAAATGAAATGAAGATGCCGATTTATCGGTACTGAACAGATTTTCAGCATAAGTTTCCGCTTCGCTCAAACTGCGCTATACAGGGCTTATCAACTTTATAAGATTAATAAGCAAACTAAACCATTGCTGCCAAAATGAAAAAACAGAAGAAACAGTTAGAAGAACCTGAGATTATCAAGAACTTATTTAAAAAATTAATTCCAAGTGAATTCCAAATTTTTCCCGAAAGAGGAAAAATCAACGTTACTAACAATCATGGAGTGTATATAATTTATAGCCCTGAAAATGAAGTTTTACATGTTGGAAATACACCAAGTGGAAGAAAGGGGCTTAATCAGAGATTGTATAATCATATATCAAAAACAGGTGTTTTTTATCGTGAATATTTGAAAGATAGAAATATAACATTGCGAGGAAAGTATAAATTTAAATACATCGAAGTGCCAAATCCTAGACACAGAGCATTACTTGAAGCATATACCGCAGGTAATCTTTGTCCTGCTCATTTCGGCACAGCTGAAAAGAAAAAATAGCATACAAGTAATTGCATTAAAAATGATAAAGAATCATAACTCAAACCAAATTTATGAGTATAAGGAAAAGATTAGATGATTGGAAAAACGAATTAAATCCATTGTATCGTAAAGAATTTAAAACTGCGTCAAGTTCTTTAGCTGAGAACGAAGACCTTTTTATTATCGCAATTATTGGAAATGATTTGGGAAATCAAATATTAATCACAAAGTTTTTCCCAACACATTCAAATACAAATCCGGAGTATTTAAAAGGCGACCTACATAACCTTAATAAACTTCTTGACTGGATGGAGCAAAATTTTCAATTCCAACTTGACGAAATTATAAGTAAAATCGACCTATGAGACAATGTAATTTAATTCAACAAATTAAAAATGCTGTTCGGAATGGCAAGGTAAAAGAACCATTCAAATCTTCTAACTTTTCTTTTTTAAGTAGTAGTCCAAGCTTTATTTCAAAACATTCTCAAGCACAGGTCACAGACCTGCGATAATGGGGGATTAAAAAATCCTGATAATAAAGAAAAATGGGATTTAAATTTAGACAAACTTGGTCTGAAACCCCTTTAGGGGTTGAGGGTCACAAAAACAAAACATATGAAACACAAAAAACTCAAAACATGTGCCGTACTTGTGTTGGCCTTAGGGCTACAGGCAACACAGGCACAAACCGCACTTTTTGTAAAACAAAAAGTGGGTAGCACCACGTCCTTTAACCTGAGTACGCTCAAGTCGCTCACCTTTGACGGAAGTAATGTGACGGTTAATAAAAAAGATGCCAGCACCAGCTCCTTTGTCCGTTCTAATGTTCAGTACATGAATTTTGGTGTGAATACTGATATCGCCCCTGTAAATACTGCTCAAAATGGCAAGTTGACGCTTTTCCCTAATCCGGTTCAGGATGTGTTGAACATTGCATATACCAACGAAAATGCTCAAAACATACAAATCGAAATTGTAGGTATTGACGGAAAAGTAGCACTCAAAACGCAGCTTGGCAATGCCACGAGCAGCATTTCTGTAGCAACATTGCCACGCGGTTTTTATTTATGCCGAATCATAAACGGTACAAAAACTCAAGCAGGGAAATTTATAAAACAATGACCCCTAAATCCCCTAAAGGGGACTAAAAGACGCAGTATAAAAAACAAACTAACTTGGCTCTTATTCCCCTTTAGGGGTTGGGGGTTCTTTAAAACAAACTAATATGAAAACATTTCCAATCATTATTTTCGTTCTCGTTCTCTCGGCTTCTAAGATCATGGCTCAGGATACCTTGTACGTATATCAAGGTGGAGCAGTACTTTACAAACGTGTAATATCCGCCGTGGATAGCGTAACTTTCCAGAAAGTATATAAAATAGTTACCGAAAAAGACGGCAATATATATCAAACCGTTACTATTGGTACCCAAACATGGATGGCTTCTAATCTGCGTGTTACTCATTACCGCAACGGCGAAAGCATTACCAACCTGACAGTGGATGCCGACTGGACAGGTGCCACTTTTGCTGCCTGGTGCGATTACTCCAACTTGGCTGCTAACGGTACTAAGTACGGTCACCTATACAACTGGTATGCTGCCAGCGATACGCGCAACATAGCACCCGTCGGTTGGCATGTAGCCACCGATGCAGAGTGGACAACACTTACTACTTATCTGGGTGGCGAGGGTGTAGCCGGAGGCAAACTTAAGGAAGCCGGTACGCTTAATTGGGCAAGCCCTAATACCGGTGCTACCAACGAAACCGGCTTTTCTGCCCTTCCGGGTGGCTACCGTAGCATCGATGGTACGTTCAGCAACGTTGGCCTCTACGGGTACTGGTGGAGTTCTACCCAACACGGTACGGGCACCCCTTGGAACAGGGACGTGTACTACGGCTCAAGCAGCGTGGGCCAGAAGTACGGCGATGGTAAGGTGGGTGGTTTCTCAGTGCGTTGTGTAAAGGATTAATTTAGTTGAGAATTTGAATAGATAAGATTTCGGTGCACTGCACCTTTACTATCGTGGTCTGCTGATTTAGCTACAAATATTGACGGTGCTCCGCACCTGAGAACATTAATAATCGTCTATTTAAAATTCATGTGCAGCGCACCCGGATAGTAGAATCAAAACATTCAACAAACAACTATTGTTGTTTTTAGACTACAGAAAAGTTTTTCTATCTTTGCAGGCAAGAAAGGAGAATAAGACCATGACACAAATAATTTTACAAGTGGACGATGCCACGTTATTACCGGCTTTAGAAAAAACACTAAAACTACTAAAAGGCGTAAAGGTGAAAACCATTACAGAACTGCCTAATGCATCTACTGCTAAAGCTATCAAGGAGGCAAAAGAAGGGAAAGTAATCCGTCACAAAAACAGTAGCGATATGTTTACTTCACTAAACAAGTAAAGAATGTACAGCATTGCCTATACCGGTGCATTTAAGAAAGATTATAAACGTTGCTCTAAACGAAATAATAATCTTCAATTACTGCAAGATGCTGTTGAATTATTAGAATCAACCGGCACTTTGCCTCCCAACTATAAAGCACATAAACTTTCGGGAAATTATTCTGACTGTTGGGAATGTCATATTTCCCCCGATTGGTTGTTGATTTGGCTACAAGACGAAACTCTGAACGAACTGACTTTTATCCGAACCGGTTCTCATGCCGACTTGTTTTAAAACTACATTCCCGCTAACCCCTGGTTCGGCGTAGGCTCTGCCTACGTCGCAGCTAAAAGCAAGTCTTCCGGCTTATAAAATATATAAACAAAAAATCTCCGAACAACCCAAGTCGTTCGGAGATTTTTATTAATTGGAAATTGAAAATTGATGCATTGAAAATTGATCTTACATCATTCCGCCCATTCCGCCACCCATAGGCATTTGAGGAGCAGCGTTATCTTCTTTCTTTTCGGTGATCACACATTCGGTTGTCAGGAACATTCCGGCAATAGAAGCAGCATTTTCCAACGCTACACGACACACTTTAGCAGGATCGACTACGCCGGCTGCAAAGAAGTGTTCGTATTTGTCTGTTTGGGCATTGTAGCCGTAATCATTTTTACCTTCAAGTACTTTTTGAACTACCACTGCACCTTCTTTACCTGCATTAGCCACAATCTGGCGAAGCGGTTCTTCAATGGCACGTTTGATAATTTCAATGCCGGTTTGTTCGTCATCATTTACAGCTTTCAAAGTTCCCAATGTCGCAATGGCACGGATATAAGCCACACCACCACCGGGAACAATTCCTTCTTCAATAGCAGCACGGGTTGCACTCAGTGCGTCTTCCACACGGTCTTTCTTTGCTTTCATTTCAATTTCCGAAGCAGCACCCACGTAAAGTACAGCCACACCTCCGGACAATTTAGCCAAACGTTCCTGCAGTTTTTCACGATCGTAATCGGAAGTTGTGGAGGCAATTTGAGCTTTTATTTGAGCCACGCGGTTAGCAATAGATTCTTTTGTGCCTGCACCGTTTACAATCACGGTGTTGTCTTTGTTAACGGTTACTTTTTCTGCCGTTCCCAACATTTCCAGTGTAGCTTGTTCCAATTTAATACCTTTTTCTTCCGAAATTACAATGCCACCGGTCAAAATAGCAATGTCTTCCAACATTTCTTTGCGACGGTCGCCAAAGCCCGGAGCTTTAACGGCACAAATTTTCAGGTTGGCACGCAAACGGTTTACTACTAAGGTTGTCAACGCTTCACTGTCAACATCTTCAGCAATAACCAACAAGGGACGACCCGATTGAACAGCCGGTTCCAAAACCGGAAGCAATTCTTTGAGGTTAGATATTTTCTTGTCATGGATCAGTATATATGGTTTTTCCATTTCCACTTCCATCTTTTCGGTATTGGTAACGAAATAAGCCGAGATATAACCGCGGTCGAACTGCATACCTTCCACTACTTCGATGTGCGTGTCAGTTCCTTTGGCTTCTTCTATGGTAATAACGCCATCTTTCGAAACTTTGCGCATTGCGTCGGCGATAAGTTTTCCTATTTCAGGATCGTTGTTTGCCGAAATAGATGCAACCTGTTCGATTTTATTATAGTCGTCGCCCACAGTTTTTGCTTGTGAAACAATGCTTTTCACTACTTCAACTACCGCTTTATCGATACCACGTTTCAAATCCATTGGATTTGCTCCGGCAGCCACATTTTTCATTCCCACGCCAACGATTGATTGTGCCAATACAGTTGCAGTGGTTGTTCCGTCACCGGCATCATCACTGGTTTTTGAAGCAACTTCTTTGACTAATTGTGCTCCAAGGTTTTGGAAGGCGTCTTCCAAATCCATTTCTTTGGCTACAGAAACACCATCTTTCGTGATATGTGGTGCACCGAATTTTTTTTCGATTATTACATTGCGACCTTTTGGTCCAAGCGTTACTTTTACGGCATTTGCCAACACGTCAACTCCCTTTTTGAGTTGGTCACGAGCTTCAATATTGAATAAAATTTCTTTTGACATATCTTTATGAATTTACAATTTAAACGTTTACTATTTTAATTAGCACATTGACATATTAGCACGTTAAATGATTGCCAAAATATCCGATTGACGCATGATGAGGTATTTTTCACCTTCCCATTCCAATTCTGTTCCGGCATATTTGCCGTACAAAACAGTATTGCCAACGGCAACTACCATTTTTTCGTCTTTGGTTCCACTACCAATAGCCAATACTTCACCTTTCAATGGTTTTTCTTTTGCTGAATCAGGAATAATGATTCCACTGATTGTTTTTTCTTCTGCTGCCGTAGGTTTTACCAATACACGGTCAGCTAATGGTTTGATGTTCATATTTTTCAGTTTTAAATTGATGATTATATTTGAGTTTGTAATGATTGAAAGTTCAAAAGTTCCGAAGGTTGATCATCCAATTACGAATTTTGTGCCAAAGCTATTTTCTGTCGATTTTGACAGTTACAACGGTTTTCTTTCTGAAAAGTTGTTTATTTTCGCTGACAACTTGTCATTTCATTCGTGAAGTTTTGCAAAGAAAAAGGAGTTTGTACCAATCATAAAGAAGCAAAGAAGGCGATTTGCCGGATAATAAACGACGAAGCAAGTGACTAGTCAGGTCAAACTTCAATGCAAATAAACGGGTTAACCCTGATTTGTAAATACAGATATAAGTGTTCAGCAATTTAGATTCGTCAGCCAGAAATGGATAACGACCGGTTTGATAAAGCAAATAAAGATTTCGGGTACTTTCCTCTGTTTTTTTCAGAAAAGTATTGTTATCGTCCAGACCTTTATGAATAAGCGGATTTTCAATCTGGATATATTCATAACCTAATTGATGTAATTGATGTCCGAAAAGCATATCCTCGTGACCGTAACCACGAATGCTTTCTTCGAAACGAACCCGATTGAAAATAGATTTTGAAATCAGAAAATTGAAAGTAGCAAAATTGTTCTTTCCGCGCTCTGAAGCTGTTCTTGCTTCGCGGACACGACCATATTTTAATCTCAAACTGAAATCAGGATTTTTTTCTTTCGGGTCGTAAGCTGTTCCACCAATGACAACACATTCCATGTTGCAAAATGGAAGGTATTTTTGAATGAAATCAGATGAACTAACTTCTGCATCACAGTCCATAAAAAGCAAGGAATCAAATCTTGCTTCTTCCGCTAATTTATTTCTAATTGCTGACCGGCCAATATTGTTTTCTAAAATTATGTGTTTGCAATTTGCCAATTCACCAATTAACTCATTTTCTTTAACCCATTTTTCGGAGCCATCTTCCATTACAATAATCTCAAAATCAATAGACTGATCCATTGCCTGCCGGTGCAACTCAGTTGCCAATCGGGTAATGTTGAAGTTATATGTCGGAATTAGTATTGCAAGCATAGGATATTGATAACCGTTTTACTATTTATTGATAACTGACATCAGTACTTTTTCCTCTTTTTCCCAACACAATTCTTCTTTTGCTTTTACTGTGTTTTGTTTCACGGCGTTATATCGATTTACGTCGGCAAAAATATTTTCAACCACCATTGCAATATCTTTTGGGTCATGGTTTTGAATATAATAACCAACATCATATTGGTCGATAATCTGCTTCAATTCCACCAATCCTGATGAAAGCGTGGGAATTCCCGAATGAATATAATCGAACAATTTATTGGGCAGCGAAAAATGATAATTCAGGTTGGTGTCTTTGTCTATAGCCAACCCAAGGTCGCTGTTCATGGTGTATTGACGCAGTTCAGCAAAAGGCATTTTGGGTTTGAAAATTACTTTTTCTTGTAAGTTGTATTGCTCCACCATTTTTTTGAGAGTTGGAATCACGTCACCACTTCCTACAATCAGTAAAACCACATTTTCAAGATATTGCATGGCTAAAACAGTTTCTTCAGCTCCACGATGCACGTTAATGCCTGTCCCCTGTAGAATCAGAATCCGTTTGTTTTCAGACAAATCCAGTTCTTTTCGGATTTTTAATCTTTCGGGTGCAAAAGTCGGGGGAATATTCCGACTGACATGAACGGTTTTATTGTATTTGTCGGCGTATAGTTTGGCTATAGAAGCATTAACTGTCAGTATGTCGTTAAGTCTGGGAAAAAGATAATTTTCTAACTTTTTCCAGATAGTTTGTGTAATTGGTCGATTAACTAATTCGGGAGTTTCAGTAAAATATTCGTGTGAGTCGTAAATTAATCGTTTATTTCGTAGTTTGGCTGCCAGATAAGCAGCAGGAAGCGTATCCAAATCGTTGGCAAAAATCAAATCCACTTCAGCCGACATCAAATACAGGAAAAGTCGGATATTGAACTCCGCATAGAATTGTGGACCTTTTCTGAACCACAGTTTTCGACGAAGGGTGAAATAAGAACGTTCCAACGGTAAACTTTCAGGCAACAACCGACCGTATTCTATCACCCAATAACCGCATTTTTGGAGCGTCATGCAAGTTTTATGCACACGTTGGTCGGTGCTTAAATCGTTCGTTACGCAAACTATAGCGGTTTTCTGCATGTATCTTTAACTATAAACTATATACTGTAAACTCCTCACTATTAATTTTTCACTTCGTCTTCAAATATGCAATAATATCCATATACAGTTTTCGATGATATAAACGAGGTGTATCTTCCACTGAGGTGTTGTGCCAGAGCAAAACCAACTCACCGTTCCAGCTTTCCACCATATTTATCAACCGGATACAATATTCATAAGCTTCATGAGCATTCAGATTCATATACCGTTTGTCGCTCAAACTGCCGTCCATAATCGTAAGCGGATGCAAAGTAAGTGAAGTAAGTTGTCGTGTTTTAGGATTAATCCATTTTACCGGTCGACAAGTCCCAAGTCGGAAACCGGCCACATCGGCATAACCCATTGTAAAATCATCTGTAATTCCCACATTTATTAATGCCTGCATATCTTCAGGTTCACGCGAATCTAAGTAATGATGTCTATTATATGTAGTTTTCTTTTTCGAAATTCGTTCTAAGTGTTTTTTTTCATCTGCAATCCGGTCAGGATTTATTCCTGCTTCATAACTCGAATGTAAACCAAAAGTGATATTTTTCTTTTTGCAAAGCATAATGAGTGTTTGAAAATCCTGAATATGATGCGTGATAAATGGTTTGTCTTCTTTGTGTAATCCACCTCCTACTTTAATGAAAACAATCGGTTCACAACGATCGGATCCCACTTTTTGACGGACGGAATTATCAAGTTTGAACAACCAGGGTGAAGTGTACCAAGGATCGTTTATTAATCCCCCAAAATAGCTTTTGATTGCTTTATTCCCTTCTTTCGGACGCCGAATGCCTCGTAGAAGTCCGCCCATAAATCCTCTGAAATTACGATAATGAGACAGCTGATCGACATCATGAGTAAGATACATTTTATGAATTTGTTTGGATAGATTAGGGATTTCAAGGCCAACCTCCCGAAGCTGAATGCGTAATAATTTGCCGTATTCGTCCACTAAAGGAGAATCGATAAATCCGGCACGATAAGGCAGCGATTCTTTTCCTGGAAACCGTCCATGAACATCCCTTACATCACGTCGTACTATTTCTTCGTAACGACTTATCAGAAAATAGGTGCTTGCTATCAAATCGGCATGCAAAATGCGGGTTTTACCCACTTCCTCAACGGTTGAATCACCGAAAAGAATAGGTGCTTCTTCCCAGATTTGCAAAGGTAAATGTGGTAATGATTCCGGAGTTCCGTATATTCCATCAGAAAAAAAAGCAGAAGGTAATATAACCAGTTTATATCGACGAAACTCTTTTGGATTCGCTGTATAGCCAACTTTGGCAATAATTTTGGGCGAAACCGTCTCACCCAGCAAAAAGCGTAATATATAATCAATTATTTCATTCATTTTAATCAAAATTCATCCAAAATCGTAAAATTGAAACATGCCAATTTGCTTATTTTAATTTCTTCTTCCGTTCGTGAGTAAAAGTCAAAACCAAGGCAACAACCAGGCCTAATAAAAGGTCTTTATTAGAAAAAATGCCTAAATATTGAGCATCGGTAGATACTCGATGGGTTATTATTTTCAAAGCTACTGATAAAATAGTGAAAACAGCAAATACACCTAAACCGTATAAAATGGGCTGTAATTTTGGATGTATTAACATATAATTCTGATCAACTTTTTTTCATTTATTGCTTTTCAGCATGTCAAAAGTACTCAATAAATTTTAATCAGAAGTTTGTTGAGTAAGAAATATTACGAGCTAACTTTTAATTGATTGATTAATAGTTGTTCTGAGAAGTTTTATTTAATAGGATTTACAATTTTAAACGACAAAATACGGTTCAAAAAAAAGGGAAGCAGAAGCTTCCCAAAATTTGTGAAATATACAATGTATCAAATGAAAATTAAGCAGTTAGAACTGTTTTATTGATTTCTTGCTCCAATTTTTCCTTAGCAAAATCCAGCACTCCTTTTAAATGTTGTTGCATTAATCTTGCTGCTTCATCACCATTGCGGTTTTTAATTGCCTGTAACATAAGTTCATGTTCTTTTATTACCTCTGTATTTGGCCCACAAATTCGATCTCGTTGATAAATAATCATTATGTCCGGAATAACAATCATCAACATGGCTTTAAAAACGGGATTATGACTGGTTTCAGCTATTGTGCGATGAAATGCAAAGTCACTGCTGATGCGATTCGGTGTGTCAAAGTCACGCAAATAATTTGCAAGCGATTTTTCAAGGTTTTTCATATCAATTTCTGTCCAACGTTCAGCACAAAGTCGTATTGCATTCATTTCCAGTACTACGCGAGTTTCAACCAACGAAAAGAAATCGTAATTTTGAAGATTCAACACGTCAGAAATCAGACCATCAAGTGTCGTAATATCAAGTCCGTTTATAATTGAACCACTTTGGGGCAATGTTTTAATAATGCCGTAAAATTCCAGTTTGTGCAATGCTTCTCGCACTTGTGTTCTACCAAACCCAAACTCCGTAGCCATTTTACGCTCAGCAGGAAGTTTATCACCCGGCTTCAAAACCCCGGAATTTATCAGGTCCTTTACTTTTGAAATAACTCGGTCAGTTGGACTGTCCAAACATGGTTCTTTTAATCCTGTAAATGTTTCTGCCATATTATTTAGAATATAATTATAATGTCCATATCATTGAAAATATGATAGTTTTTTTGTCTGTACTGATATTCATTTTATAACTTTGTACAAAGATACTCTAAAATTTAGAATCTCAATTCACTTCGATTCGGTTTTCAATCTTGTTTTCAATGATTACGATTTTATAAACTTTGCCTTTTGGTTAACCAAAATTAGTATTAAGTTTTATGTTTCCCAAATTATTTTTCATTTATTTTTCATTATCTGTTTTATAACATAGAATTGAATACGATTCTCGATACAAATCAGAGAAAAAATAGCAGTAATCAATAAAAAACTCCTCTCGAAAAAATTCAAAAGGAGTTTCAATAATATTTGAATATAACAGTTTAAAATCCAAACGTTTCAGCCACCGCTTTACAAACCACCTTCCCGTTTATGATATTTAATCCTTTGTGCAAATCTTCGTGTTTTTCACATGCTTTTTCCCAACCCATATTGGCCAGAATAACCGCATAAGGCAAAGTTGCATTGGTTAGGGCAAGAGTTGAAGTAAAAGGAACTGCTCCGGGAATATTGGCAACACAATAATGTAAAATTCCATCCACCGTATAAACCGGATCAGCGTGTGTGGTCGGATGTGAAGTTTCAAAGCAACCGCCTTGATCGATGGCTACGTCAACCAATACCGAACCGGGTTGCATTAGTTTAATCATTTCGCGGGTAATTAAATGTGGTGCTCTAGCTCCAGGAATCAACACTGCTCCTATAACCAAATCGGTGAGTGGCAACATTTCTTCAATGTTCGATGTTGTGGACATTAACGTATCCACATTGGCAGGCATAATTTCGCTTAAATAACGCAAACGGGGTAACGAAATATCTGCTATAGTTACATGCGCTCCCAATCCGGCAGCCATTAATGCGGCTTGAGTTCCAACCACTCCACCACCCAATATCAATACATTGGCAGGTTTCACACCCGGTACACCACCCAATAAAATGCCTTTCCCACCTTTCGGTTTTTCGAGGCATCGGGCACCTTCCTGAATAGACATCCGCCCTGCTACTTCCGACATGGGGATAAGCAATGGTAAGGTTTTGTCGGCTCGTTCTACTGTTTCGTAAGCCAGACAAACGGCACCGCTTGCAATCATAGCATGAGTCAATTCTTCATCGGACGCAAAATGAAAATACGTAAAAATCAATTGATTCGGACGAATAAGTTTGTATTCGCATTGAATCGGCTCTTTTACTTTCATAATCATTTCGGCAATCGCAAAAACTTCCTCGGCAGTTCCTAAAATTTTTACTCCGGCTTTTTTGTATTGTTCATCGGTGAAGCCGCTGTTTTCGCCGGCATGCGTTTCTACAAAAACTTCATGGCCATTTTGAACCAGTGTTTTTGCTCCACCCGGAGTCAAAGCCACGCGACTTTCGTTGTTTTTAATTTCTTTTGGAATTCCAATTTTCATATTTGTAATGTTTTAAAAATATATCTAAATTTTCACTCTTTCAACCGTATTTTTTACCAAATTCAGTTGAAATCGCTGTAAAAATACAGGATTAATTTCAAATTGGAACTTAATTTTAAAACAAATTGACTATTAAGCTATAATATTTCATTAATCGCTTATTTAACAGGCGTTATAAGTCAGTTTCAAGTCAGATAGGATTGTTCTATTTTAACCTGTTTAGATAAATAATTTGAATGTAAAACCTCAAAAAGAAGGGAATATGACATTATTTATTGATAGTTGGTTATAAATTGTAAGTTTTGTTTTAAGGATTCTAAAACAACAACATTACAACACAATTTTCACTACATTACTAGTATAACTTCCCAGAATGCCAATTCCGCCATCCACATTGCTGAAAACCTGCACCGGTTCGGCAAAAAAGGTGTTTGTTTTAATGGAAGTCCGCGTCTGAAGATACAGATAATAGCTTTTACTGATGCTCTGGAGATTAATATTCACTTCTCTAATGGTTGCAGTTTTAGCTTTTCCGGGATAATAAACGTTTTTGTCATCCTGTATGCTGAACGTGAGCGGATATTGTTTCCCGTTGAATAAATCGTCGGAAAAAACATTGTACTTATTCGAAGTGAGCGAAGTCGGCGGTCCCACGGCATCTTTGTTGGCATTACCGGATACAATGTCGTCGAACGAAAAGTTGTAATCCTGCATAAATCCTTTGGATGTATAGGTTTTGGTTATAACTACCAACCGATAATAATTCTGTACAGTAGGATTGTCTGAAAATCTCAATACAAATTTCAGTGTTCGTCCAAGCGAGTTTCCGATCGTGTCAATAAAACCGGTGGTCTTATTGACAGTAATTATCGGTGTCTTGGCTCCGTTAAAGACACTCGAAGTATCTACAGACAAAACAGCGGTTTGCGGTTCAATAGACGTACCGCAACTCACATCGTTTTTCCCCGGAGTTTGTACCGACAAACGGATGGAATCACCAATTGCAGGATGGTAAGTTCCCACATAAACGCCGTTGGCGGCATGCATTAAGGTTTCCTTTGGTGAGCCGTTTACAAGTAACGAAACAGTGGCGTTGTCAATCGTATTGAAAGTAACCTCATTGCTCAGAAAAAACCGACTCAGGGAAACCTGAGCAGTAACGACTGAATCGGGCGTAACAAAACTATTTACCACCACCATCGGATCGGTAACTGAACCATTAAATTCAATGACTTTTTCGCACGAAGTGAAAAAGATCACTGAAAGCAGGAAAATTATATATTTATGTAACTTGCTCATTTGTTTGATTTCATTTATTTTCCTCTATTTCTCATATTTCCTTTGTTTCATTACTTCCTATAATTCTAGAATTTATACGTATAACTCACTGAAGGAATGATCGGAAAAATGGATATTTGAACCAATTGTTTTATTTGATTATACATTCCGGTTGTTGAATCGAAAGTAGTGTTCGTTTTAACCGTTGTTAGAAACGGATTTAGTTGGTTATAGGCATTATACACACTAATATTCCAGGTTCGTTTGCCGTGTTTCAACTTTTTATGGAAATTGACCCCCACATCGAGTCGATGTGTCGGATCGTAGCGGAAATTATTTCGGGCACTGATAAAAGGAACACTGGTCAGGTTCTGAATGGAATAGAGCCCATTACTGGCATTATTAGTATTCGGAATTGATGTGCCGGCATAATTCTGTAAGGCTAATGTTCCCGCATTTCCTGTACTGTAAACCCATGTTGCAGCCGCATCAAAACGTTCGCTGAATTTATGCGAAACAACGATGCTCAAATCGTGCGTACGGTCATATTTTGCCGGAAATATAAGTCCGTTGTTTAATAATTGTCCCGGTCTATCAAAAAGTCGTTCGGTTTTAGACCAGGTATAACCCACCCAACCGGTTGTTTTTCCTACTGTTTTCTGTGCCAGAAATTCAATTCCGTAAGCCCATCCGCGACCGACATTCACTTTATCTTCCCAACTGGTACTCGACCCGAAAAACGAAGCGCCATCTTTATATTCAATCAGGTTGTCCATAGTTTTATAATACGCTTCGACAGACAAATCGAGCATATTTAATAAATTATAAAAAACGCCTACCGAAACCTGTTGTGAAGTCATGGGTTTAATACGTTTGGTAACCGGAACCCACAAATCAGTGGGTAATTCAATATTACTGTTCGATAGCAGGTGAATATATTGACTCATTGAAGCGTAACCTGCTTTTAGCGACAACTTATCATTTAAAAGATAACGCATGCTCAGGCGTGGTTCCAGCGATTGATAGGGTTGATTTTGAACAATGAAAGTGGAATAATGCAATCCCACATTGGCTTTCAGCGCGGTACTCAGACTTATATTATCTTCGACATAAGCCACCACTTCATGAGAATTAATATTTTGATCGCCGATGGTAGTATCCATACTTTGTTGTGTGCTGGTAATCTGAGCAACTGTTACACCGGGTCGAAAAGTATGGTTGATATAATTGGCACCGAATTTAATATCGTGGTTCGGATTTGGCGCATAATCGAAATCCACTTTGGCACAATAATCTTCAATTCCGGAATGAAATCCCATATTGATGGATGCACTGGTTGTAGAGGGAGGTGTAATAACTACGTTTTCGGTATTTAAACCAATTCCCATAAGAAATTCATATCGTGTATAATATGCCGTTGTATTCATAAACAACTTATTGGAAATGATATGATTCCAGCGCAGCGCAGTAAGAATATTCCCCCAGTCCCAATTCATTTTCAACCAAATGCTTTGTGAACCAAGGTCGGATGAAGTTGAACTTTGTTTAATATTAGCATATATCACGTCGTCACCGGTATATACACTCAAATAAAGCCGGTCGGTATCGGAAAATTTATGGCTCAGTTTGGCATTGACGTCATAAAAATAATAACCGGCAGTGGTTTTTTCCATGCCGGGCTGATTGCTTAACGCGGCATGAATAAGAGGTTGTGCAAGGATATCGGCATAGGTGCGACGTGCCGAAAAGTTGAATGTTGTTTTATCATTAACAATCGGTCCTTCAATATTAATTTTCGAAGAAATCAAACCCACTGTCACATTTCCATGATAAGCATGATCGTTTCCGTCATTCATATTAATATCCACCACCGATGAAAGTCGACCGCCAAACCGAGCCGGAAAACTGCCTTTGTACAAGGTCACATTTTTAACGGCATCGGCATTGAAAACGGAGAAGAAACCAAACATGTGATTTACATTATAGACGGGAACTCCATCGAGCAAAATTAGATTTTCATCCGGTCCGCCACCTCTGACATAAAATCCGGCGGAACCTTCCGTACCGGCTTTCACGCCGGGTAATAATTGCAACGCTTTGAGCACATCAGTTTCGCCAAAGAGTGTTGGAACCGATTTTATTTGGCTGATAGGCACATCAATCGCGCTCATTTGCGAACCCTGAACGCCCAAATCTTTCCGGTTAGCATAAACGGTTATTTCTGACAGTTCACTGCTTTCGGACAGACGGATATTGATAACCGTATCTTTTGTGAGTTTAAAAATCCGATTTTGCTGAGCGAAACCAACATACGAATAAATCAGATTCACATTTCCTTTGGGAATTGTAAGCGAATAGAAACCATACGAATTGCTTACACTCCCTTTCTGTGATTTGTTTTCGAAAACGGACGAATTGATAAGCGTCTCTCCATTTTTTAAATCGGTAATATGACCGCTGATGGTATAATTTTGAGAAAGAGAATAGGTACTAAAAAAGAGAAAAAGGATATATATCAGATTGATTTTCTTCATGAAAAAGGAGATAAAAATATTAAACGGAGACAAAGATACTTATTTGTTCGAGAGATTCATTTCACCTACAAACGTTTTCATGCTGAATTTTGTTTTTTTTAATCGGTTTTATTGATACATTTTTTACGATTGCTCCACAATCCCGATTTCCTCTACAGTCAATCCATACAACGCATACACCATGCGGTCAATTTCTTTATCCGTTTTATCAATTTTGGTTTTGATGGCCTGGGCTTTTCCTACTTCTTCACTGAAATAACTTTCCCATTCCGCTTTTTGGTGCAGAGATAGTTTTATTTTGAATTTCTCTAATTCTTTGATAAAATCAGCATAACTCAGCGTATGCCAGTTTTGCAATTTACCTGACAAGGACGCATTTTGCAAGGGTTCAAATTCCCGCGTCAGATTTCGTTGAAATTTACCGGATACTTTCTGGAATTGTTTGTTGAGTGAAAGCATCAGTTCAGCAAGGGTTATGAAAGGTTGCTGGTCGGAAATTGGAACTTTAACGATTGGTAACTGCTCAATAGCACCAGATTTCATGATTGGGAACGTAGTTCTTGAATCGCTGAAGATCATTTGAAAATAAAAATCTAACAATTTAGAATTCAACAAACTTAGAAGATATTTAATTGAAATAACGTTATCAATTAATTCAACTGAACATGCAGTATTAACTACATAATTTTTTTCATTGTCATAACAAAAAGTAAGCTTGCTACCAACAAACTTTGAAATTAGTTTTTCTTCTAATATAAAAATTCTTTCGTCCCTTGCCCTATCTAATAATTTGGGATCATAATACACAAATTTTTGATTTTCATCATGGAAATATCTATGAATTTCTGTTCCTGACAATATTGGCTTATGTAATTCTGTATATTTAATTTGAGATAAATACTGAGCATCATTTCCAGTGGTCAATCCTCTCCAAACTTTAGCTACAGAACAAACTCTGTCATTTTTACTTAGTTTTAAAAGCAAATCCAAAGAATCTTCGTTGACGTTTATCAAGTACTTATTGTCATCAGTTAATGCATTTAATTTTAAAATATTGACTTCAAAATTAGTTTCTTTATTAATTTTCAAAGTACTCCCTTGATATTTGTTGTTTTTATAAGTTGTTATTGCCGTTTCAACACTAGCATCGTCAAAAACAATTCCAGTATTATTGATTTCTAATAAGTTTACATCTTCTACTAAGAAGTTTCTAATTTTCTTTGAGTATTCGTTTGCAAAAAATGTATTTGGTGTGATTTGTGAAATTACTCCATTATGTTTGGCAATATAAGTTGCTAATTCTAAAAACAGTATATAAGTGTTTATTTGTTGCTCTGCTGTTTTATATTTGTTTTTAATATAATTGATCGCGTTATTATTATACTCAAAACCATTGATCCATCTACCTCCCTTAATTACTATATACGGCGGATTTCCAATTACCACATCAAATCCACATTTTCGGATGCCATACGTAGAGTCCGGTTCGGAAACGGCTTCGAGTTTTTCGGCATATTCGTACACCTTTTTGGATATTTCGGCTGCTTCTTTCGATAGGGCAATAGCTTGTTCGGCTTTGGTTTGCGCTTCGAACGATTTTTCTTTTATCAGTTTCAGGTAATCGGGCGTTTCGTCTTTTTCTGGTTTTACTATCGGGGCAAATTCTTTTCCGGGTATAAATACTTGCGGGAATTCTCGTTCCCAGTTAAAGGCTTTATCTCCGGCAACTTCTGGATCATCTATCAGCGAATTACCGCATTTAATATTGTTGCTCAGGTCGTTTAGTTTCCTGTTGGGCTGAGCTGTACGTAACCACAACGAAAGCTTTGCTATCTCTACACTTTCTTCGTTTATGTCCACACCGAAAAGATTGTTTTCGAGGATAGTTTTTTCAATATCGCTCAACACCAAGGCATCACCAAAGAGTTTGGCTTGCAATTCGTCAATATATCGGTGTTCGGCAATCAGGAAATTGAGTGCTTGGTTCAGAAAAGCACCCGAACCGCAAGCAGGGTCGCAAATAGTGATTTGCAGCAACCAATTGCGGTAAGTCTTTAGTTTATCGAAAAGAATTTGAGTAGCTTTCTTTGACCTTTTCTTGTCGGTATAATATTCTTCTTCAACTATGCCGAGTTCTGCTTTTTTATCCGTACAGAGTCGCCCAACGGTATTATCCACTATGTATTTGGTAATGTATTTTGGTGTATAAACTATACCGTCACGTTTCCGTTTAGTTTTCGATTTATCTATTTCCTGACCTGCCGCCTGCGCTGTCAGTTCATCCAGTTCGTTCAGCGAATTCTCAAATATATGTCCCAGAATGTTTACATCTACTTCGCTGGCAAAATCGTAGTCAGAAATCTTTGCCGTGTGTCTGTAAAGTAATTCGTCATCAATTGTTACCGTATCCAGAATGTCATCGGGTTTAAACAAACCACCATTGTAGGCAAAAACATCGTAACGTTTGCCTTTATATCCGGTATTCAGATACTCGAAGTATTTTTTGAATCGGTCGTAGAGTGGTATTTCCACGTCACGTTCTTGCAACTCTCTCCAATCGTTTAGTATTAATCGTACCGAGTTGGGCGGTAACAATTGACGGTCTTCGGCAAAGAAAAGAAACAGAAAACGATCTAATAATTTTTGAGATTTTTTGAAAAGAACAAGCGAATCATATTCAGGATTCAATACTACCAGATTTTGATGCAATTCGCGTTTAAACAGCGAATAATCGTTGTAAAGTTGTTTGGTAATTTTATCCTCCTGACTAATGGATTCTTCTTTAATTTTTTTGGGAATACCTTTTTCAATTTGCGAATATGCCAAACAAAGATAAAGCAACTCAAAATCCTTTTCCGACAGCGTAAACAGATTAAATTCAAGGTGTTCAATCGCATTATCAATATAAAACCGCAACTTTTCAAAGTTGGAAGTAATCACATAAACACATTCCGGCTGGTTGTTTTTATAACCAAATGCTTGTACTTCCACATTGCCTAAATCAGTGATGTTGGTACCTTTCAGTTCGATAACAGCTTTTACCACATTATCAATAACAATTGCCCCGTCAGCTTTTTTGCTATCTTTTATGTTTTTATATTCCGTTGAAAGGTTGTAGTTTGGCGTTGGATTCTTGACATATCCAAGTACATTCACAAACAAATCATTCAGAAATCCTTCCTGATATTGTTCTTCTTTACTATTGCGGATATTTTCCTGAATGGTGGCATTCTGGAAATGCACTTTAAACCGTGTATAAGCGGTTTGAACATCTTGCTTATCCAGTGTTTTTAGGTATTTTTCAATGACTGTTTGTTGAAATAAGGACATAATTTTTCAGTTTAAAGTCAATGGTTGAGAGTGACCCCAAAGGTAGAGAAAAAAATTTAATTGTTAATGCGTAAATAGCGAATTTCGTATTTTAATTTCAAAACAGTTATTTTGCCAATTGGTGAACCTCGTCCAAACTGTATGAAGCCGATTGGGTTTTGTTTACAGCATTTATCATAGCCCGTGCCACCTGAACCGCTTGAATTGGTTGGTAACGCATGAATAGACCCAGATTATTCAACCCATACATGACAGAAAGCGCCATTTTCTCACCAATACGCTTTTCAGAACGGTTTCCATCTAATTGTCCCGGACGCAAAATGCTGATTACTTTGAAAGGCAAAGATTGAACGGCATCTTCCAGCTCTCCTTTAATTTTTGAGTAAAAGATTTTCGATTTGGAATCGGCTCCGGCTGACGATATCAATACAAATTTCGACACCCCATTTTTTGCCGCAATATCAGCAACAATAAATTGATAGGTAAAATCGACTTTAAACTGAGCGCCTTTCGTTTTGGCTTGCGCAATGGTTGTTCCCAAGGAGGAAAAGAGCACATCACCTTTTACCAGATTACTCCAATTCTCCGACTGATCAAAGTCAATGATATGCTCTTTCAGTTTTACATGGTTGAAGCCACTTTCCCGACGAACCAGTGAAACAATTTTCGTAAACTCTTCATTCTCCATCAATAATTTTATCAGTTGAGTCCCAACCATTCCGGTTGATCCAATTACAATTGCTCTCATAATTACCATTTTCTACTTCTTGTGTCTTAATTCTTTCTTTTTAATCAATATGAATGTCCCTGAATCCCAGAAAATACAGCACACCATCGAGCCCAATAGTGGAAATAGATTGTTGCGCGTTGGCTTTTACTTTTGGTTTGGCATGGAAGGCAATTCCAAGTCCGGCTATATTCAACATAGGTAAATCATTAGCTCCATCACCCACCGCGATTACCTGCTCTAAATCAATTTTTTCAACCTGAGCAATCAGTCGGAGCAATTCGGCTTTTCGTTTTCCATCCACAATATCGCCTATATAATTTCCAGTCAGTTTCCCATCCACAATTTCGAGTTCATTGGCATATACATAATCTACATCAAACAACTTTTTGAGAGCATTTCCGAAATATGTAAACCCTCCCGAAAGTATAGCAACCTTGAAACCAATCTTTTTTAAGATGGAGATCAACCGCTCGGCCCCTTCCATAATGGGTAAATTTTGAGCAATTTCGACTAACACTTTTTCATCGAGACCTTTTAACAAAGCAACCCTCCGTCTGAAACTTTCGCTGAAATCAATTTCCCCCCTCATAGCTGATTCGGTGATTTCTCTGACCTGTTCACCAACTCCCGCTCTGTCTGCCAATTCATCAATTACTTCTGTTTTAATAAGTGTTGAATCCATATCAAAACAAATCAAGCGACGGCTACGACGGTACATATCGTCCTTTTGAAATGAAATATCAATTCCCAATTCGGATGTATATTCCATAAACTGAGCCGACAGCGCATTTTTATCAAGCAACGTTCCACGAACCGATAATTCTATGCAGGATCGAATGGCGTTTTCATCATTTATTTCCAACGAAGGACGTCCGGTTAAACGAATTATAGAATCGATATTCAGGTTTTGTTCGGAAACAGTTTTGGTTACCATCGATAATTGTTTGGCAGTAATAACTTTGCCCAGAATGGTAACAATATATCGGCTTTTCCCTTGGCGACCCACCCAGTTGTCATATTCATTAATATTAACTGGTGTAAACCTCACATTTACATTCAGTTCGGAGCATTTAAACAATACTTCTTTCAAAATATTTCCTGAGTCGGACTGATTTGAAACCTTAAAAAGAATTCCCAATGAAAGCGTATGATGAATGTCGGCCTGTCCAATATCCAGAATGGTGGCATTGTATTTACCTAAAATTCCTGTGACGGCAGTTGTTACTCCCGGTTTATCATCTCCTGAAATGTTGATAAGAATAATTTCGCTGTTTGGCATAGGTTTTTAGTTTGTACTTTTAGTCGATAGTTTGTAGAAGTAAAAAATCTTTTAAACTTTTGAACTTATATTATTTTCTCTTTAAATATTTTTCATACGTATCGAGGGTACTTTGAACATATTTCACCGTTTCTTTTCCTCTGAAATAGCCATAATTTACCACCGGATCGTTATAAAATTCAGGTTCACTTTTTTTAAGCAGAAAATATTCCACCTGATTGAACCACACATGCGGATTTTTACCATATTTTTTGGCTAAAGCCATGGCATCCAGGATGTGTGCCGGTCCTGAATTATAGGCCGCCAAAATGAATTTTATTCGCTCTTCGTTATTTTCAACCTTCCGAAAAGCAAGATTCAAACTCTTGATATATTGAACCCCCGCTTCAACATTCATTTCGGGATTAAACTTAGTGTCTTTATCGAGTCCGAAATTAACAGCTGTACGAGGCATTAATTGCATCAACCCGGCTGCTCCAGCCCATGATTCTTCGGAAGCATCATATCTGGATTCGTGAAACACCAGTGCTGCCAATAATCGCCAGTCCCAATTAATTAACGGTGCATACTTTTTAAACAGATGATCGTAAGGCGAAATGGCACCTTTCGGAATTTTGACTTTTTTGAACGCAAAATACGGACTTTTTTCCCAGTATTTATGAAAAAGGTGGTTTTCTGTGAGAGCTGTTTCGGGGAGTTTTTCCCATTTTTCAATGGCTTTGCGGAAATCACGACTTCGATTTCGGATTAACCAACCATTATTTTGATCAAAACCAACTGACATGTGGCAATCCAGCGTTTTGCTATATGTTTTGTGAAGCATGGCAACATTGTGATAGGCAAGCGTATAACTGATTTTATTTTCCGCCACCATGTCAATCAAATCATCGGTTGAGAGCGAATCGGCAGCCGTGACAATTTTTATCGTTCCGCCGATTTCTTCATTCAACGCTTTCAATCGATTGTAGAAAATGCTGTTTGCATTCACATAAACACTTTTGCCGGCCAGCTCAGTTACATCCGAAAGTGCATTGGCACCCATGTTCTGTACCAAAACCTGATACGATTCCGATTGTGGTAATACAAATCTAAATTTTTGTTTTAATTCTTTGGTTTCAACCACATTATATGCCACAATATCCACTTTATCCGCTGCGAGCCATTCAGTCATTTCTTTTTCAGTACGGGCAATGCTGATTTCGAGATTGACGTGCAAATAATTGGCGAAATTTTCTGCCATTTCATAATCAAAACCGAGCAATTCGTCCCGAAACAAAAAATAGGAAGTGGAACCATACATAGTTGCCACTTTTAAGGTGTCTGATTTAACAATATCTTCTAAATCGTTAGAAGAAATAACCGAAAAAACCTCCTTTTTTTTTGATCCACACGAGGCGAATAAAAAAACAGAAAAAAAAATGAGGAGAATCGGGTATTTATTCTTCATAATCAATCAGATAAATTGAATATTCTCTGCTTTTATCAACTCCATTCCGTTCATTCGTAAAAATACCTGAGCTGTTGCAACCACGTCTTTCTGGCAATAAAGTGCAATTCGCTCAATATTCTTTTCTTTGTAATAAACCTGCGCCACCTGACTTCCATCAATGTCGTCTTTCGGCGTTGGAATCCCGAAAACAGCTGTCAATAATTTCAATGCTGTGTAGTTTTTATAATCACCGAATTTCCACAATTCCAATGTGTCGAGGAAGTTCATTTCCCAAGATTTTTTGCCGGCGATATTGAAAATTTTCGGCAAGTTAAGTCCGTTTATAAGCATTCGCCGACAAATATACGGAATGTCGAATTCTTTGATGTTATGACCGCAAAGGGTCTGTTCTTTGGTTGTGCAGAATTTGACAATCAGATTTGAAAGATCAGTCAGAATTTGTTTTTCATCGTGACCGCTGAATGATTTCGTACGGAAATGCATTTCTTCGCCCTGCAAATGAATAAATCCAACCGAAATGCAAACAATTTTTCCAAATTCGGAATAAATGCCGGCACTGTTGTTAAAAGCTTCGGCAGCAGTTGTTTCATCAGCATATTTTTCGGGCATTCGTTTGTGAATCAGTGCAAACTTATCTTCCCACAAATGGCATAATTCGTCGCGCAATTCTGAAAAATTGGCAGTTTGTGGAACGGTTTCTATGTCCAGAAACATGATTTTTGGTAATTCTTCTTTCAGCATAGTTTTTTTTAGTAATCAGTGATCGTTTTTCAGCATTAACTGTTCACTGATGAGTTTGTTTTCAATATATTTCGTCAAAATATCAATGGCAACGTGATTATTTCCACCTTGCGGAATAATCAGATCTGCAAAACGTTTCGACGGTTCGATAAACTGCAAATGCATAGGTTTTACGGTGCATTCATAGCGTTCCATGACTTTATTTACCGATCGTCCGCGCTCCTCAATATCGCGGTTAATCACGCGGATTAAGCGGTCGTCGGCATCGGCATCTACAAATACTTTCAAATCAATCATTTTGCGTAATTCAGCATTTGAGAGCACCAAAATTCCTTCGATGATAATAACGTGACAAGGATGAATGGGAATGGTTTCTGCTGCACGTGTGCAAGTGAGGTACGAATAAATCGGTTGATCGATGGTTTTGCCCTTTTTCAATTCTTTTAAATGCTTCACCAACAGTTCAAATTCAATCGAATCGGGATGGTCAAAATTGATTTCCAACCGTTCTTCAAGAGGCAAATGTCCGCTGTCGCGGTAATAGGAATCCTGTGGCAAAATGACTACTTCGCCTTCGGGCAATCGTTCCAAAATTTTGCGGACAACAGTTGTTTTTCCGGAACCAGTTCCACCCGCAATTCCAATTATCAGCATATTGTTTTATGTTAGTTTAAGACCACTAAAGTACGGATTTATTTTTTTTCAATCGAATTTGTTCGTTTATTTTTTTGATTTAGAATACATTATTTTTTTATATTCTTGTTTTTCAATTAGATACAAATGGAGTTCTAACCGGAATAAATTGTTTGAAAAGATAGTCAATTTGAACTTTTTATCGGTTTGAATATAATTTTCTGATTATCATATCTAAAATTGTTGTACATTTGCACGTTAAATAAAAAAATCAATTTCAAATTAAATGATAACGTTGACAACATTTTTGAAAAATTGTTTAGTAAATATTTTTTTATTTGGATTCTTTTCAATGTCTTCATTTTCAGCTAACGAATATAATGTAATTCCCTGTCCCCGACAATTAATTTCACAAAGCGGTTTATTTGCATTCAACAGTCGAACGGTTGTTATATTGCATATCTTGGCTTTATGTGTGATTTTACCTCCAAAAATGAAAGTGCACGATTCGACTTATGGAACTGATAAAAAATTGCTGGCTGAGAATCAAATACCTCATTCAGATTCTCCCACTTGGGAAATGATTCGTCGCGGAGTAACTTATCCTTCCACCGAAGTTCGTTTTATAATATTACAACTTACAAATGGCGATAACCGTCCTTATGACCATCCTGATAAAATGGATGGGAGTATGATTTTCATGGATGAAATTTGTTTAAAATAAATTCGTTAAAATCTATGATAAAGAGAAGCTTATTTGTTTTCATACTGCTCACATTCGTTCAATTTAGTCAGGCTCAAACAGCTGACAGAAGAATTGCTTTTGGGTTTAGTGGGGAGAAAACATTATACGTAGGCGATTATGGTGGGAATGGTATTTACGATTTTGGTCGTTCAGAAATATTAATATTTGGTATTCCTAAATTTCACACAGGATATTGGTCGGGTGGATTATCTTTTAATACCTATCTTTCATCTTCATTTGATGTAGGAATTCAAGGATTTTATGGGGAATATGGATATTTTATTTCTGGTACTGAAAATTTTTTAGCAATGAAATTTGAAACATCTCTATTTGCCCATTACAAATTCAACAATGGATATATTTTAGCTCAAAATGCCAAGTTGTCTCCTTTCTTGTCAGTTGGATTTGGTATGGCAAGTTATGGTAGAGATTCTTGGAAAGACTATGTGAAAGGCCCAAGAGGAAACTTTAGCGGCATTGATTTTATTGTTCCACTTGGAGCAGGTTTCAAGTATCAGATTACAAATAAATTCGCATTTCAATATCAATACCTTTATAATTTTACAAATAGTGATATTCATGATCAACATATGGGCGGAACTGGTATTGAGAGTTCAAAACCCGGAAATGATGCCTGGGGCGGACATATATTTAGTGTCATTTACTCTATTAAAATTTACTCCACCAATCTAGACGATCGTTGGAAGCCGCGATATGAATATAAAGATAATAGTTGGAAGTCGCATGGATACAGAAAATAATAATTTTGGACTTATTTCCTATTTTCTGCATAAATAAAACTAACCATTACAAATACGCGATTTACAGCATATTATAAAACATTTTACTCGGTTTTGAGTGTTGCAGAAAAAAACAATAATATTCACCTAATCAGTTCGGAATTTGATATTCAAAAATCATTTTATATTAAGTCAAATAAAATCAATTGGTTTTTGAAAAATGAAATAAAAAAAACAGTAGCTTTGTAAACTTAAAATTTACACAGAAAGGAATGAAAAACAGGACTTTATTTCTATTTATTTCAATAGTATGTTTTTTTACTGCTGTAACTATGAAAGCTCAACCAGTAAACGTAAAAAGTATTTTAAAAAATATTGTTGCTCCGACCTTTCCAAATCAAAATTTTAATGTGCTCGACTTTGGAGCGGTGAATGATGGCGTTACTGATTCCCGAAATGCTATAAACAAAGCAATTACTGCTTGTAGTAATGCTCATGGTGGAATAGTTTTCGTCCCACAAGGAAAATTTTATGTGGCAGGTTCTATTATTTTGAAAAGCAATGTAAACCTGAATTTAGCTGAAGGAACTGAAATTGTTTTTAGTTACAAACCGCAAGATTATTCTCCTTTTGTCCTTACCGTTTGGGAAGGAACCGAGTTGTTCAATTATTCGCCGTTGGTTTATGCCTATCATGTCTCTAATATAGCCATTACCGGCAAAGGTAAGGTGAATGGCAATGCTTCAAAAGAATTTGCAATCTGGCGACCTCAGGGTTCTAAAACACAAGACCAACTTCGCCAAATGGGAATAGATCAGGTTCCTGTTAACCAACGAACTTTCGGATTGGAGTCAAATCTTCCACCAAGCATGATTCAGTTTTTTGGTTGCAGTAATATTTTAATTCAGGATATTCACATAGTCGATGCTCCTTATTGGGTAATTCATCCGGTGTTTTGCAATAATGTAACAGTACGAGGAGTTAAAATTGACAGTAATAATCTGAATAATGACGGTTGCGACCCGGAATATACCCGTAACGTTTTAATTGAAAACAGCACGTTCAACGTGGGCGACGATGCCATTGCCATTAAAGCTGGACGTGACCAGGATGCCTGGCGTGTCGGACAACCAACCGAGAATATTATAATTCGTAATTGTATATTCAATTCCAAGTGCAACGGATTGTGCATTGGCAGCGAAATGGCAGCCGGTGTGCAGAATGTTTTTATGGAAAATGTAAAGGTAAAAAATTGTCTCAGTGGCATTTATTTCAAATCGAATCCCGACCGTGGCGGTTTCATTCGGAATGTATGGGTACGAAACATTTCTCTTGATAGTGTTCGTACAGCTTTAGTGCGTTTTGAAACCAATTATCCCGGAAGCCGTGGCGGTTTTCATCCTACCTTATTTCAAAACTTCCTGATTGAAAACGTAAAAGGCGACCATTCGGGAGAATGTGGCTTTTATGCTGTGGGTATAGAAAACTATCCATTAAAGGACATTAGGTTGAAAAATATTCAGTTGCGAAGCTGTAAAACTCCCTATATCATGAGGAATGTGGAGAACGTAACATTTGAAAATGTATCGTTAGGTGGAATTACATTGCCGAAAAACCCGGTAGAAACTAAAGAATCGAAACTGAATTCTTATTAATTTACAGCGTGCATTTTCAAATATTTTTCAATATCGTTTCTTTACCATTACCTTTAACCCGTCGGCAACCATTTTGACAAGTATTTCTTTTCCTTCTTCGTAAGGTTCGCCATCGTAATGGAAAGGACCGGGTTCTTCGCGGTGTAAAGATATTGAATCGGCACGCAGTGTAGTCATAAACAAATCTTTGTCTATTGTTTTGGCAAAAAGTTGCAATGCCAATGTAGGGATGGCAATAATGGGGAAGTTACTCATAATGGAAATATCCAGTTGACCATCCTGAACACTTGCTTGCGGTGCAATATAGGCGTTATTTCCCCATTGTGAGGCGTTTGCAAAAGTCAACACAAATGCTTTTACCGTTAAATCAATGCCATCGCCTTGTAAATGATAGTTTTGTGATTTGTAGCTGAAATATCCGGTTATAATTTTTTCGAGATAACTCATAACACCTCGCTTGTGCCCTTTGGCAAATTCTGTGCTCACATACGCATCGAATCCGGTTCCGCAAGTACAAAAAAAGGGACGTTCATTCACCAAACCATAATCCATAAAAATAGATTCTGAGTAATTTAATTGTTGAATCGCCTTTTTTACATTCATTGGAATCCCTAAATGTCTGGCTAGTCCGTTGCCTGAACCAATCGGGATAATCCCCAACGAAGTATTTGTGTGTATCAACGATCGCGCAATTTCATTCACCGTCCCATCGCCTCCAACTGCAACAACAAAATGAAAATCTTTCTCAACAAACTCTTTTGCCAGTTCAGTACCATGCCCACGATTCTTTGTGAAAACTATTTCTGGTTCAAATACCTTTTTATCCAAACCTTGCTGAATTAAACCGAGAAGATCTTCTTTTCTTCCTGTCCCGGAAAAGGGGTTGATTATAAAGGCAATTTTCTTTTTCATTTGGATTGGCGATGGAATTGGCAAAATTACGAATAAATTATCAAATCTAAAAAATGGAAATTCTTAATTCAAAACTAATCATATCAAAGCATTGTTATATCTTTGTGATTTGGTTAATAAGTTAAAAAGAAAGCACATGCTGTAAAATATCAACTTATAATCAACCTTAATAGCATTAGTAAACTTTCAACTTTCTAACTCTAAAATCATGTCAAAAAAGAGAAAACCATCCCAAAGCACACGTGTCAATAAAAAAGAATTGATGAGGAACATTATCAATGTATTTAACGAAAATACGGAGAAAACGTTCAATTACAAACAAATTTCGACATTACTAAATATAAAGTCCGAATCACAACGGGTTTTTATCAATCAATTAATGTATGAATTGCTGGATGAAGATTTTTTAGTGGAAATTTCCCGTGGAAAATTCAAAGTGAATTCCCGTGGCGGTTATATTGAGGGAATGATCGATCGGCAAGGTGTAAAAACTTTTCTGATACCGGATGATGGCGGTGAACCTGTTTTTATTCCGGAACGTAAAACAAACCATGCTTTGCTCAATGATAAAGTAAAAGTTTTTTTGTATGCACACCGAAAAGGGCAACAACTCGAAGGTGAAGTGGTGGAAATTATCAAACGTGCAAAGGATACTTTTGTGGGAATTCTCGATGTTTCAGATAATTACGCGTTTCTGACATTGGATAACCGCATTATGACCAATGATATTTTTATTCCCAAAAACAAATTGAAAGGTGGAAAATCTGGTCAGAAAGCGGTTGTAAAACTACTTGCATGGGAACCGAATGCTAAAAATCCAATAGGTGAAGTAATTGATGTGTTGGGCGATAAAGGCGATAATACTACTGAAATGCACGCCATTCTGGCTGAATTCGGTTTGCCGTATAAATATCCTGCCGATGTGGAAGCTTCAGCCGATAAGATTGATGCAGGAATTACACCCGAAGAAGTAGCTAAACGTATTGATATGCGAAAAGTCACCACTTTTACTGTCGATCCGCGCGATGCCAAAGATTTTGACGATGCCTTATCGTTACGCAAACTGAATAACGGACTGTGGGAAGTAGGAGTTCACATTGCCGATGTAACGCATTACGTTCGTCCCGACAGTATAATTGAACAGGAAGGTCAGCAACGCGCCACTTCGGTCTATCTTGTCGATCGCACCATTCCGATGTTGCCGGAACATTTATCCAATGGCATTTGCTCCCTACGTCCAAACGAAGACAAACTGACGTATTCTGTAATATTTCAAATGAACGATAAAGCCGAAGTGCAACATTATGAAATTGCGAAAACAGTAACCTGCAGCAATCGCCGATTTACTTACGAAGAAGCACAAACAATTATTGAAACAGGTGACGGTGATTACAAAGAAGAAATTCTGACACTAGACCGTCTGGCAAAGATTTTACGCGCAAAGCGTTTCGAAAACGGTGCGATAGCTTTCGATAGAGTTGAGGTGCGTTTTGAAATTGATTCAACAGGGAAACCGAATTCTGTATTTTTCAAAGAGCAAAAAGATGCCATTAAAATGATTGAAGAATTTATGTTACTGGCAAATAAAACTGTTGCAACACATATTGGAAAACCGGGCAAAGGTCAGCCTGTCAAAACATTTGTCTATCGTATTCATGATATACCAAATCCAGATAAATTGAACAACTTTGCCATGTTTATTAAACGTTTTGGATATAATTTGAAAACTTCGGGCAAACAAACCGCTGTTTCAAGTTCTATCAATCATTTATTAGACGAAGTTCAGGGCAAGAAAGAACAAAATCTGATTGAGACTTTGGCTATCAGATCCATGGCTAAAGCCATTTATTCTACAGCCAATTTGGGGCATTACGGACTGGCTTTCGATTTTTATACACATTTCACTTCACCCATCCGCCGTTATCCCGATATGATGGTGCATCGTTTGCTCTACAACTATGCAGCCGGTGGCCGCAGTGTCAATGCTTCAGAATACGAAGAATACTGCCAGCATAGTTCCGATATGGAACAATTGGCAGCTAATGCCGAACGTGCTTCCATTAAATATAAACAAGTGGAATTTATGTCAGACCGTATCGGACAAGTGTTCGATGGAGTTATTTCAGGTGTTACCGAATGGGGCATTTATGTGGAGTTGGTCGAAAATAAATGTGAAGGTATGATTTCTATTCGTGATTTAGATGACGATTATTATACTTTTGACGATAAAAACTATTGTTTGGTTGGTCGTAGATTCCACAAACGCTATCAATTAGGTGACGAAATTACGGTAAAAGTCGCCAAAGCAAACCTGGATAAGAAGCAATTGGATTTTGTGCTGGCATAAAAAATTATATTGATTGACACATAAGGTTTTATAAACATTTAATTTGACATTAATTTCCGGACAAATTAACTAATTAACTAATTATCCTATCAACTTTCCCTAAAATTCTTTGCAAATAAAAAAAATTAATGTTACCTTTGCACTCGCAAAATCAACGAAATGGCTGCGTAGCTCAACTGAATAGAGTACCACACTACGGATGTGGGGGTTGCGGGTTTGAATCCCACCGCGGTCACAGAAATTAACGAGAGGTTATCTTATAATTGAGATAACCTCTTTTAATAAAGTCAAATGGAATACTTTGTTTATGTTATTAAAAGTGAGCTTAATGGAAGGTTGTATAAAGGAATGACATCTGACATTTTAAAACGTTTGAAAGAACATAATTCCGGTCGTAATTTTTCAACCAAGCCTTATGTTCCATGGAAACTCGTTTATTCAAAAGCATTTGATAATCGGGTTTCTGCCCGGGCTTATGAAAAGTATTTAAAATCCGGAATTGGAAGGGATTTCTTAAAATCATTAAATAATTCAACTGAATAGATGACCACACCATGGATGTAATGCCTGCCTTCGAGGTATGTCGGCTGCTGAGTGCGGGTTTGAATCCCTGCCTGCGGCAGGCAGGCCACCGCGGTCACGATTAAATACCTCTGTAAACAAATTGTTTGCAGAGGTATTTAACCTTTTACTCCCCTATAACTTATATTTTCACATTTATTTTCTTTCACATATATATATCCCTATAATGAGCTTTTTTTATCAAATTAATGACTCTTCAAAATAGATTGCTATTTGTAAGTTGATGGATTAAAATAGGAACAAATTGAAGAAAAATATCTTTAATTACTACATTTTGTTCTATTTTGCCCCAAAGTAGTGCGATTTTTACCAGCCCAAAATGTTAAACTTATGTTTATATAAAAAAAAAATTATTATTTGACTTTTCTTTTCCTATTAATTTACATTTATCAAAATCATATATTTTTTATACAAAAATTAAACATACTATACATATAATCAGACATATAACAGATTGTTAAGATTCTGAAATTGCTCATTTTACAGCGTATTTATAGTCAAAATACGAAAGCCTGCCTACAATATGACACAAAAAAACTACATAATTTTTCTATCTATCATCAAAAACACTTGTTTTTTAATTATTAATACTTTATTTTTGCAAACTGATTAAATGAACTTACTAGAAAAAAACGCAAATTAAAGAAGATTAATAAACAAAATGTTAAATTTATGAGAAAACTAACGTTCTTATTGGCTTGCCTATTTTTGGTCGGCGTAGGTTTGGTTAATGCTCAATCAAAAGCCGTTTCGGGAAAAGTTGTTTCCGCGGATGATGGGCAACCTGTTATTGGTGCTACTGTAATGGTTAAAGGTACAACAAATGGTACTATTACCGATGCAGATGGTAATTTCAGAATCACTTTGCCGGAAACTGCAAAAATTCTGACTATTTCATACGTAGGTATGAAAACTGTTGAAGTTGAAGCAAGAAACAACTTAGTAGTTCAATTGGAATCCGACGTTAAACAAATTGATGAAGTTATTGTAACGGCAATGGGTATCAAGCGTTCTGAAAAGGCAATTGGGTATTCTGCAACGTCTGTAAATGGTGATGTTATATCGGAAGGTCGTACATCAGATATTATGACAGGACTATCAGGTAAAATTGCCGGTGTACAGATAGCAAGTACTTCTTCAGATCCCGGAACTTCCAATTCAGTTGTAATTCGTGGGTTTAGTTCTTTATCAGGTTCGAATCAACCACTATATGTAATAGATGGTGTTCCAATGAATAACTCTGCCGTTTATTCCAGTGATGGTTTAAATAATTCTTACGATTTCGGAAATGGAGCAAATGCGGTCAATCCTGATGATGTTGCAAACATGACTATCCTTAAGGGTGCAGCTGCAACAGCATTATATGGTAGCCGTGCAGCCGCTGGCGTTATTTTGATTACTACCAAGTCAGGTAAATATCAGAAAAAAGGAGTTGGAGTAGAATATAACGGAGGTCTTCAGTTTTCAACTCTTCTTCGCCTTCCTGAAATGCAGAATGAATTTGGAATGGGATGGAATGGTGACAAAACTATGATTGAAAACGGAAGTTGGGGTCCAAAATTTGATGGATCCAAGCAACTTTTTGGTCAGGTATACGATAACTCTCAACAATTGAAATCGTATGTACCTTTAAAAAATAATGTTGCGGATTTCTTTGATACCGGTTTAAGGTATTCAAACAGCCTTTCATTTAACGGTGCAAGTGATAAAAGTGATTATTTTGTATCTTTCTCGCAAATAAGCGATGACGGTATACTTCCAACAAATGCCGACACTTATGATAAATATACTTTTTCGGTTCGTGGGAGTCACAAAATTCAGGCGTTGACAATTTCAACTTCCCTTAATTACGAAAATCAAACTAATAATTTTGCCAACACAGGTCAGGGACTTTCTATGGTAAACTCTATTTATCAAACACCTCGTGACATTAGCATTATTGGTTTAAAAGATTTAACCAATCCTTTTAATACTCCGGGCTATTATTATACGCCTTATGGAGTAACCAATCCATATTATGTCCTTGCAAATTATCAAAATGAATATAAAGCAGAAAAGGTTTATGGCAAGTTTCAACTTGACTACGATTTTCTGAAATATTTTAAAGCTACTTATCGTATTGGTCTGGATGCCACAACCAGTGAACAGGACTATGGAACTCCAAATATGAAGGCACTTTATGCAAACACACCCAATTCCAGTGCCTTTTCAGGTTCAACAGGAACTGTGTCAGTTAACACATCAAGCCGACGTGAAATTAATCAGGATTTCCTGCTTACATTTAGTAAAACAGTAGATAATTTTTCTTTTAACGGATTGACAGGTGTCAACCTGAATGAACGGAAATATTCCAGTTTAAGTGCCGGTATTACAGCATTGGATATTCCAACCTGGTTTAACTTAAGTAACTCAGCAAGCACTCCAGTTGTTTCAACATACAATTCACTTCGCCGTCTTTATGGTGTATTCGGTCAGGTAGATGTTGCCTGGAAAAGCATGCTTTATTTAACGGGTACAGCACGTAATGACTGGTCATCAACTTTACCGGTTGCTAATAACAGTTTCTTCTACCCGGGAGTTACAGGTAGTTTTGTATTTACGGAACTTTTACCAAAAAATGATATACTTACATTTGGTAAAATTCGTGCTGCTTATGGACAAACCGGTAATGATGCAAACGTTTATATGATCAATCCTGTTTTTGCACAAGCATCGGCTGATGCAAGTGGTTGGGGACTCGTTAGTTTCCCTTTAAAAGGAGTAAATGCTTTTTCCCAGGGTAATGTGTTGGGTAATAAAAACCTAAGCCCTGAAATAACAACTGAATATGAATTTGGTGCCAACCTGGCATTCTTAAATGGGCGTATTACGTTGGATGCAGCAGTATATGACCGTAATTCAGACAAACAAATCTTCAGTTTGAATATGGATCCTGCCAGCGGATATACAGCACAAAATATTAATTTGGGTAAGATTGAAAACAAAGGTATCGAGTTATTGCTAAATTTAACTCCAATTAAAACAAAAGACTTTAGTTGGGATGTTTCATTTAACTTTACGAAAAACAACAGTAAAGTTATCAGCTTACCGAAAGAACTTGGAGGTATTGCCACCATTTATGGACTTACCGGAGGTGCAACCATGTATGCAATTGTAGGACAACCTTTAGGAACATTTAAAGCACAGGTTGCAAAGCGCGACCCCAAAGGGAATATCGTAGTAAATCCAACTTCCGGTTTGCCTCTTGCAGCCGATACATTTGCGATTGTTGGTGATATGAACTACAAATATGAAATGGGCGTTTCAACTACACTGAAATATAAAAGTTTCAGTTTGGGACTTGATTTTGATATCCGTCAGGGAGGTGTAATGTTCTCGCGTACGAAGAATCTTAATTATTTCGTGGGTAATTCTATTCAAACAATTTACAATGACCGTAATCCTTTCATAGTTCCTGGTTCAGTTAATGAAGTAGTTGCAACTGATGGAACGAAAACTTACCCAACAAATACAACACCGATAGCTATAAGTGATATCTTGACCTATTGGGATAATGGAGCTACTGATATGGGAAGCGCAGATTTAATCGATAAATCGTATATTAAACTTCGTTCTTTGGTTATTGGTTATGAATTGCCAACTTCATGGTTTAGAAATACATTGATACAAGGTGTTAAAGTATCTGCTTACGGAAATAACTTGTTTGTATGGACACCAGCAAGCAATACATTTATAGATCCTGAAGTAACCTCTTTTGGTAATGACTTAAGTGGAAAATACGGTGAATATACTGCCAATCCAAGCACTCGTAGATTTGGATTTAATTTAATGGTTAAATTTTAAAAACTGAATAGTTTATGAAAAAAATAATAGCATTCGTTTCTTTGGCTGTTTGTCTGTCGGGTTGCAGCCTTGATGTAAACACGGATCCAAATTACCCAACAAATGTGAGTTCCTCACTTGTATTACCTTCAGCAGAGAATGCAATAGCTGCAGTTGTAGGTGATGGAATGTATAATTATGCTGGCTTTTTTGCCCAGTATTATGACCAAATGCCAGAAGCAAATCAATATAACATTATATCACAGTATTCGTTTACGGAACAATCTCAACTTATTGACCGTTCGTATCGTACACTTTATGCCGGAGCTTTAGAAGATCTTGATGTAGTTTTAAAAGATGTAAATGCCAATGCAGCCGATAAATTTGCGGCAACTGTTCTGCGTGCTTATTGTTTCCAATTACTTGTAGATAATATGAACCAGGTTCCTTATACAGAAGCTTTGCAAGGAAGTGCTAATTCTATGCCTAAATGGGATGACGGACAAAAAGTATACGAAGGTGTATTGACAGAAATGCAAGCTGCTCAGGATAAATTAGGAACGGCTACTGTAAGTAATTCAGACCTGTTATTAAATAAAGAAACAGCCCAATGGGTTGGATTTGCAAATGCACTTCGTTTGAGAATGTATCTTCGTTTTATAGATGCCGGTGTTGATGTTGCCGGATATACTGATAAGATTAAAACATTACTTTCAGGAAGTTTCTTTACCGGAGATGTGAAATTTGATGTATATGCAGATGAAGCTGATAAACAAAACCCTTGGTATGCTGCAAATATAATTAATTTAAATGCTACGAATCATGTAGGTTCTTATCCGATTGTTACTTATTTAATGGCAACAAATGACCCTCGTATTGCCTATAATTTTGTAAAAGCAACAAAAACCAGTACTTACGCAGGTGAATTACCGGGATCGAAAGTGGCTTTAAGTGCAAAGAAAAATGCAGATTATAGCTTTTTGAACTATTATGCAACAAAACCTGTTTATTTCTTTACTCAAAGTGAGTTGCAATTCTTGTTGGCAGAAGCATATCTTCGTTTCAACAATGACGACGCAAGTGCAAAGACTGCTTATGAAGCCGGAATAGATGCTGATTTTGCTGCCCGTAACATTAGTTCTCCTTCAGTGATGTATGGTGCAGGTGGTCCGGTAGCATGGTCAACTGCTGCAGACAATACTGCTAAATTACAGTTGATTTATATGCAGAAATGGGTTGCTTTATGTTATATGGATCACATGGAAGCCTGGTCGGAAATTCGCAGAACAGATGTTCCAAAATTGTCGAGCCAAACAGCAGACGCAATTTATGCAAATCCTACAGTTTATACTCCGGGAGAATTGATTTCACCAATGCGTAATGATCTGGGTACTATGGTGAAACGGATGTATTTTCCATTAAGTGCTCGTCAGTTAAATACTAATACTCCTCCGGCAGTTCCAGCATCGACAAATGTTTGGTGGGATAAAAAGTAAAATATATTAATCATTAATAAATAAAAATATGAAAAAAATAATATATAGTTTATTCGTATGTCTGACACTTGTCATAGGTTCTTGTAGTGACAAGACATCTTTCGACGACCACAAAATTACTTATTATGTAACTTTTGCGATGAGCGGAGATCAGACATTTTTGGTTCCGGTAGGTACGTCCTATGTGGATCCGGGTGTTAACGCGATGGAGGGGCCAAAAGATGTCACTTCCACAATGAAAACAACAGGTACAGTCAATGCAAACCAGATTGGTCTTTACCCGGTTACTTATTCATCAGTTAATGCAGATGGCTATGCAAGTTCAGCTACCAGAACGGTAATTGTTTATGATCCTACGGTTACTACAGATATTTCTGGTAAATATCAACTTGCAACAGGCAGCTACAGATTAACAAAGAGTAGCGGTGCAAAAACTGCTTTTGCAGGTTATTTTGTAACAGTGGATTATATTGCTCCGGGAATTTTCCATGTATCCGATTTTTTTGGAGGTTATTATGAATTCAGGGCAGCCTATGGTTCTGCTTATGCCATGGCAGGATACATAAAACTTAATCCGAATAATACAATCGGATTGCTTTCCAGTAAAGTTGCAGGTTGGGGTGATTCTTTGAATTCACTGGCAAATGCCACATACACTCCGGCAACCAATAAGATTCATTGGGAAGCGACTTATGCAAATGCATATACTTGGTTCTTAGATTTAACTAAACAATAAAAAAATAAGAAATATGAAAAAATATTTAATATTACTAGTTGCAGCTCTGACAATCGCTTTTACCGGCTGCGAAACGGTTACAGAACCCGGAGGAACAGCTGTTCAGGCTATAGCCGGAGAATGGTGGGTAACCGCTGAATATCAAAAAGCAGGTGTATGGACGGATGCCGGTGTTGGTCATTTCAAATTATCAACCTATAATACTGCTGCTAATGAAAATACCGAAATGTGGGTAAATGATAATGGAAGTTTTTGGAATTTTCATTCTATTGTGAAAGTTGACTATACATCAAAAACATTTTTAACAACTGACTCAGTATCTACAAACGCTGTTAAATATCCTAGTGAAAAAGTATTGATTACTAACGGTAAAGTGCTACTTGGAGCTGCAAAAACTCCAAGTGGAGCTGCTGCTGACAGTATTGTTTTTTCTGCAGCATTTAATGATGATTCAGGTCCGATAGTTTATAAAGTTTCAGGTTTCAGACGCACAGGTTTCCCTGCTGATGACTTTTAATTAATCAGGTATGATTAATTTTTAGTGATAAGGAATATAAAGCAAATGAAATTAAACAGTTGTGAAGTTAACTTTGCAACTGTTTTTTTTTATGTTTCAAACATTGTAAGCATATTTGACAGTGCAATTCGATTAATGGGCTGTCAGATGAAAGTTTTATTATTTTATATTGATAATCAGCAAAAAATAAACCTAATTATTCCGATTTTTTTGTAAATTTGTAGTCTGGATTTTGTTTAATAGAACTAATAAATAATATTATGTATTTAGTAAATTGTTGAATCATGACAAAACATTTATCGCTTTTAATCATTATTCTGTTGGTAATTATAAATGCGAAACTGCAGGCACAGGATATAAGATTACGGGCACCTTCGGGATATAATTATATTTATAATGAACCCTATTTTACAAAGGGAATGGAGGGATCTCCCTATTTGGATGATTGGCAGTCTGCTGACATTCTTTTAAAAAATGGCAAAACTATTTCAGGTTTAATGGTTCGTTATAATGTTTATACAAAAGAAATGTTATATAAGGATAATGGTAAAACATATATTATTGGAACTCCTGATAGTATCTCTGAAATAAAGTTTTCTGATAAAATTTTTATTTATAAAGAATATAAAAATAATAAGAAAGGCGAAAAATGTTATTTTGAGGTTTTTGTTAATGGCAAGGCAAGCCTTCTTAATAAATATGAAATTGAAGTTATTTTTGCCACTTATAATACGACATTTGCTGTTGGAAACAAGAATGACAGATTATTTCTTAAACAACAGTTGTATTTGCAGAAAGGGGACCATTTGATGGCTCTGAATAAAAATAAACTTCTCGAATTTCTTTATGATAAAAAGGATAAAGTATCTTATTATATAGATAAAAACAAACTTTCTGTAAAAAATAAGGAAGACATAATTAAAATTTTAGTTTATTATAATCAATTACAATGATATTGTTTTAAACCCTTATCCAAACAGATATGTTTGTTAAGTGAATAAATTTATAATTGAGTTTGAAATATAAATCGGTTAACTTTAAAGCCAAGCAGTAGGAACAACATATTATTGCATTTGTAAAAAGAATATAAACCCGGATATTTAATGAATATTAACGTTAAGAGTATAAATATATCGGGTAAAGTTAATACATTTGAGGCGCATTTAATTAGCTAAAGGATGTTACATATAAGTATATGAAACATATAGGTCGATTAAAATGAATTATTTCACGCAAAATGCAGGGCTTTGATGTTTGTAGCAGTTAATCTCCCGCAAAATGCAGGGCTTTAATGTTTGTAGCAGTTAATTTAAAGCAAATCCAGACCAATCATGGGAAGGTAATTAAATTAAACAATTCAAATTTATTTAATTTGGAAGATTAAGTAAGTTACTTTTTGGTAACATCATTTGTTATTTCTGTTTATAAACTGAAATTTTTTAAAGAAAAGAAATGTTAACTAGCATTTCTTTTCTTTCATTATATAGAAAGTTAAAGTAATTCAAAAATTTTCTTTAAATCGAATACTTCGTATGTGCAATCGTATTTAACTTGTTCTTTCCATTTTGAAATACATTGAATATCCGGCTTATAATCAGAATAAATATTGTTGTTGTTACTCTTTTTGTTGACCTAAAATTCTTTTAAATATCTCTATATCTGGTAAATAAATTGAATTTGGCAGTAGATTCCTTTCCAGCTCCCGTACCAACCGACCCGCAATGGTTTTTACTTGCTTATCCGCTTTTTGTGCTTTCAACTTGTTGTTTGAATAATTCCGAAATCGTTGGTTAACCTCCAGGTTTTTGAGTATTCGATTATAACTCTGGCGAATCGGTAAACCTTCTCTTTTAGCTATTTTCTTGCACTTGTCTATTATTTTACGGTGCAATTTATTATCCGTAGGAAAAGTTATGTTCTTATTTTGAACAGTTGTATCGATACTTGCATTCTGTTCATTACCGTCATTGCCATTGATTCGAATGCTTTCTTTCAAAATCAGCTCAATCCCGGATTTTCCAATCCTATGCCGAAAATGTGCTAATTCAGATGCTTCGCACGGAAAATCAGGCAGAAATTCTTTCTCCCCGCAAAAGTGTTGATAATATATATTTTCACTCCATTGTTCCACAATGCTTTCATCCGAAACGTTGCGTAAGCGTTTTAAAATCAGCAGTCCTACCAGCAACCGTATGGGTTTTGCCGGACGACCGGTATCTTCACAATAATAAAGCGTAAAAGCATCCTCAAAATCCTGCCAATTTACTTTATGGGCTAAAATGTATAACGGATGTCTTTGGTCAAGCATGTCTTCTAATGTTAGAAACAAGCTCTTTTGATTTGTGGTTTTCTTCTTTGGTAGCATAATATAATTGCATGATTTACGCTTCAAAAATATATGATGATGCAAAGATATCAAAATATTTTAGAAGTTATTTTATTGTATATCTTTTGCTTAAATAGATTTCAAGACTTGACTAAATTTAGATCGGACTATTGTAAGAATAAATATCAAACAAAAATGTCAATAACCTTATTTTTAAATAATTAGCTTTTATTTTTGCGGTACGGACGTAACTCAAACCGGTTCATTAAGCAAGAATATTTCATTTAAATTAAACAAAACACTCAAAGCTATTGTAGAAATGAAAATTTGCTTTATCTTTGCACCGCATTAAAAAACAATGCCCCAATAAAAATCTGGTTCGGTAGTTCAGTTGGTTAGAATGCCGCCCTGTCACGGCGGAGGTCGCGGGTTCGAGTCCCGTCCGTACCGCAAGGTGCAACGCTATTAATCTGTAAATTAGATTAGTAGCGTTTTTGTTTTTATATTATTGCCGACTTATTGCCGACATAGCGGGTTAATGTAAATATATTTCAACATATGAATTAATCAAACGCCGAAAACCCGGCAACATACTGGTTCATATTTTTATTAATCTCTCTCTTTTCTTTTTCTTCCTCCTCTATTTGTTTGTTCAACTGACTAAATTTTGAATTTAGTTTTTTAGGTTTAAATTTCGCAATTTTCTTTTTGTCTTTCGATTTTTCATTTTGCGAATCTTTCAATTGAAAATTATTATACTCATCGTAATTCATCATAACTTTTTTTTCAATATATATAAAAATTTAGAAATGAGTTTTAGTTGCTTTTTGAATTAATTCATCAGCATTTAAAAATTAATTTCAACAGAAAAAATATATTTTTCAAACAGAAAAAAATTTTATTTTACTCATATACAAATATATAACTCCCAGAAACTCTAAGTTTTCATGATATAGTTTAATAAAAACATAAATATAACACTGTTTTTTTATTAAGAGGCCCTACTTTTTTAATATATAAATAAAAAAGTAAGTGTTATGATTAATAAGATAAATAGAAGGGTCTATTTTGAATTCAATGGATTCGAGGGATTAGACGATAGTAATACAATTATTGATGGAAAATCAGTAAATCTCTACAACCGGAATTTCGACAAAATCTTAAATCTACTAATCAGTAAGATTCACAGTAAAGGAATAGACCATAGCAATGGATTTGTTGACATTCCTTCTGTGGCTTTAAAATCGACTCTGGATAATTACAAACCCTATCTACAATATCTACTTTTGAATGGTTATCTTGAAAGGAGTTATTTTGTTTATAAAATCAAAGGCAAGCCTAGTCCAGAATATTTTTTTAGAGATTATACTAAGTCCAAACCTTTTGGCTATCGTTTCACAGAACATTTTAAACAATGGGTCACGATAAAAAGAGTAATATTCGTTCCAATAAATGACAAAAAAGCCATTCCTACAAAAGCTACCCCAAAAATTGGCAAAAGGAATTATCCAAACCGTTTACTTATAAATCCAGCAATCATTAAACGATTAAAGAAAGATTTTAAAAGTTGCAAGATACTTCATACTGAGATTGAAAAAACCAATTTTCAGAACAGTAAATTCATAGATATCGGTAAATGGTTTTATAATCAAGCCGAATTATTCAAATGGGAAAAAGGAGATAGAACCTTTAAATTTTCATCGAACCGGCTATATACCAATTTTACCATGTTATCATCTCATGTGAGATTGAGTAACATTCAACTAGACAATGAGTTTCTAAAATGCAAAGATATCAGTAACTCTTTCCCTTTAATGTTGGCGATTTATTGTATTAAACAAAATCCCGAATTAGTCCATGATGCTGATTTTATAGAATATTGTACATGGGTTACTACAGGAACTTTTTATGAAAATCTTACCAAGGGTTTAAATGAAAACCGAAATTCGGATGAGCAAAGTAGATTAGCACGTAAAAGAACAAAGAAACAACAAGACAATCCTGAAATTGCAGGTGTAAAATCAAAGAGATTATTTACCAAGGACATAGTAAAACTTCTCTGTCAGATTTATTTAAACGGAAGTGTTGATAACACTCCTTACGTGAAAGGTTACAGTAATTCATTGATTATTGATTATATGAAATTCAAGTTTCCATGCATTCATGAACAAGTTGTTATGATAAAAGAAAAACAACAATGTGTTTACGATAAACTTGTAAAAATTGAATCCAATTTTATTTTTAGAATAGTTGGAGAGCTTTCTAAATTCAATTAGTAAATGCAACTTTGATGGTCAGATAGTATAGTTATTTTTTCAGAGCAAGAGAGGAAAATTCCTCCCTTTGCCCCGATGGAGAAAAATGACTATTATTGTCTCCCGCCTAAAG
>Ga0209538_1000149_pt1 | contig 42121 bp, 36 predicted proteins | sample BarGraNGADG00211_2_FD_184492 | JGI IMG/M metagenome (GOLD analysis project Ga0209538, IMG submission 184492) | Arctic peat soil microbial communities from Barrow, Alaska - Barrow Graham LP Ref core NGADG0004-211 (SPAdes) (version 2) | ecosystem: Environmental > Terrestrial > Soil > Wetlands >... | reverse complement strand
CGAGGCGGGCGCGGCGCTGCCGCTCGGAATCGTGATACACGCGGCCGGCCGCAAGATGCAGGAGGACTTCGAGTCCATCCTCGAGCGCCAGTGCCACCACCTGATCAACGGAGCCGAGGGCATCTGGCACATGGGCCAGCGCGACATCGTGTGGACGCGCATCAGCAAGAAGGCGCAGGATAAAGGCTTCAAGATCCGCGACTACGGCGAGATACTGCACGCCAAGCTGCTGGGCGAGTTTCCCGCCATCGTGGACAAGGTCGAGGTAACCCTTTATACCAACGAGAAGGACTGCGCGGAGTGGCTCGCCAAGGCACGCGAAAGGTACCAGGTCCGCGACGAGCGCACGGCTGGCATGACCGATGAGACCACCGACATCTTCTACTCGTGCACTCTGTGCCAGTCCTTCGCTCCCACGCACGTCTGCGTGGTCACACCCGAGCGCCTCGGGCTGTGCGGCGCCTACAACTGGCTCGACTGCAAGGCGGCCTACGAGATCGACCCGACCGGCCCGAACCAGCCGATCCCGAAGGGCGACGTCATCGACGAGGCCAAGGGGCAGTGGAAGGCGGTCAACGAGTTCGTCTGGAACAACTCCGGCCAGAAGCTGGAAGTGTTCAACGCCTACACGATGATGGAAGACCCCATGACTTCATGCGGGTGCTTTGAGTGCATCGTGGCGTTCCTGCCCATCGCCAACGGCGTGATGATAGTGAACCGCGAGTTCACCGGCAAGGAGACCCCGTGCGGCATGTCGTTCTCGACGCTGGCGGGCTCAGTCGGCGGCGGAAACGTGACCCCGGGCTTCGTAGGCATCGGCAAGGTGTACATCACCTCCAAGAAGTTCATCAGCGCGGACGGCGGGTTCCACCGCATCGTCTGGATGCCGAAGGAGCTCAAGGAGACACTGCACGAGCATATGCAGAAGCGGGCCGAGGACCTCGGCACCCCGGACTTCCTCGACAAGATCGCTGACGAGACGGTCGGAGTGACCGAGGAAGAGATCCTGCCGTTCCTGACAGAGAAGGAGCACCCGGCGCTGACGATGGACCCGATGCTGGGATAGAGAATGAACACCCTCACCCCAACCCTCCCCTGGCGGGGGAGGGGACCGGGCGGAGAGTTATCACTGAGTCAACAGATAGACACGATGAAAGGAGTAGGGAGATGGCACTGAGCGGTCTCGATATTTTCAAGCTGCTCCCCAAGACGAACTGCGGTGATTGCAAGCTTCCGACCTGCCTGGCGTTCGCCATGAAGCTGGCCGGCGGACAGGCCAAGCTCGAGGATTGCCCGCACGTGTCCGACGAGGCGAAGGAAGCCCTCGCGGAAGCAGCGGCGCCGCCGGTCAGGGGAGTTATAGTCGGCCAGGGAGCCAAGGAGTTCAAGACCGGTGAGGAGCTCGTGCTTTTCAGGCACGAGAAGAGGTTCGTGAACCCGACGGGCATGGGCGTCATGATCTCGGACGCGCTCTCGGACGATGAGGTCAAGGCGAAGGTCGACGCGGTCAATGCCGACGCGTGGGAGAGGGTAGGGCAGCACCTCGAGGTGAAGCTGATCGCCCTCAAATGCGAGTCCGGCGACGCGGGCAAGTTCAAGGACTTTGCGGGCAAGGTGGCCGGCATGACAGAGTGCGCGCTGATGCCCATGACAGAGGACCCGGCAGTGATGACCGCCGCGGTCGAGGCGATCGGCGACAAGAACCCGCTGCTCTACTGCGGGACCGCCGCCAACCTGGACGCGATGGGCGCGCTCGCCAAGGACAAGGGGCTTCCGCTGGTCCTCAAGGGCGACAGCCTTGACGCTCTCGCGGAGCTGTCAGACAAGGCGACGGGCATGGGGCTGAAGGACCTCATCCTCGACCCGGGAACCCGCACTTTCAAAGAAACCTTCGCGGCGCTGGTGGCCATAAGGCGAGGCGCCCTGAACACCAAGTTCAAGGCGTTCGGTTTTCCGCTGATCGCGTTCCCGTGCGACGAGACCGACGACAAGTTCGTCGAAGGCGCGCACGCGGGCGTCTACATCGCCAAGTACGCGGACATCGTCGTACTGTCCGAGGCCGACGCGTGGCTGCAGTACCCGCTGCAGGTGGAGATCCAGAACGTCTACACCGACCCGCAGAAGCCGATGGCCGTCGACAGCAAGTTCTACGAGATCGGCAGCCCGGGCCCGGATTCCCCCGTGATGGTGACCACCAACTTCTCGCTGACGTACTTCATAGTGTCGGGCGAGGTCGAGTCGTCGAAGGTGGACGCCTGGCTGGGCATCGTGGACTCGGAAGGGCAGTCGGTACTGACGGCCTGGGCGGCGGGCAAGTTCGTCCCCGACGTCATCGCCAAATTCATCAGCACCTCCGGCATCACCGAGAAGGTGAACCACCGGAAGCTGATCATCCCCGGGTACGTGGCGCAGATATCGGGCGAGCTCGACGAAGAGCTCCCCGACTGGGAGATCCTGGTCGGGCCGCGTGAGGCGGCTGACATCTCGACTTACCTGCGCAATTACGTGGATGCCAAGTAGAGAAGGTTGTAAGACTAACAGGAGGAGCAAATGATCGTAACGAAACAGAAGGCCTTTGAGGCTATCCTCAAAGAGCTAGAGGACGCCAACAGCGTCTTCCTGGTCGGTTGCGGCGATTGCGCCACCGTCGCCCAGACGGGCGGCGAGGACCAGATCAAGGAGATGTCCGAGAAGCTCACGGCGGAGGGCAAAGAGGTGACCGGCAACGTGGTCATGGAGACCGGCTGCCACGAGCTCGACGTCAAGAAGGAGTTTCGCGCGCACAAGGACGAGGTCGCAAAAGCCGACGCCATCCTGTGCATGGGATGCGGAGCGGGCGTCCAGTCTACGCGCGACGCGACGGAGAAGCCCTGCTTCCCCGCGAACGACTCCCTCTTCCTCGGCAACGTGATGCGTGTGGGACAGTTCGAGGAAAAGTGCCGCCTATGCGGCGACTGCATCCTCGACATGACCGGCGCCATCTGCCCGGTCACGCGCTGCCACAAGGGCATACTGAACGGCCCGTGCGGCGGGACGAACGACGGCAAGTGCGAAGTGGACCCGGAAAAGGACTGCGCGTGGACCCTCATCTATCAGCAGCTCGAGAAAGAGGGCAAGCTGTCCAAGATGAAAGAGTACCAGCCGCCCAAGAACTGGAACCCCGTCCTGAGGCCCGGTCGACTCGTGATCGAGCGCGAGAAGGGCGGTGAATAGAATGAGCGTAGAGAAAGTATGGGAAGAACTGAAAGTAAAGAACGCCAAGCCTTCTATTCAGGAGGTACTGGATAGCGGCAAGTTCCTGGTGTCGGGCGAGATCGGACCCCCCAAGGGCCCGGACATCGAAGAGGTCATCGAGAACGTGGACCTGCTCAAGGACAAGGTCCACGCGATGAACATCACCGACAACCAGAGCTCGGTGATGAGGTACCCGTCGCTCGCGACGGCGCTCATCATCCTCGAGAGGGGCGGCGAGCCGAACCTGCAGGTCACGTGCCGCGACCGCAACCGCATGTCGCTCGAGAACGAGATGCTGTTCGCGTATACGCGGGGCGTCCGCAGCGTCCTGTGCCTGACCGGCGACTCGGTCCCGACCGGCGACCACAAAGAGTGCAAGGCGGTCTTCGACCTCGAGTCGGTACAGCTCCTCAACATGATCCGCGCGATGGAGGAGGGCAAGGACCTGGGCGGAAACGAGATGAACGCCCCGGTGGCCTTCTACAAGGGTGCCATCGTAACACCCGAGGCAATCCCCATCGAGCCCCAGCTCATCAAGTTCGAGAAGAAGGTCGAAGCGGGGGCCGCGTGGTTCCAGACCCAGGCGATCTACGACATGGACAACTTTGCGAAGTTCATGAAGATCGCCCGTCAGTATCCCATCAAGATGCAGGCGGGCCTGGTGCTGCTCACCAGCGCCGGTATGGCGAAGTACATGAACAAGAACGTGCCGGGCGTCTTCGTGCCCGACGACCTGATCGAAGAGCTCTCGGGTGCCGAGAAGGGCAAGGCCATCGACGTCGGCATAGCGATCATGGCGCGGCACATCAAGCGCATCCGCGAGGAAGGCCTGGCCGACGGCGTGCACATCATGGCGATCGGCAAAGAAGGCGTAGTCCCGCGGATACTGGAAGAGGCAGAGCTCGATATTAACGCTCTGTAGAGCATATGACGTTCGAGCCGGGGTTCGCGATGATCGCCATCGGTAGCCTGCCGCACATCGACGTGGAAGCTGCCACGAGGTTGATGCTGGATGCATTTCCGGAGGTTGCCTCATGGCCGCAGCTGCCGAGGCTCTCCTTCAGAGAGAACATGTACGCCCAGTATTCCGAGGGGATGCCGGGCATACGAGTGGACGCGGACGGAAAGCGCATATGGTTCCAGATGGACGATGCGCTGGCCGCCGAGATGGAGGAGTTCTACCAGGCGGTCATCGACGAGGACCTCGAGAGGTTCCGGATCAGCCGTGACTACGCGGCTGGTCTTGACTTGCTACTGGGAGGCGCATTCGCGGACGAGCTCGCGGGGCGTCCCTACGTGAAGGGTCACGTGACCGGGCCCATATCCTACGGGCTCACGGTGACCGACCAGAACAAGAGGGCGAGCCTCTACGACGAAAGCCTCGAACAGGCGATTACCAAGGCCCTTACGCTCAAGGGCAGATGGCAGAGCCGCGAGCTGAGGCGCGCGGCCCCGGGGGCGAGCGTGGTCATCTTCTACGATGAACCCTACCTGCACTCGGTGGGGTCCGCCCTCATCAGCGTGAGCCGCGAGCAGGTCGTGAACGACATCAAGGAATGTCTGGACGGCTGCGGCGCGGACATCACCGGCGTGCACTGCTGCGGGAACACAGACTGGTCGCTCGTGTTCGCAACGGGCGTGGACGTGGTCCATTTCGATGCGTACGAGTACATGGAGCCGTTCGTGGCTTACGATGCCGAGATTGGCGAGCACCTGGAGCGCGGAGGCTCGATCGCCTGGGGTATCGTTCCCAAGGACGAGAGCGTGCTCACGGTGGGCTCGGACGAGCTGGTGAGAATGCTCGAGGACGGTTTCGACGTCCTCGAGAAGCGAGGGATCGACAGGGCATTGCTGGCACGGAGGTCGATGGTTTCACCGTCGTGTGGCCTGGGGTCGGCGACCGAGGAAGTCGCGGAGAGGGCGCTTGTGCTCACGCGAGAGGTGTCCGAGGCGATGCGGGCGAGGTACTCGTAGGTGAGCCAGAGAGCGGGGTCCGCGGACAGGATGCCGAGGTGGCTGCTCCGCCCGGTGAGGTGCGGGCCGTCCCTGCAGAAAGTGGAAGGGCTTTTGGCCGATGGGCGGCTCAACACGGTCTGCGCGGGCGCGAAGTGCCCCAACCGCGGGGAATGTTACTCGGCGGGCACCGCGACCTTCATGATCATGGGGGACCGCTGCACGAGGGACTGCGGGTTCTGCGCGGTACGGAGCGGGGGGGTCATGCCCCTCGACCCGGGTGAGCCCAGGAGGCTCGCGATGGCGGCAGCCGAGATGGGCCTCGAGCACGTAGTGGTGACCTCGGTGACGAGGGACGACCTGCCGGACGGGGGCGCCGGGCAGTTTGCCGCAACCGTCGAGGCGGTAAGGGACGAACTGCCGGGCGCCACGGTCGAGGTGCTGGTGCCTGACTTCGGCGGTAGTGGGAAGGACGTGGATACGGTCATCGACGCGAGGCCGGACGTCTTCAACCACAACGTGGAGACGGTGAAGCGCCTGTATCCTGATGTCCGGCCGCAGGCGGATTACGCGAGGTCGCTCGCGGTGCTGGAACGGGCCGCCCGGGCGGGCCTGCCGACCAAGAGCGGTTTCATGGTCGGGCTGAGCGAGAGCGGGCAGGAGGTCTCCGAACTCATGGGGGACCTGCGTCGGTCAGGCTGCGTCATGCTGACCGCGGGGCAGTACCTGCGGCCGTCGCAGGCGAACCTGCCGGTGGCCCGGTACTGGGAACCGGGGGAGTTCAACGCGGTGGAAGCCGAGGCGCTTTCGTTGGGGTTCGAAGCGGTGGCGTCGGGCCCGCTGGTGCGAAGCTCGTACTTCGCGCATGAGATGCTCGAGAAGCGCAAGAGCGCTTCGTAGCGCCGGCGTCTCGCAGGCAGGGATAGTCGAAAATATTTGACATGTTGGAGATGGCAAGGAGGTAGAGATGTACATCATCGCCGAGAAGGTCAACGTGATCACCACGAAGATCAAAGAGGCCATGACCGCTCGCGACAAGGGGCCCATCCAGGAAATGGTGAAGCTCCAGCTCGAGGGCAAGCCCGACTGCATAGACATCAACCTCGGGCCCGCGACCAAGAACGGCCCCGAGATCATGCAGTGGATGGTCGAGACGATCGAGGAAGCAACAGACCTTCCCCTTTCGCTGGACACCATGAACATGGACGCGATGGAGGCGGGGCTCGAGGTCGGCAAGAACCCCAAGATAGTCAACTCCATCTCGAGCGTGAGTGAGCGCATGGACAGGCTCATCCCGCTCGTGCTGAAGCACAAGGCCAAGGCAGTTGGCCTGTGCACCAGCGAGGCAGGTGTGCCCCGCGACGCGGAGGAGCGCGTGACCAACGGGTACAACCTGATGATGGCGTTCGAGGCGGCCGGGATCGGCCACGATGACTACTGGATCGATCCGATCGTCCTCCCCGTAGGCGTGGCGCAGGACCAGGTACACGCGCTGGTGGACGCGACCCAGATGTTCAGCGAGCTTCCCGAGAAGCCCCACCTGGTGTGCGGGCTTTCGAACGTCAGCAACAAGGCAGGCCTCACGAGCGAGAATGCGGAGTTCGTGAACAGGATCTACCTGGCGGTGCTGATGGGGCACGGCATGGACGCGGCGATCGTCGACCCTAACGACGAAAAACTGATGGCGGTCGCGCGCATGGAGAGCCCGGAGTACGCCTGGGCGCAGATCGCAGAGGGTCTGAAGGAAGGCGAGCTCGACCTGAACGACCCCGTGCAGGTAGCGATCAAGAAGACCGTGAAGCTCTTCCACGAGGAGACGCTCTTCGCGGCCAGTTACCTCGAGTTGTAAACGCAAAAAAGGGACAGGCACCTTTTTGCGTTTCCTGAATTGAAGAGGGATGGGTTTCGCCCATCCCTCTTCTTATATTCGGAATTCCCAGTCTTCTTTTAACTGGCCTGCTTTCGAAATAACCCTGCTAACTGCCGAGCAGCTCATTCCCAGGTATACTGCTATCTCTTTCATGCTGTAACGGTACTCGAGATATGCTTTGAGGATTGCGGCGTTTCGACAGTCTTTGCTGGTGCAATATTCAAAGATGCTCATTAGATCAGGCCGACCTTTACTCCTTTCAACAGCCTCCCTCAAGCGCTCACAGACGAAATCTGTGTAGAGGTTCCTCGCAAGCGAGATTTCTTCGGCGAACATACCAAGAACACGGTCGTAGGTTAGGTAATGGGGTGAAGGTTCAATGCCGGCTAGCGCTTTGTAACTGCTCCACTGCCAGTCCTTAGGATGGCTGACAAAGCCATCTTTCACGGGATTCAATGCCATGTACCGAAGTAACTCCATAAAATGGTTCTCTTGGACAATCAAAGGCGAATGGTACCTTCCCTGGAGTACGTGCCCGATGTTCCCGTACTTCTTGTTGAACGTGGTTGTGTAGGCTCCGTTGATCGCGTGCATTCCCTCTGAGAGGCCGCCATGCGGTGTCTCGAGAAGCAGGTGATAGTGGTTCCCCATCAGACAATATGAATGACAGAGCCAGGAGTGCTTGGAGATGACGAAGGAGAGGAGGTTCAGAAAGTACGTCCGATCACTGGTCTCACGGAATATGTTTTGCTTATTGTTGCCTCGCGTGAAGACGTGATGTAACGCGTTTGGCGATTGCAGTCGAGCTTGCCGCATTTGAAGCCCAGCATACCAAAGCAGTGCAAGCATATCAAGGTGTTCCACTCGTATTAGCGAGTGGCACCGGAAAAACGCAAAAAGGTGCCTGTCCCTAATTTGCGTTTAGGTCCTCGACCACCGATACGTTACCGAGGATCTTGATCGGGCTTGGCTCGTCGGGGTTGACGCCGGGCTCGTAGCCGAACGCGTCTTTCACGACCTGGCGCGCGAGCCTGTAGAGTTGGCGCAGGGGTATCTTGGCGGGGCATATCGCCTCGCACATCCCGCAATCGATGCAGCGGTCGGCCATGTCCACCGCGCGTATGAGGTGGAATATCGGGATATCCGGAGGCTTGCTCTCGGGGCCGACGATGTCCGGATTGTCGAGCGCACACTCCTTGCAGTAGCACATCGGGCAGATGTTCCGGCAGCCCATGCACTTGATGCAGCGCGAGAAGCTGTCCAGCCAGAACGCCAGGCGCTCGTCGGCATCCTCGGCGACCGCTTCGGGCACGGGAGAGGCCTCCGTGGGGCTCGCGAGCGCGGCGGCGATGGCGATGTCCTCGGGGGTGAACGGGTGGTCGCACCCGCAGGCATCGGCAACCGCCTGCGAGCAGGGCACGCCCAGAAGCACAAGCCGCTCCGGCTCGATCTGGTTGTGCTTCGCGAGCTCAACGATCATCCGCCTGTCGCATTCCCTGACCGGGACGGCCAGGTTTCCCTCCAGCAGCGGCAGCAACATTATCGCGAACGAGGCCATCGGGTAACGGACGTCTCCCGCGTAAAGGCTGTCAATCTTCGGGTCATCAGCGCTCTTCACTACGCGGGGCACGAGCTCGCCGTCCCGCACGGTCAGGACCACAGCCGCAGCCGCTTTCCCACTCTCCAGCGATTCTCTGACCGCTTTCGCGGCAGCCTTCTCGGCAGGACCGCTCTCCCACTCGCCGACCGCGATCTTGAGGGGCTCACCGCCGGCAGCCTTCTCCGCAACCGGCCGCTTCGTCGACAGCGCCAGCGGCGACTTGCCCGCAGCGCGCACCTGCTCGGTGAACGAAGTGATCAAGTCCTGGAACTTCGCGCCCTCCGCCGCGCTCACCCACTCGAGCCTGATGCGTCGCTCGTCGATGCCGACCGCCGCCAGCAGGTCCTTGATGACCCTGAACCGCTTCGCGGTCATGTAGTTGCCCTTGTCGTAATGGCAGTCGCCGATATGGCAGCCCGCGATCAGCACGCCGTCGATGCCCTCCTGGAACGCCTTGAGCACGAAATACGGAGATATCGTGCCTGTGCACATCACCCTGATGTCCACGACGTTGGGCGGGTACTGCAGCCTGGACACACCTGCCAGGTCCGCTCCCGCATATGAGCACCAGTTGCAGAGGAACGCGAGTATCTTCACGTCCTCGGCGGGCGCCTGCTCGTCTGCTTTCTCCCCGACTGCCACTGCGGTCTCGTCTGCCATCTGCGTTCTTCCTTTGGTCAGGGTCTCCGGCCGGCGGGACGCCGGCGCTACGCCAAGGTCCGCTCGGTTTCGCGGCGCGGGGCTGCACTCTGTCTATTTCGCTTTCACCTTCGCGGCGCTGACCTTGAACTCCGGCACCTTGGACACGGGGTCCACCGCGTTGTTGGTCAGCACGTTCGCGGCCGCCTCCACGTAGTGGAACGGCACGAAGATCACGCCGTTGGGCATCCTCTCGGTCACCATCGCCTCTATGTCGATCTCGCCGCGCCGCGTGCTGACCACGACTTCCTTGCCCGTCTCGATGCCATACTTCTCCGCGTCGTCAAGGCTGATCCAGACCTTGCCGTGCGGGTCGATCTCGTTGATGCCCTCGGACTTCCGGGTCATCGTGCCCGTGTGGTACTGCCAGAGCACGCGGCCGGTGGTAAGCACCAGGGGGTAATCGGCGTCGGCCTGCTCGGCCGGAGCCTTGTACGGCACCGGGCAGAACCAGCCCTTGCCCCTGGTGAAGTACTTGGTGTGCAAAATAGGCGTCCCGGGGTGCTCGGCATCCGGGCAAGGCCAGTGCAGGGTGATGCCAGTATCGAGCCTCGCGTGGCTGATGCCCGCGTACTGCGGGGTCAGGCTCGCGATCTCGTCCATCACCGCAGCCGGCTCCACGTTCGCCATCTCGTAGCCCATGCGCTTTGAGAGGTCGGCGATTATCTCGTTGTCTCCTCGCGCCTCGCCCGGGGCCTCGACGGCCTTGCGGACCCGTTGCACGCGCCTGTCGGTCGCGCTGAAAGTTCCCTCTTTCTCAGCGAACGACGCCGCCGGCAGCACCACGTCCGCGAGCTCGGCGGTCTCGGTCAGGAATATGTCCTGGACCACCAGGAAGTCGAGCTTGTTGAGCGCTTCTTCCGCGTGGTGGATATTGGCGTCGGACAGCATCGGGTTCTCGCCGATTATGTACATCGCTTTGAGGTCGCCCGCAGACGCCGCGTCGATCATCGCGGTGGCGGTGAGGCCCGGCTCGGAGGGCAGCTCCACACCCCAGGCCTTCTCGAACTCCTTGCGCACCTCGGCGTCCGACACCGACCGGTAGCCGGTGAACACGTTGGGAAGCGCGCCCACGTCGCAGGCGCCCTGAACGTTGTTCTGCCCGCGAAGCGGATTGACGCCCGCGCCTGGCTTGCCGATGTTGCCAGTGAGCATCGACAGGTTCGCGACCGTCACCACGTTGTCGGTGCCCGTGGTGTGCTGGGTGATGCCCATCGCGTACACGATCGCCGCGCAGTCGGCGGCGGCGAAAGTGCGAGCCGCCTCACGGATGTCATCAGCAGCGACGCCCGTGATCTCCGCGGCTTTCTCGGGCGTATAGTCCTTGACCATCTCGGCAAGCTCTTCGAAGCCCTCGGTGCGCTCCGCGACGAACTCCTTGTCGTAGAGGCCCTCCTCGATTATCACGTTCATCATCCCGTTCAGCAGGGCGACGTCCGTGCCGGGCATGTGCTGCAGCCACCTGTCGGCATAGAAGCACAGCCGGATGTGCCTGGGCTCCGCGACTATCAGCTTGCAGTCGTTCTGCATGACTGCTTTCTTGATGCGCAGGCCGATGATCGGATGAGCCTCAGTGGTATTGGAACCTATGACCAGGATCGCGTTGGCTTCCTCCAGGTCGTCTATCGTGTTGGTCATCGCTCCCGAGCCGAACGTTTTCGCCAGACCGGCGACTGTTGGAGCGTGTCACAACCGGGCGCAGTGATCGACGTTGTTCGTGCCGATCACCGCGCGGGTGAACTTCTGAACGAGGTAGTTGTCCTCGTTCGTGGCCCGGGCGGAGGATAAGACCCCGATGGCATCGGCGCCCTCCTTCTTCTTGATAGCCCCGAGCTTCTTGGCGATGAGGTCGAGCGCGTCGTCCCACTCGGCCTCGACGAACTTCTTTCCCTTGCGGATGAGGGGCTTCGTCAGTCGCTCATCGCTCGCGATGAAGTCGTACCCGAAGCGGCCTTTCACGCACAGGTTGCCCTGCCCCGAACCGACCATCTTGGGCGAGGTCACTTCGGCGACCTTGTTGTCGATCACGTGGAGGTCGAGTTGGCAGCCGCAGCCGCAGTACGCGCAGGTGGTGCGCGTCACCCAGTTGTCCAGGCCGAGCGCCTCCATCATGTCTTCCTCGGACATCTTGAAGTAGGCGCATGCGTTGCGCAGCATGTCGCGAGCGGCGATGCGGCCGGTGCCCTCGTAAGGCCTGGCCTTGATCGCGCCCGTCGGGCAGGTCGATATGCACTGCCCGCAGAACTCGCACGGGGTCTCCTGCATGTCCTTATCGAACGGCGTCCCGGGGATCGCCTTGAAGCCGCGGTTCACGAAGTCGTACACGCCGACACCCTGCACCTCGCGGCAGATCCTGATGCAGCGGCCGCACATGATGCACTTGTTGTAGTCGCGCATCACGAACGGGTTTTCGACGTGCTCCACGTATTCGTGCTTCTCGCCCACGAAGGGGCTCTCGGTGATGCCGTACCGGTTGGCGAGCTCCTGCAGCTCGCAGCGCCCGGACTTGGTGCAGCCCTGGCACTCCATCTCGTGGTCCGAGAGCAGCAGCTCGACGAGCGTCTTGCGTATCCGCTCGAGCTCCTCCGTAGTGGTCTTGACGACCATCCCGTCGGTCGCCTCCGCGTAACACGCGGGGAGCAGACCCCTGGCGCCTTCCACTTCCACCAGGCACAGGCGGCACGCGCCGTACGGCTGCATCCTGGGGTCGTAGCACAGCGTCGGGATGTATATGTCCGCGGCTTTCGCCATGTCCAGTATCGTGGAGCCCTTCGGGCCCGTGCATTCGGTCCCGTCGATCTCCACTTTTATCTCTTCCACTTCCAACCTCCCGTCAGACAAGGTCATATGGTCTTACTCTGCGACGATCGATTCGGACGGGCAGCGCGACAGGCACATCTTGCACCTGATGCACGCCTCGGCGTCGATCACGTGTGGCTGTTTCTTCTCGCCCGTTATGGCTTCAGTCGGGCATACCTTCACGCACGCCCCGCAGCCCGTGCAGGTCTCCGCGTCGATGCTCAGGGTTATGAGCGCGGGGCACGAGCCGGCGGTGCACTTGTGGTTGAAGATATGGTCCTCGTACTCGTTCTTGAAATACCGCAGCGTGGTGAGGACCGGGTTGGGGGCGGTGCCTCCCAGCGCGCAGAGGCTCGACGCCATGATGTCGGAGGCGAGCGTCTGCAGCATGTCGATATCCTCAGGCTTGCCCTCACCGGCGCAGATGCGCTCGAGGATCTCGAGCATCCTCTTGGTCCCGATGCGGCACGGCGTGCACTTCCCGCAAGATTCGTCCTGCGTGAACGAGAGGAAATAGCGCGCCAGGTCCACCATGCAGGTGCGGTTGTCGGCGACGATCATGCCCCCCGAGCCGATGATGGCCCCGGCCGCGGTGATCTGGTCATAGTCGACCTGGGTGTCGAGCTTGCTCTCGGGCAGGCATCCTCCGGACGGCCCGCCCATCTGGACGGCCTTGAACTCCCTGCCGCCGGCGATGCCGCCGCCGACGTCGAAGATGACCTGCTTGAGCGTGTAACCCATCGGCACCTCGGCGAGGCCGGTGCGGCGCACCTTCCCTGCAAGGCAGAAGACCTTGGTCCCCTTGCTCTTCTCGGTGCCTATCGCCGAGTACGCGGCGCTGCCGTTGTTGATTATCCAGGGGATGGCGGCGAAGGTCTCGACGTTGTTGATGTTGGTCGGCTTGCCCCAGAGGCCGGAGTTCGCCGGGAACGGCGGGCGCGGGCGAGGCATGCCGCGCTTGCCCTCCATGGAGGCCATCATCGCGGTCTCCTCGCCGCAGACGAACGCCCCGGCGCCTTTCTTGACCCTCACATCGAATTCCCAGTCGGTGCCGAAGATGTTCTTGCCCAGGTAGCCTTTCTCGTGGCACTCCCTGATGGCGATGTCCAGCCTGCTGAGCGCGAGCGGGTACTCGGCGCGGCAGTAGATGTAGGCCTGGCGCGCCCCGATGGCGAAGCCCGCCAGTATCATGCCCTCCAGCACCGAGTGCGGGTCGCCCTCCAGGACGCTGCGGTCCATGAACGCGCCCGGGTCGCCTTCGTCGGCGTTGCATATCAGGTACTTGTCCTCACCGGGCGACTTCCTCGCGAAGCCCCACTTGGTCCCGGTGGGGAAGCCGGCGCCGCCCCTGCCCCGTATCCCGGAGGCGGAGACCTCGTCGATGACCTCCTCGGGGGTCATGCCGGTAAGGGCCCGGCGGGCCGCCTCGTAGCCGCCGATCTCGATGTACTCGTCGATGCTCTCGGGGTTGATCTTCCCGCAGTTGCGAAGCACAACGCGGTGCTGGTTCTCAAGGAAGTCGCCCTCGTGGGCAGTCGGGTCATCACTGTCCTTGATCACCCAGTCCTCGATGACCTGGCCCTTTGCGACGTGCTCGTCCAGCAACTGAGGCACTTTCTTGGCGGTCATGTCGCCATAGATGACCGAGCCGCCCGCGGAGTCGAATATCTCGATGACGGGCTCCTTGAAGCAGTAGCCCATGCACCCCGCGAAGTCGAGGTCGACGTCGTAGTCCCCGCCCTTCACGGCGTCCTCGAGCGCGTCCTTCACGGCGGTCGCGCCGGCGGCGATGCCGCAGGTGCCGTATCCGAGGACGAGCTTGTACTTGTGTCCGTTTTCAGCCATCTCTACTCTTCCTCTTCTTGTGAGCCGGAGTCTCCGGCGTATTTCTTCAGGATCTTCTTGATGCCGGTCGGCTTGAGCTTGCCGTGGGTGTCGTCACCCACGACCATGATGGGAGCCAGCGCGCAGGCGCCCAGGCACATCACGGATTCCAGGGTGAACCTGTTGTCAGGAGTCGTCTCGCCTTCCTTGATGCCCAGCTGGTTGATGACCTCGTCGCTTATCTGGGTCGCGCCTGCGACGTGGCATGCGGTCCCGTGACAGACCCTGATGAGGTATTCGCCGATCGGCTTGAGCCGGAACTGCGAGAAGAACGTCGCGACGCCGTAGAGCTGGCTGAGCTGGTAGCCGGCCCGCTTCGCGAGCTCCCTCATGACGTCCTCGTCGAGGTAGCCGTAGGCGTCCTGGGTCTCCTGGAGGAGCGGGATGAGGGCGCCTTTCTCCTGGCCGTATTTCTCTACGATCTCATCGACGGGGCCCAGGTCGCTCACGTCCGCGAACCTGTTGTTGCACGTGCATTCCTTGGCCATGTGTCCCCCCTAGTTTCCGGGCCACCGCGAACGTCGGGCCCGGTTTTCCTCGCGCGGGTCGTCCACGGGGTTTTCCAGCATGTTCCGCCGGAATCGGATACCCGGCGCCGTGAACGGACAGCGACATTATGCGAAAGCAATTCAGATGGAGCTTGCAGCTATATTCTGAAACGGAAGCACGCCTGGCGATGCCCGCGGCTTCTCGACCTGCATCGGTTTATCCATCCTGCGTAATTATATGATATTTCAAGCCACTGTTTCAGCCCATGAGGCATGTCAAGAACAGGGGGTCGGGCAATTTTCACCCGTCTTTTCATCTGTGGTGCGTTGCGCGGGCGCCGGATGACCTGGAATGGAGCAACAAAGGCTGTGTCCACGTCGTTAGTGCATAATGTGAACCAGTGAAGCAGCCAAAGAGGTGCACATGGACGAGCCGTACTCGGAGAGGATATACAGGGCCGTGATCGAGCCCGCCGGGCTCTCGTGTTACAGCGTGGTTATCGGGGAGAGCGACCTCTATATTTGTACGCAGAAGAATCATTCCGCTGAAGCGGGTGAATCCCTCATGCGGCACCGCGCGGGGCTCGAGGAGTATCTGGCCCGGCATCTTACCTTCGGCACCTCCTTCAAGCCGGTTCCGGTCGCCTCGGAGGCGCCCCCCATCGTCACAGCCATGGCCACGGCAGCCGAAGCATGCGACGTCGGCCCAATGGCTTCGGTGGCAGGCGCCATCGCCCAGTTCGTGGGGACAGACCTGCTCGGGCTTTCAGGCCGGGTCATCGTCGAGAACGGTGGTGACCTCTTTCTCGCGGGCGGAGGCCCGACGAAGGTCAGGATCTTCGCGGGCGCCGGCTCCCCGGGCGTGGACGTCCTCGTGGAGGACGCCCCGGAAGGCGTGGGCCTGTGCACCAGCAGCGCGACGGTCGGGCCGTCGGTCTCGCTGGGCGCCGCCGACGCGGTGACTGTCCTGGCGCGGACCGCGACACTCGCTGACGCCGCAGCGACCGCGATCGGCAACGTGGTGCTTGTCCCCGACGACATCGAAAACGGGCTCCAGATGGCCTCGCGGCTCGACGGCGTGGCCGGCGCGGTGGTATTGCTGCAGGGTTCGATGGGCGTGTGGGGAAAAGTTGAGATAGTGTGACGCGCGGCGCTGTGGTAGCGCGCTGGTATAATCAGTTCAAGCCGGTCACGCGCCGGCACTCTCGAGAACGACAAGAGGACAGCTTGGAACATAAGGCAAACAGCTGGGGTGGCCCAACGCCCCGGGCGGGACGACAAGGCCAGGTCCAGCTCCCAAACGGGCAGCTGCCACCGCCACCGCCACAACATCAACCCGGACAGTATCCCTACGCGCCCTATCCCGGCTATCAGTACGGCCAGCCGCCCGGCCCGCCTCCGGAGACCAGGAAGAATGCCCTCATGCGCAGGGTGGGCCTCGTCGGAGCGAGCGCGTTCCTGCTGATACCGTTCTTCATCCTGCTCGGGATATTCATGCTCCTCGTCTTCGTGGGGCGCCCCTACATCGTTCACGGGCAGTCGATGCAGCCGACGATCCACGACGGCGATCGGGTCTTCGTGGTCCCATTCCGGGGCAACACCACGCCCAGCCGCGAGGACGTCGTCGTTCTCAAGGAAATCGCAGGCAGCCCCGACATGCTCATCAAGCGAGTGGTAGCCATCGGTGGAGACCGCGTGCGGGTCGAGAACGGCGACATCATCGTCAACGACAAGTACGTCCACAAGAGCACCAACCACTTCATCACCGAGCCGATGACCACCATCGTGCCGGACAACTATGTCTTCGTGATGGGCGACAACGAGGGGCACTCCTATGATTCGAGGACCTTCGGGCCCGTGTCGGAGAGCCACGTCGTGGGAAAGGCGCTGGCCATCTTCTGGCCGATTTCTGACATCAAACATCTCTGAAGGCCGGGGGAGCGGGGATGGCGGAGAAGAAACTCACCAGGGGCGAGGCCGCCGAGGCTGAACGCCTGCGCAAAGAGATCAATAACCACATCTATCGATACTCCGTGCTCGACAGCCCTGTCGTGAGCGACGCCGAATACGACGAGCTCTACCGCGGGCTGCAGGGCCTGGAGGAACAGCACCCCGAGCTCATAACCCCTGACTCTCCGACACAGCGCGTCGGCCCGCCTCCTGCCGCGGGGTTCAGCGAGGTCAGGCATCGCGGCAGGATGATGAGCCTCGACAACGCGATATCCGCGGAGGAGCTGGAAGCTTTCGACCAGCGGGTCCACAAGGGCCTGGGGCCGGAGGCGGAGCCGGTCGAGTACGTCTGCGAGCTGAAGATGGACGGCATCGCGGTCGCCCTGACCTACGAAGGCGGATTGCTGACCCAGGGCGCCACCAGGGGTGATGGAGAGGTCGGCGAAGACATCACGCCGAACCTGAGGACCGTGCCGGTCATCCCGTTGCGCCTGATGTCCGACGCCGCACCGGCCACCCTGGAGGTGATCGGCGAGGTGTACATGCCCGAGGCGTCGTTCCTCCACATGAACGAGGAGCGCCTGGAGGCGGGCCAGCCTCCCTTCGCGAACCCCAGGAACGCCGCCGCGGGCTCGCTGCGGCAGTTGGACCCCGCGGTGACCGCGAAGCGCAACCTCAGCATGGTCACTTTCGGGATCGCCTTTTCCTCCGAGCCGCTGCCAGCCACGCACCGGGAGGTGCTGTCCGCGCTCAAGGACCTGGGTTTCCGGCTGGGGGAGCACAACGTCAAAGTCGCCGACATCAAAGGGGCGGCTGAGTTCTGCGCCGAGTGGCATGAGAAGAGGCGCACGCTCGCCTACGAGATCGACGGCGTGGTCGTGAAGGTCAACTCGCTCGCGCAGCAGACCTCCCTCGGCCACACCGCAAAGAGCCCCCGCTGGGCGATCGCCTATAAGTTCCCTCCCGAAGAGAAGAACACCACGGTCATGAACATCATGGTCGGGGTAGGGCGCACGGGTGCGCTCACCCCGGTCGCGGTTCTCGAGCCCGTTTTCGTGGCGGGTTCGACCATTACGCACGCCACTCTCCACAACGAGGACGAGGTGAAGCGCAAGGACGTTCGCATAGGCGACCGGGTCATCATCCGCAAGGCCGGCGACGTCATCCCCGAGATCGTGGGGGTCGTTAAAGACGTCCGCCCCGAGGGGGCCGAGCCGTGGAAGATGCCCGTGCGCTGCCCGGTGTGCAACTCGCGCGTCGAACGGGAGGAGGGCGAGGCGGTCACCAGGTGCACCAACATCGCCTGCCCCGCGCAGACGTTCGAGCGCATCGTGCACTTCGGCGGCCGTCGCGTCATGGATATCGACGGTCTCGGCGCCGTCACCGTGATGCAGTTGCTCGACAAGAGCTTCATCAAGGACGTGGGGGACATCTTCTTCCTGACCCGTGAGCAACTGGCGGAGCTGCCCGGCTACAAGGAAAAAGCGATCGAAAACCTTGTGAACGCGATCGACGCGGCAAGGGACCGTGACCTCTGGCGGTTGGTCTACGGGCTCGGCATCAGGCACGTCGGCAGCACCGTCGCCAGGCTGCTGACGGCGAGGTTCCCTTCCATCGACGCGCTTGCGGCTGCGACGGTGGAGGAGCTCGAGGCCATAGAAGGCATCGGGCCGCGCATCGCCGAGAGCATCGCTTTCTTCTTCGACCAGGAAGAAAACTTGAACGTCATCGAGAAGCTCCGCAATGGCGGGGTGAGGATGGCTGATGAGGCAGTCCGGCAGGCGGGCGGACCGCTCGTGGGCAAGGCCTTCGTGCTCACCGGCGCCCTGGAGGATTTCACGAGAGAGGAAGCATCGGAGATAATAGAGCGGCTGGGCGGCCGCGTCTCCAGCTCGGTGAGCAAGAAGACCGACTACGTGCTCGCGGGCGCCGAGCCCGGCTCCAAGTTGGCCAGGGCGCAGGAGTTGGGGGTCGATGTTATCGACGAGCAGGAGTTCAAGAGGATGACCGGCGCATAGAGCTGGCCATCCCGGGGGGTAGAGATGGCAATAAGCATCGAAGACGTCGAACACGTCGCGAAGCTCGCGAGGCTGCGGCTGTCCGACGAAGAGAAAGAGACTTTCAGGCGGCAGCTCTCCGACGTTCTCGAGCACGCGCGGGTGATCGGCGAGGTGGACACCGAGGGCGTAGAGCCCACCAGCCACACGCTCCCACTCGTGAACGTGTTCAGGGAGGACGAGGTGCGCCCGTCGCTTCCTGTCGAGGAGGTCGTCCAGAACGCGCCGTGGGCCGAGGGCGGAGCCTTCAAGGTCCCAAGGATAATCTGATGGCCATGGAGATCCTCTACGAAAGCGCGCTCGACATCGCGAAGTGGATTAAGGGCCGGGAGGTATCGGCTCTCAAGGTGACCGATGCGTTCCTCGACCGCATCGAGAAGGTGGAGCCGAGCGTGCGCGCGTTCATCAACCTGTATGGCGAGCACGCGCGCCAGCGGGCGAAGCTCATCGATGAGGGCATCGCGAAGGGCGAGCAGGTGGGGCCCCTCGCCGGCGTGCCCATCGCCATCAAGGATGTCCTCTCCACGCGCGGCTTCAAGACCACCTGCGGGTCGGCGATGCTCGAGGACTTCGTTCCGGTCTACGACGCGACGGCGGTGGAGCGCGCGCGGGCGGCCGGGACCATCATGCTCGGCAAAGCCAACATGGACGAGTTCGCCATGGGCTCGTCGACCGAGAACTCATTTTTCGGCGCTACCAGCAACCCCTGGGACCTTGAACGGGTGCCGGGAGGCTCGAGCGGCGGGTCCGCGGCGGCGGTCTCGGCGGGGGAGGCGCCCTGGGCGCTCGGCTCGGACACCGGGGGGAGCATCAGGCAGCCGGCCGCTCTGTGTGGGATCGTCGGGATGAAGCCGACCTACGGTCTGGTGTCACGGTACGGGCTGGTAGCCTTCGCGTCGTCGCTGGACCAGGTCGGGCCTCTGACCCTGAACGTGCGTGACTGCGCGGCGCTGCTGGGGGCCATCGCGGGGCACGACAAGTGCGATTCGACGTCCATCGAGGAGCCCGCGAGGGATTACCTCGGCGCTCTCTCGGTAGACATCAAGGGCATGAAGGTCGCCATCGTCAAGGAACTCTCGAGCGAAGGCATCGACCCCGCGGTGCTCGAGCGCATCAGGGCGACCATCGATATCCTCGAGAAGCTCGGGGTGTCATGCGACGAGGTCTCGCTGCCCAGCTTCGAGAATGGCCTGTCGTCTTACTACCTCATCGCGCCGGCGGAGGCGTCGAGCAACCTCGCAAGGTTTGACGGGGTGCGCTACGGGTACCGGGCGGGGGGCGAGTTCAACGACATCTGGGAGATGTACGACGCGACGCGCGCCGAAGGCTTCGGGCCGGAGGTCAAACGCCGCATCATGCTGGGCACCTACGCGCTTTCCGCCGGCTACTACGACGAGTACTATGCCAAGGCCCAGAAGATACGGACGCTCATCGTGCGCGACTACGGCAGGGCCTTCGACGACTACGACCTGCTGGTCTCGCCCACCTCGCCGACCACGGCGTTCAAACTGGGCGAGAAGATGGACGACCCGCTCACCATGTACCTGTCGGACATCTGCACCATACCGGTGAACCTCGCGGGCATCCCGGCGCTGAGCCTGCCGTGCGGGCTCGCCGGCGGACTGCCGGTCGGCTTCCAGATCATGGGGCCGCCGCTGTCCGAGCAGAAGATACTGAACGTGGCTTATGCGCTCGAGCAAGAGATCGGGTTCGACCCCAGGCCGGCCGGCCTCGAGAAGATGTAGCGCCGGCAAACGAAACGTAGCGCCGGCGTCCCGCCGGCAGACGAGACAGAGGAAAAACGATGGAGCACGAGACGATAATCGGCCTCGAGATACACGCCGAGCTGAACACGAAGTCAAAGATGTTCTGCGGCTGCGAGGCGACCTTCGGTGGCGACCCCAACACCAAGACCTGCCCGATCTGCCTGGGTCACCCCGGCACTCTCCCGGTTATGAACAGGGACGCCGTCGGCAACACCATGCTGCTCGCGCTCGCCCTCAACTGCGAGATAACGCCGCGCTCGATATTCCATCGCAAGAACTATTTCTATCCCGACATGCCCAAGGACTTCCAGATCTCGCAATATGACGTTCCCCTGAGCCACGACGGCTCGCTGGTGGTCGAGATGGAGGGATACGAGCGCCGCGTGGGCATCACGCGCGTGCACCTGGAGGAGGACACGGGCAAGAGCATCCATATAGGCGAGAGCGGGCGCATCCACGGGGCCGAGCACAGCCTGGAGGACTTCAACCGCGCCGGCATCCCGCTCGCCGAGATCGTTACCGAGCCCGACCTGCGCAGCCCCGAGGAGGCGCGCACCTTCATGCAACTGCTGCGTGCCACCCTGGAGTACCTTGGTATCAGCGACTGCAAGATGGAGGAGGGCTCGCTGCGCTGCGACGCCAACATCTCGGTCGCGGTCGACGGCAAGATGGGCACCAAGGTCGAGATAAAGAACATGAACTCGTTCCGCGCGCTGCACCGGGCGCTCGCCTTCGAGGACGAACGGCAGCGGTTTGCGCTGAAACAAGGCGAGACGATCGTCCAGGAGACGCGGCACTGGGATGACGCGGCGGGGAAGACGAGCCCGCTTCGCAGCAAGGAAGAGGCGTTCGACTACCGTTACTTCCCAGAGCCCGACCTCGTGCCGGTGGAGCCCGACGCGGCCTGGCTCGAGGCGATCAAGGCGCGGATGCCCGAACTGCCCACCGAGAGGCTTCACCGCTTTGAGAGCAAATTTGCGTTGCCGCTCGAGCTCGCCACAATGCTTACCGGCGAGAAGGCCCTGGCGGACTACTTCGAGGAGGCGGTAGCCACAGGCCAGGACCCGACGGCGCTCGCGAAGTGGATAGCCGGCGACCTGTCAGCGATGCTCAACGAAGCCTCGGTCCCCATCAACGCCTGCCCGCTGAAGCCGCGGGGCCTCGGGGAACTGGTCGCGCTGGTGGCGCAGAAGATAATCTCAGGAAAGATGGCCAAGGATGTCCTTCGCGAGGCGTTCGAGACCGGCAAGGGGCCGAAGGCGATCGTGGACGAGAAAGGCCTTTCGCAGATGGCGGACGGCTCCGAGATGGAGTCCGTCGTGGACGAGGTCATCGCCGAGAACCCGGACGCCGCGAACGACCTGCGCGAGGGCAAGGAGCAGGCCCTCAAGTTCCTGATGGGCCAGGTCATGAAGAAGACCAGGGGCAAGGCCAACCCAGAGATGGCCTCCAGCCTCCTCAAGAAAAAGCTAAACGCAAAATAGGGACAGGCACCATTTTGCATTTGCCTCTAGTTCCCCGTCAGCTTGATAGTACCCTGGTCGCCCAGCGTCCCGAGGTCGTTGATCTTAACCTTCGACCCTGAGACCGTGTAGAGGCTGTTCCCGATGTAGAGGCTGCGCTGGACGGCGCTGGTAGAGTCGTAGTAGTAGTACCCGTGATCGCTCAGTTCCGCGGGGTTGTCGATGTGGGTGATCCGGCCCTTCAGGACGATACCGCCGGCAAGAGACACGTCGTAGACGTAAGCGCCCTGGTAAGTGTAGCTGCCGTAGTCGTTTGCCTGCTTCTGCGGCGAAGCCTTCTGCTCGGGAGTGAGCTCGGCCAGGAGCACCGGCAGCACCAGCAGGTTCCTGTCCCTGTCGAAGAGGAAAGCCTTGTGGTCGTTAAGCGCGTATGAATCCGTGCCGCGGTCACCGATCTCGACCTTGTACATCTCCTTGGGATTGGCGACGTCGGTGACGTCGAACATCGCGACCTTCATCCCCTGGTACCACGCGAAGTTGCCGCCCTCTTCAGGGTTCGCTTCCACGGTGTTCTTGCCGACGCCGATGACGTGGTTCTCGTCGTAAGGGTGCAGGTAGTCGGAAAAGCCCGGTATCTTGAGCGCGCCCAGCACCCGCGGGTTTGCCGGGTCCGCAAGATCGAGCACGAAGAACGGGTCGACCTTCTTGAACGTGACCAGGTACGCCCTGTTCCCCAGGAAACGCGCCGAGTAGATCTTCTCGCCCGGCGCCAGACCCTCGAGCCTGCCGCTCACCTTCAGGTCCGGGCTGAGGACGTACACGTTGTTGGTCGATGTTGACTCCTCGCGGCTCACGTGCCCGACAGTGGTGGCGATCCGGAAGTAGCCGCCCGACTCGTCCATGGAGAACTGGTTCAGCACCGTGCCGGGGACGTCGGCCGAGCCGACGAACGCCGTCTTCGGGCCGTCGAGCTTGAACTTATACACTGTGGTCTTGTCCTGCGCGCCGTTGCCGCCTCCCGTGAAACCGTAGTAGGCGTACTCGCTACTCGCCACGTAGATGTTCTCGGTCGACGCGTAGACGTTGTCCGAGTATCCGGCGATGACCCGCTTGTTGAGGCTCTCGTCCCCGCCCGCCACCGAGAAGGAAAGCACCGAGATAAAAGAGGTGAACTGCTTCGGGTCGACGGTCTCGATGTCGCTGTAATCCCCGATCGGCTTGAAGGCCGCATCCTCGCCGCCTGTATCGCTGTACCTGGGGAGGATATCCGGGATGCCCGGGTCCTTTTTCTGGTAGAGCACATAGGAGGGGTAAGTCGCGAGGACGATGTGGATGTTGTTACCGATCATGCGGGCGGTCGAATAGGTGCCTTCATACTGGATGTTCCGGACGAGCGCCGGCTTCTCACGGTTGGAGATGTCGTACACGCGGACGAACGTCAGGTTTCCCCTCGGCGGCATGATGTCGGTATAGGGCTTTGGGGTTTCCCCGGGGTACGTGGTGCCTATGACGACGAGCCGGTCCCCATTGATGAACAGGTTGACCTCGCTCGCGCGCTGCAACTCGATCCGCGCAAGCACCCGCGCCTCCTGCGGCGGGTAAGCCTGGGCGATGATCACCGAGCCGCCGGAGACGGCATAGATGAACCTGCCGTCGTTCTTCACGATGTCCGCCTCATCGACGCCCGCGACCTGCACGTTGGTGGTCGAGTGCTGGGGCGCCGCTTCTGAGGCGCCCGAGGTCTGCCCCGTCGGCGCGGCCGACTTCATCATCATGTCCCCACGTGCGTAGCCGTTGGAGGACATTCCTTTCTTGAACGCTTTCAGGAATTCGCCGGGGGACTTGAACTTCTGCAATGAGGAAAGCGGAGGTTGAACGGATGTATCGGACCTTAGTAAGTAGAATGCGCCGACGCTAACGCCGGCTCCGAGGACCAGCACCAGGATGACAATCAGAGCTACCGGCTTCTTCATGAGAACCCCCTCCCTGACCAAGGACTGCCCAGTGTCTGCTCCTGCGCGTTAGACGCAGGTCCCGGCGAGCGGGTTTCCCGGTTGCTCTCCCTCGATGTAATATCAGTCGACCGCGCCTGGCAGGCCTGCGTCTACAGGAGGGTCGATGGAAAAGCAGAGGCTGATGGACAGGGGGAGGCTCCCGCTCCTGAGGATACGCGCGTTGTTCTCAGTAGGGTGGGGCTTCAAGCTCGCACGGGTGCCGAGCCTGAGGAGGTTGCATCCGTGGACCAGGCTAGACAAGACGAACATCCGCTGGCTCCCGATCAACCAGGACATCGAACTGCCCGCGAGCGCGCCCATGCCACCGAAACTGCTCGACCGTTTCATCGAAGAGGCATCCCACAGGGTCGTCTACCGCGATTGCGTCTGCAGACAGGCGAACAAGTGCGAGCACTATCCCATCGGTATCGGCTGCCTTCAGATGGGGGACTCGGCCCTCGAAGCGCCTTCCTCACTGGTGCGCGAGGTCAGTGTCAGCGAGGCAAAGGAGTACGTCGCCAACGCCATCGACAACGGCCTGGTGCCCGTCGTCGGGAAGGTGCGGATAGACAACTTCATCTTCGGCATCAAGGACCGGGCCCGCCTGCTCACCGTATGTTTCTGCTGCGAGTGCTGCTGCATCACGCGCTTCAACCGGCACGCGCCGGCGCAGTACCTGGACTCGCTGTTCCCACGCCTCGACGGCATCAGGATAGATGTGACTGACGAGTGCACCGGCTGCGGGACCTGCGCCGAGCATTGTTACATCAAGGCCGTATCCATCACGGACGGCCGCGCTGTCATCGGCGACAAGTGCCGCGCCTGCGGGCGATGTGCCACGATGTGCCCTAACGACGCAGTGAAGATAACCATCGACGACCCCGAGTTCCTCGACAAGGCCTACGACGCCATCCGCGCGTACGTGAAGTACAACTGAGGTCAGCATGGTGGACGCTGTTGCCACGGAACGCGAAAAGCAGATAAGGCTCGCGTTCCGGCTCGAATACTTCACCATCGCCTGGATGGTTGTGGAAGCGGGCGTCGCGATCACCTCGGGGATCATTGCACATTCGATCGCCCTTATCGCCTTCGGGCTCGACTCACTGATCGAACTCTTCGCAGCTTTCGTCGTCATCTGGCAGTTGAGGGGCGTCGCCGAGGAGCAGGAGGCGAAGGAGGACGTCGCCCTCAGGCTCATCGCGATCACGTTCTTCGCGCTGGCGGCGTACGTCAGTGCCGAGGCGATATACGACCTCGTTCGCGGGTCGCGTCCCGAGGTGTCCATCGCCGGCATCGCGCTGGCCGCCGCCGCCATTGTGGTGATGCCGGTGCTCTCTTTCCTCAAGAAGCGGCTCGGTCGCAGGCTCGGCAATTCGGCGCTGGTGGCGGATGGGGCTGAGTCGCTGTTCTGCGGACTGCTCGCCGCCGTTCTGCTGGTAGGCCTCGCCTTGAATGCCGCCTTCGGTTGGTGGTGGGCGGATGCCGTGGCGGCGCTCGTCGTCGCGGTCTTCGCGGTGCGCGAAGGCATCGAGGCGTGGGTAGAAACCTCTGCAGACGAAGAAGTCGAGCAACCGTGAGAAACGTAGAGATCAAAGCCAGGATATCGAGCATCGGCGAGATCCAGGGCAAGCTCGCGGGTATGGGCGTCGCTGACCCGACCTCCCGCTTAGCACAGGTGGACACCTACTTCGATGTCCCGGATGGACGGCTGAAGCTCCGGGAGTTCGTTGACGACCAGCACGCTGCGAGCGAGCTCATCTTCTACAAGCGTGCGAACGACTCCGGTGCCAAGCTGTCGGAGTACGAGATTGTGGAGGTGCAAGACCCTGACGCGACGAAGCAACTGCTCTCCGCTGCTCTGGGTGTCAAGGCCATCGTCGAGAAACAAAGGCATCTCTACATGCTGGGCCGCACGCGCGTCCACCTTGACGAGGTAAAGGACCTCGGCTCGTTCCTCGAGATAGAAGTCGTCCTGGCCGAAGGCGAACCGCTGACCGATGGGGAAGCCGAGGCTAGGTCTATCATGAAGGACCTCGACATCAATGCGGGTGACCTCGTCTCAGACTCCTACAGCGATCTGATGATAGATCAGGCAGCGTCCGAAATCCGGAAAGGCGTCGAGTGCGGTCTAGCGGATACTATCGCCGGCAGGGTTTACACGGTAGAAGAGTTGCTCGAGGAGGAGGAGAAGGGGCGCAGAGCATAGATGTCGTCAGGTTGAACCGCGGCGATGGAGGTGGGTTGTCTGCGTAGCCTCCGCAGCGTTCACAAGTCCGTACAGTCTGAGTCTTGATGCGAGGACCAGCAAGCAAACAAGCTGCCTCCAGCGCCCCCATCAACCCAACAAAAAAGGCGGGCAACGAATTGCCCGCCTTTAGTTATCTCGTTGAGGCTATCCCTCTTCGCCCGCCACCAGTTCCTTGTACTCGGCGGCTGACAGGAGGCTGTCCATCTCGCCCGCATCGGTCATGTCGATGAGGGCGACCCAGCCCTTGCCGTAGGGGTCCTCGTTGATGGTCTCGGGCGCGTCCTCCACCTCGGGGTTGACCTCCTTGATGCTGCCGGAGATCGGCGCGTACAGGTCCGATACCGACTTGCGCGACTCGATCTCGCCGAACGCCTCGCCGGCCTCGACGTCCGCTCCCGGCTCAGGGGTCTCGATGAACACTATCTCACCGAGCTGGTCCTGAGCGTAGAAGGTTATCCCAATGGTGCCGTCGGAACGCACCCACATGTGCTCTTTGTGATACTTGAGATCTTCCGGAAAATTATCCATAGCCATCTCCTTCCTTGTAGTCCCAAAGGAATATATCAAATGGCGATAGCTAATTCAATTGAAACCTTACAGTACAGATATAATGGTTTCATGGCTGAAACACGGGTCGAACAGCGCGTCGTGCAGGTTAAAAAATACGTAGAGAAAAACAGGGGCTGGCGCCCGCGGCGACGGACCGTGATCTACCTGGCGGTGATGGTCGTTGCCCTGGTGCTCGCGGCCATCTTCGTCCCTCGCATCCTCCCCGGGACCATTAATGACTCCGAAACCCTCCTCGGCCTCGGGCCGGCCATCGAGGTCGTGCCGCTCTTCGGAGGGGCGCATCACCAGTACGTGCCCGGGCCACCGGAAGGCGAGGGTTACTCCACCTGGTCGATCTCTCAGAGCCGGGAGGAGATAGTCGTCGGATGGTTTCACAAGGCCGGCGGCAAGGTGGACAAGGTGAGCGTCCAGAGCAGGAGCGCGTACAGCGGGAGGCTGCAGGTCGAGTGGCCGTTCGAGGGCAAGGGCAACGACCCGGAGGTGAAACAGGTCGGGTTCCTGCCGCAGCACAACCAGATATGGTTCCTTTCCTCAGGCAGGCTGAACCTGATCGACATCAAGAGCGGCGCAATCGTCGACTATCCGTACAAGGGGCCCGGCGGACGGGGCAGCCTGCTGGCGCCGAAGGCGATCACTTATGCCGGGTTCTCACCGAAGGGCGGCGAGCTCGCGTACGCGGAAGGCGGAAAGCTGACGCTCCTCACCGGCCTGGGCACCGGGCGTGACCGCAAACCGCTCCGGGCCGAAACCGTCCTGTTGCCGGGAGCCACAAAGGACACTGCCGGGCGCGTGGTGAACGGCCGCATCGAGAGCTTCGCCTGGGTCCAGGAAGGATTGCTGGCGATCATCGTCGCGCGCGGCAGCGGTGCCTCGCAGCCCACGGCGATCTATTACGCAAACGTCGCCGATGCGGCACCCCGCATCGAGCTCAAGATACCCGCCCCGAGCGACGGGCGCTTCGTGAGTATCAGCCAGTCGCCGGCGGCCCCGCCGATGTTCGCTGTGCTTTTCGCCTCAGGGCTGCGGGCCTCCACCTCCAAGCCGCCCGCGTATTCCCTGCGCGTGTACGACGCCGGCGGCAAGCTCAAGACCCAGTTCCGCATGCCCTCCGGCGCCTGGGCGCCCCCGCTCTCGTGGGCGTCTCCCTGAGGCCGTCGGCAGGCTGACCGCTCTGTTTCGCAACTTTTCAAAACCCTACGAAACCAATAGAATGAAATGCTGACAGTTCCCCACCGGGGCCTCAGGCCTTAGGGGGGAACAACGATTATTGGAGGGAAAAATCAGCGTGGGCAAGACGATTTCCGAGAAAATACTGTCGAGTCATTCTGAGCACGACGCCCGGGCGGGCGATATCGTGATCGCCGAACTCGACTTCGTCATGGCCCAGGACGGCACGGCGCCGCTGGCGATACGCTCATTCGAGGGCATGGGCGGCGACAGGGTTGCCATGGAGGGCAAGGCCGCGCTCTGCATCGACCATAGCGCCCCGAGCCCGCTGAGAGCGATATCGCAGCTGCACGCCCTGATGCGCGAGTTCGCCGATAAATACGGGCTGGAACTGAATGACGTCGGCGAAGGCGTCTGCCACCAGGTGATGCTCGACAAGGCGCACGCGCTTCCCGGCAGCCTGGTCATCGGCGCGGACTCACACACCTGCACCTACGGCGCGGTCAACGCCTTCGCGACCGGGGTAGGCTCGACCGACCTCGCCGCGGGGCTGCTCTCCGGGTCGCTCTGGTTCAGGGTCCCTGAGACCATGAAAGTCACCGTGAGAGGAAAGCTGGCGGACGGCGTCTACGCCAAGGACATCGCGCTCATGATGGTCGGGGACATCACCGCCGACGGCGCCACCTACATGGCGCTCGAGATCGGCGGACCCGCGATCTCGGACCTCGCTCTGGACGGCAGGCTCACCATCAGCAACCTTGCGGTCGAGATGGGCGCCAAGGCCGGCCTGATGGAGGCTGACGAGAAGACACTGGCGTTCTTCGAGGGTAGGACGACTGAGGAGTTCACGCCGGTATCGCCCGATGCGGACGCCGCGTACGCCGAGGAGAGGGAGTACGACGTGTCCACCCTCGGCCCCCGGGTCGCTCGGCCGCATACGGTCGATAACGTGGTCGGGGTCGAAGAGGTCGAGGGGACGCCCATCGCCGAAGGGCTCATCGGGACCTGCACCAATGGCAGGCTTGACGACCTCCGTGCCGCGGCCGCCATCGTAAAAGGAAACAAGGTCGCGCACGGCGTGAGGATGATCGTCGCGCCCGCGTCACGCGAAGTGATGCTCGACGCCCTTCGCGAGGGCCTCATAGAGGTGTTCACCGAGGCCGGTGCGTCTGTGATGTGCCCGGGATGCGCCTCCTGCGTAGGTACCCACCAGGGCATACCGGCGGACGGAGAGAACGTCATCTCGACCGCGAACAGGAACTTCAAGGGTCGGATGGGCAACCCTGAGGCGTTCATCTACCTGGCTTCGCCGGCTACTGTCGCGGCGAGCTGCCTGAAGGGCGAGATAACAGACCCGAGAAAGATGATCTGACCCCCTCACCCTGCCCTCTCCCCCCAGGGGAGAGGGGAATACAGGAAGCCACTCCTCACAGGGGGAGAGGGGAATACGGGGGAAGAGCGATGAAAAAGAGAGATACGGGAAAGATATGAAAGGCAAGGCGCACAGGTTCGGCAACGACATAAACACAGACTACATCATATCGGGCCGTCACAAGTTCAAGACGCTCGACATGGATGAACTCGCCTGCCACGTGATGGAGGACCTCGACCCTCACTTCGTGAAGCGCCTCAAGAAGGGCGACTTCATCGTCGCGGGAAAGAACTTCGGCTGTGGCTCGTCGAGGGAGCAGGCGCCCCTGGCGCTGAAACACGCGGGCGTGGCGGCGGTGCTCGCCGAGTCTTTCGCGCGCATCTACTTCCGCAACTCCATAAACAACGGGCTGCCCGCCCTGGTCTGCGACACCTCGGGGATCGATGACGGCGACACCCTGGAAGTGGACCTGGCAAAGGGCACCATCACGAACGTGACCAAGGGAAGCGAGATCGAATCGCCTCCGTTGCCTCGTGTTATGCTTGACATACTCTCGGAAGGCGGCCTCGTCGAGTACATGCGAAAGCACGGCCGGCTGTCTCTCGAGTAGGCGCGGCGGCAGTATTCCCAGAAAGGCTGAGATGGCGAAGAGAAGAGTCACACTTATACCCGGGGACGGCGTTGGGCCCTCGCTCGTGGACGCGGCCCTGCAGGTGCTGGACGCTGCCGGGGCGCAGATCGAATGGGACTGGCAGGAGGCCGGCGCGGACGTGATGGACAAGTACGGCACACCTCTCCCGGAGGCGGTGCTGGACAACATCCGCGAGAACCGCGTCGCCTACAAAGGGCCTATCACGACACCAGTAGGGAGCGGGTTTCGCAGCGTCAACGTGGCGCTGCGCAAAGAGCTGGACTTGTATGCCTGCGTACGCCCGGCGTTCTACATTCCCGGGGTCAAGACCCCGTACACGGACATCGACCTCGTGGTCGTGCGCGAGAATATGGAGGACCTCTACGCGGGTCTCGAGCACATGGTGACGCCCGACGTGGCCGAGTCCATCAAGGTAATCACGCGGCCGGGCTCGGAGAGGATCATCAGGTACGCGTTCGAGTACTGCCGCCGCAACAACCGAAAGCTGCTCACCATAGTCCACAAGGCGAACATCATGAAGTTGACCGACGGGCTGTTCCTGGACGTGGGCAGGAAGATGGCGGAGGAGTACCCCGACATCGAGTTCCAGGAGCGCATCGTCGACAACATGTGCATGCAGCTGGTCCAGAAGCCTCACCTCTACGATGTGATGGTCACGGAGAACCTCTACGGGGACATGTTGAGCGACCTATGCGCCGGGCTTATCGGCGGCCTGGGGATCGCACCGAGCTCGAACCTGGGCGACGGCGAGCTGGCCGTGTTCGAGCCGGCCCACGGGAGCGCTCCGAAGTACACGGGCCTGGACAAGGTCGACCCGACCGCGCAGATCCTCTCCGGCTACCTGCTGCTCAAGCACGTCGGCCAGGGTGAGGCGGCGGAGAGGGTGCTGGCGGGAGTAACGAAGGTCATCGGCGAAGGGAAAGTCGTGACCTACGACATAGGCGGCGAGGCGAAGACCAGCGAGATGGCGAACGCCATCGTCAAGGCGATAGAGGCCTCGTAGCGCCCGCAGGGCCGTAGCGCCGGCGTCTCGCCGGCAATGAGTCGTAGCGCCGGCGTCTCGCCGGCAATGAGCAAGGTAGCATCATGCAGAGTGACATCATCAAGAAAGGTCGCGAGAAGGCGGGGCAGCGCTCGCTGCTGCGCGCGCTGGGCCTGACCGACGAGGAGATGTCGCGCCCGCTCATCGGGGTCGCGGGCTCAGCCAACCAGCTGGTCCCGGGCCACGTGCACCTGGACGAGGTGAACGACGCGGCGTGCGAGGGCATCACCCTAGGCGGCGGGACTCCGCTTCTCTTCAACACCATAGGCGTCTGCGACGGGCTCGCGATGGGGCACGAGGGCATGAAGTTCTCGCTACCTTCCCGTGAGATTATCAGCTACTCGGTGGAGATCATGGTCAGGGCGCACGCCTTGGACGGCGTTCTGATAATCCCCAACTGCGACAAGGTCGTCCCGGGCATGCTGATGGCCGTGGCGCGCATGGGCGTGCCGGCCGCGATGGTATCCGGCGGGCCGATGATGGCGGGCAGGCTGGGCGACCTCGATATCAACTTCATCAGCGTGCTGGAGGCGTCGTCGAACGACAGCATCAGCGACGAGAAGCTGGCGGAGTATGAGAAGTGCGCATGTCCCGGACCGGGCTGCTGCGCGGGCTTGTTCACCGCGAACAGCATGAACTGCCTCTCGGAGGCCCTCGGGATGTCACTCCCCGGAAACGGCACCATACCGGCGGTCGACCCGGAGAGGTTGGTAATAGCCAAAGAGACGGGCGAGGCCCTGGTGAAGCTGGTGGAGGCGGGCACCAGGCCCGACAGCATCATGACCGAGGCCGCTTTCAGGAACGCGCTGGCGCTGGACATGGCGATCGGCGGCTCGACCAATTCCCTGCTCCACCTTCCGGCGATCGCGCGGGAGATGGGCATCGCGCTCGGACTCGAGGACGTTGACAGGATATGCGCCACGACCCCCAACCTCTGCAGGATCGTGCCCTCGGGCAAGCACCACATGCAAGATTTACACGCGGCAGGCGGGGTTCCGGCGGTGCTGGGAGAGCTCGACAGCATCGGCGCGGTGGACCTGGACGTTCCGACGGTGACGGGACGGACCCTGAGCGAGAACGTAGGCGGCCGGAGGAGCCTGAACACCGATGTGATACGGCCCGCGAGCGACCCGTACTCGGCTAGAGGCGGCCTCGCGGTGCTGCGCGGCAACCTGGCCCCGGACGGCGCTGTCGTCAAGGAGGCTGCCGTCGGCGAGAAGATGCGAAAGCACAGCGGGCCGGCGCGAGTGTTCGATTCTGAAGAGGAAGGCATAGAACAGATCCGCGCCGGGAAGATCAAGCCCGGCGACGTGGTAGTAATCAGGTACGAGGGGCCCAGGGGCGGACCGGGCATGCGCGAGATGCTGCTTCCCACCGCGACGATCGCGGGCATGGGGCTCGGAGATGAGGTCATGCTCGTCACCGACGGCAGGTTCTCGGGAGGCACACGCGGCGGTGCCATCGGCCACGTCTCACCTGAGGCCGCTGTCGGCGGCCCGATAGCATTGCTGAAGGACGGCGACATCGTGGCGGTCGATATCGAAGCCCGCACGCTCGAGGTGAAGGTTTCGGACGGAGAGCTCGCCGAAAGGCGCAAGGCATGGAAACAGCCGGCGCCGAAGGCGGACCTGGGGGTCCTTTCCGTCTACAGCGCCATGGTCGGCAGCGCGACGGGCGGCGCGGTGGTGTCCCCCGAGAACATCGAAGGTGAACGGAGGTCTCGCGAGTGAAGATGACCGGCGCCCAGGCGCTCATCAAGAGCCTCGAGAAAGAGGGAGTCGAGGTGATGTTCGGCTACCCGGGCGGGCAGATCATGCCCACCTACGACGTGCTGCTGGACTCGAGCATTCTTCACATCCTCACGCGCCACGAGCAGGGCGCGGCTCACGCAGCCGACGGGTACGCGCGCGCCACCGGCAGGGTGGGCGTCTGCATGTCCACGAGCGGCCCGGGGGCGACCAACCTGGTGACCGGCATCGCTACCGCCAACATGGATTCCATACCGCTGGTCGCGATATCGGGGCAGGTCGCGAGCCACGTGATAGGCACGGACGCTTTTCAGGAAGCTGATACCACCGGCATCACCCTGCCGGTCGTGAAGCACAATTACCTGGTGACAAAGCCGTCCGAAATCGCGCCCATAGTGCAGGAGGCGTTCCTGATCGCTTCGACCGGGCGGCCTGGCGCGGTTGTGATCGACCTGCCGTCGGACGTGCAGCGCGCGGTGTTCGACTTCAAGTACCCCGAGCGCCGCACGAGCCTCCCCGGCTACAAGCCCACGACCAAGGGGCACTCGGGCCAGATCAAGCAGGCGGCTAAGCTCATAATGACTGCGAAACGCCCGGTGATATACGCCGGCGGAGGCGTGATCACAGCCGAGGCGTCCGGCGTGCTCCGCGAGTTCGCGAAGCTCCTCGGCTTTCCCGTGACCACGACCCTGCTCGCGAAGGGAGCCTTCCCCGAGACGCACCGGCTGTCGCTGGGTATGCTCGGGATGCACGGCACCTCGTACGCGAACTTTGTGATGATGAAGACAGACCTCATCGTCGCGGTCGGTGCTCGGTTCGATGACAGGATCACGGGGAGGCTGGACACGTTCGCGCCGCACGCGAAGATAATCCACATCGACATAGACCCCGCAGAGATAGGGAAGAACGTCCCTGTCACGGTGCCCATCGTCGGTGACGCGAAGTCGGTCCTCAAAGACCTGCTGGCGCTGGTCAAGCAGAAGGTGGAGGAGTCGGGGGGCCAGGACCTTAAAGAGTGGCATGCCCAGATCAGGAAGTGGAAGAAAGATTACCCGCTGGTGGTGCCCGAGGGCGGCCTGCGCCCTCAGTTCGTGGTCGACGAGATATACCGCGTCACCCAGGGCAAGGCGACGGTGGTGACCGACGTCGGACAGCACCAGATGTGGGCGGCGCAGTTCTACAAGTCGACTGTGCCGCGCCAGTTCATCTCGTCTGGTGGGCTTGGCACCATGGGCTTCGGGCTGCCGGCGTCCATCGGCGCGAAGATCGGCAGGCCCGAGGCGCAGGTGGTGAACATCGCCGGCGACGGCTCGATCCAGATGAACTCGCAGGAGCTGGCCACAGCCGTGCTCAACCAGGTACCCATCACCATCGCGGTCATCAACAACGGCTACCTGGGGATGGTGCGCCAGTGGCAGGAGCTCTTCTTCCAGAAGCGCTACTCTCACACGCACCTCAGGCGCGGCGAGTCTCCTGACTTTGTGAAGCTCGCCGAGGCGTACGGGGCTAAGGGCCTGCGGGTCACCGAGGCCAGGGAGGTCGAGCCCGCGCTCAAGGCAGCGTTCAAGGAGAAGAAGGTCCCGATGCTCCTCGACTTCATCGTCGAGCAGGAGGAGAACGTCTTCCCGATGGTGGCGCCCGGGGCGTCGCTCGACGACATGATCGGGGGTTAGCGGTGAAGCACACCCTTTCCGTGATGGTGGAGAACAAGCCCGGCGTGCTGGCGCGGGTGGCCGGCCTCTTCGCGCGCAGGGGCTTCAACATCGACAGCCTGGCCGTCGGCGTCACCGACAAGCCGGAGATAAGCCGGATGACCGTCGTCGTGGACGTGGAGGAGCACTCCCTCGAGCAGGTGTACAAGCAACTGAACAAGCTCATCAACGTTATCAAGGTCATAGACCTTCCCGACGAGAACAGCGTGCAGCGCGAGATGGTGCTGGCCAAGGTCAAGGCCGACCCCACAGCGCGCGCCGAGATTATCGAGATAGTAGAGATTTTCCGAGGGAAGATCGTCGACGTAGGGAAAGGGACCTTGAGCGTAGAGGTGACCGGGCCTGGCCCGAAGCTCCGGGCGTTCGAGGACCTGCTAAGGCCGTACGGGCTGGTGGAGATGGTCCGGACCGGGACGATAGCATTGCCGCGAGGATAAGACGCAAAAAGGGGACAGGCCCCATTTTGCATTTCGAGGAGGTCGAAATGGCGACTATATATTATGAGAAGGACGCGAACCCCGAGGCTCTCAAGGGTCAGAAGATCGCGGTCATCGGGTACGGCAGCCAGGGGCACGCGCACTCCCTCAACCTGAAGGACAGCGGCATGGACGTCGTTGTCGGGCTCAGGGACGGAAGCCCCAGCGGGGACAGGGCAAAGGGCATGGGCCTGACTGTGTTGCCGGTCGAGGAAGCCGCGATGGCCGCTGACATCGTGATGATCCTCATACCGGACGACCGGCAGGCGCAAGTCTACCGTGACTCCATCAGGCCGGGGCTCAAGAGCGGGAACGCGCTGTTCTTCGCTCACGGGTTCAACATCCACTACAACCAGATAGTGCCGCCGGCGGACGTCGACGTCATCATGGTCGCTCCCAAGGGCCCTGGCGCGATGGTGCGCCAGGTCTACGACGAGGGCGGTGGCGTGCCGGCGCTCATCGCAGTCGAGCAGGACTACACGGGCATGGCGCTCGAGAAGGGCCTCGCCTACGCGATGGGGATAGGCGCGGCGCGGGCAGGTGTCCTGGAGACGACGTTCAAAGAGGAGACCGAGACGGACCTGTTCGGCGAGCAGGCCGTGCTGTGCGGAGGGACCTCGGAGCTCATCAAGGCCGGGTTCGACACGCTGGTCGCGGCGGGTTACCAGCCGGAGGTCGCGTACTTCGAGTGCCTGCACGAGCTGAAGCTTATCGTGGACCTCATCCACAACTACGGCATCAGCGGGATGCGCGCCCGCGTGAGCGACACGGCGGAATACGGAGACATATCACGGGGCCCGAGGGTCATCAGCCCGGCGGTGCGCGAGGAGATGCGGAAGATACTGGACGAGATACAGACGGGCAAGTTCGCGACCGAGTGGGTGCTCGAGAACCAGGCGAACCGCGCCTCGTTCGCGACCATGCGCAAGGTGGAGGCGGAGCATCCTCTCGAGCCGCTCGGCAAGAAGCTCCGCTCGATGATGAGCTGGCTGAAGAAGTAGCGGCGTCTGGAAACGTAGCGCCGGCGTCTCGCCGTCTGGAAACGTAGCGCCGGCGTCTCGCCGGCTGGAAACGTAGCGCCGGCGTCCCGCCGGCTGACTCGGAGGGGTAAGAGTTGAAGAAAGACTACATATTCACCCCGGGCCCGACGCCCGTGCCGCCGGAGGTGGGGCTCGCCCAGGTGAAGATGATCCACCACCGCTCGGCGGACTTCGGCGCCCTGCTGGCGCGGGTGCTGGACGGGCTGAAGTACGTGTTCCAGACGAAGAACGACGTGCTGCTCTTCACCGCCAGCGGCACCGGGGCAATGGAGGGTGCGATTGCCAGTTGCTTCTCGCCCGGTGACAAAGTCATCGCTTATGCGGGAGGCAAGTTCGGGGAGCGGCTGGTCGAGATAAGCGAGGCGTTCGGCCTGGACGTCGTGGCGATCGAGTACGAGTGGGGCGACTGCGCCGACCCCGCCACCCTCGAGAAGGCGCTCGCGGAGAACCCCGATACCAGGGGCGTGTTCCTGACTCAGAGCGAGACATCGACCGGTGTGGTGAACGACGTCGAGGCGTTCGCCCGCATCGTGGCAAAGACCGACGCCCTGTTCCTGGTTGACGCGATAAGTGGCCTGGGCGCGGTGGACCTCAAGACCGACCCCTGGGGCGTGGACCTCTGCATCAGCGGCTCGCAGAAAGGGCTCATGGTGCCGCCGGGCCTGGCGTTCTGTGCCGTTAGCCAGGAAGCATGGAAGGCGGCCGAGACGGCTAAGTGCCCGTCTTACTATTTCTCTTTCAAGGCGGCGCGGGACGCGCAGTCCAAGGAGCCGCCCGAGACGCCGTACACGCCCGCCATCACACTGGTGCAGGCGCTCGACGTCGCGCTCGCGATGATCAAGGAAGAGGGGCTCGACGCTATTTTCGCCCGGCACGAGAAATTGGCGCGTGCAACCCAGGCGGCGGTAGAGGCGCTCGGCCTTCGATTCGTGGCGAGCGACCGGTCGCGCGCTTTCGTGACGACGTCGGTCTGGGCGCCGGAGGGAATCTCATCCGGAGATATCGTCAAGCTGATGCGCAACGAGTTCGGTGTCTTCATCGCCGGCGGGCAGGGAAAGCTGAAGGGAAAGATATTCAGGTTGGGGCACGTGGGCTTCTTCGACAGGTTCGACATAGTCACGCAGGTCGCTGCCCTCGAGCTTGCGCTCGACAGGCTCGGCCAGCCCGTCGAGCTCGGAAAAGGCGTGGGGGCGGCGCTGGAAGTGCTCGCCGACTAGGAGGGGTCAGGCACCGTCCACCTTTTTGTCCACCGCGACTAGCAGGATAATGGTGTAGTTCCCTATTTGACTGGAGAGACATATGGCCGGAAAGTCCAGGCTGAAAGTCCTGGTGGCGGAAAAGATATCACCCGAGGGCGTGGACAAGCTGCGCGAGCAGTTCGACGTCGACGCCTTCGACAGCATGCCCCGTGACGAGTTCCTGGCGGGGATCGGGAACTACGACGGCCTGATCGTGCGCAGCGGCACGAAGGTCGACGCCGAGGCGATAGAAAAAGCGGACAACCTCAAGATCATAGGCAGGGCCGGCATCGGCGTGGACAACATCGACGTGGCTGCGGCGACCAAGAAAGGCATCATGGTCGCCAACGTCCCCGAGAGCAACATCATCTCCGCCGCCGAGCACACTTTCGCGCTGCTGATGGCAACCGCTCGTAAGATACCCGCCGCGAACGCGTCTCTCGCTCACGGCGAGTGGAAGAGGGCCGCCTACCAGGGCGTCGAGCTCTACGGCAAGACGTTGGGAATAATCGGCATCGGGCGCATCGGTGCTCTGGTGGCTGAGAGGGCGTCCGGGTTCGGGATGACGCTGATCGGCTACGACCCGTTCATCTCCAGCCAGAAAGCCAAGTCGCTGGGCATCGACATGAAGCCGGAGGTCGAAGAGGTCCTGGCCGAGGCCGATTTCATCACGCTTCACGTCCCCAGGAACAAAGATACCTACCACATGCTCGGAGCGAAGCAGTTCGACATGGTCAAGAAGGGCGCGAGGGTGATCAACGTATCGCGCGGCGGCGTCATCGACGAGCAGGCGCTCGCCGACGCCATCAAGGACGGCAAGGTCGCCGGAGCCGCCATCGACGTCTTCGAGAGCGAACCGCCAGAGGAGGGCAACCCGCTCTGCTCAATGCCGGAGGTGGTAGTGACGCCTCACCTGGGAGCGAGCACGACCGAAGCTCAGTACAAGGCGGGCGTGGCTATTGCCGACCAGGTCATCGCGGGGCTCACGGGAGGGTTCGTGAGCGGGGCGGTCAATATCGCGATGCCGCACAGGGAGGTAGTCGAGACCCTGAGGCCCTTCATGCCTCTCTGCGAGAAGCTGGGCCGTCTCTTCGTGAACCTCACCAAGGGCGCCATAAGCGAGATCGAGTTCGAGATACTGGGAGACATCAGCGAGTTCGACACCTCGCTCTTGACGGTCGCCTTCCTCAAGGGGTTCTTCGAGAACATCTCGATGGACTCCGTGACATACGTGAACGCCCCCATCCTGGCGATCGAGCGCGGCATCACGGTCAAAGAGAGCAAGAGCAGGCGCTCGCGCGATTACGTCAATCTCATCCAGGTCACGGCGAGCGCAGATGACTCGAAAGTGACCGCGGGCGCCACCCTCATCGGGGTCAACCAGGAGTGGTTCGTCGGCGTCCTCGACTTCGACATCGAGATAGCGCCGAGCGAGTTCATGGCGTTCGTCACTTACGAGGACCGGCCCGGCATGATCGGCAAAGTCGGCACGGTCCTGGGCGAGAGCAAGATCAACATCAGCGGCCTGCAGGTCGGGCGCAAGGCCATCGACGGAGTCGCGGGCATGGGCCTCAACCTCGACACGCCGCTCACCGACGACGTCCTCTCCCTGCTCGAGTCCCAGGACGGGATCGAGTCGGCGCGGTTCCTGGTCCTCTGAGGAGGCGCAGTCCTTTGGCTGACCGAGTACAAATATTCGACACCACCCTGCGGGACGGAGAGCAGTCCCCGGGCATCAGCCTGGGCGTGCGCGAGAAGCTCGAGATCGCGGAGCAGCTCCAGCGCCTGGGAGTGGACATAATCGAGGCCGGGTTTCCCGCGACCAGCCAGGGAGACTTCGAGGCCGTCGGGCAGATCGCTTCCAGGATAGACAAGTCAATCGTATGCGCGCTCGCTCGCGCCAGGACGGACGACATCGACCGGGCATGGGACGCGGTGAAAGACGCCGCACGCCCGCGGATACACACTTTCATCAGCACCTCGGACATACACCTCGAGCACCAGTTGCACAAGACGCGCGAACAGGTGCTGGAAATGGCGAGGGCGGGCGTGGCAAAGGCGCGCGGCTACTGCGACGACGTCGAGTTCTCGCCGATGGACGCCACCCGCAGCGAGCCCGCTTACCTCTACCAGGTGCTGGAAGCGGCGATCGAGGAGGGCGCGGGGGTCCTGAACATCCCGGACACTGTCGGGTATTCGATCCCTGATGAGTTTTCCGGACTCATAGCTGGCATCCGCGAGAACGTGAGGGGCATCGACAGTGTGATCATCAGCGTGCACTGTCATAACGACCTCGGGCTGGCGGTTGCCAACTCGCTCGCGGCCGTCGAGGCGGGGGCGAGGCAGGTCGAGTGCGCGGTGAACGGCCTGGGCGAGCGCGCCGGCAACGCAAGCCTGGAAGAGATCGTGATGACCCTGAAGGTCCGGCACGACCTGCTGGGGATCTCCACCGGCATCAACTCCACTGAGATAAGCAGGACCAGCCGGCTGGTCAGCCTCCTCACCGGCTACCCCGTGCAGCCCAACAAGGCGATCGTGGGGAAGAACGCATTTGCTCACGAGTCCGGTATACACCAGGACGGCGTCCTCAAGGAACGCACCACCTACGAGATAATGGACGCGGCGAGCGTGGGGCTGGTCGAGAGCGACATCGTCCTCGGCAAGCACTCCGGGCGGCACGCCCTCAAAGACCAGCTCGAGAGGCTCGGCTACTTCCTCGGGGAGGAGGAGCTGAACCAGGCGTTCGCGCGCTTCAAGGAGCTCGCGGACAAGAAATCTTCTCTCAGCGGCGAGGACATCGAGGCCATCGCCCTGGAGTACATACGCACGGAAGGCCAGGAGTGGAAGCTCACCGCCTACGAGGTCCACAGCGGCGGCAAGGAAGCCCCGCCCAGCGCGACGATAACCCTCGAGCGCGAGGGCGAGCGCATCACGGAGCGGGCCATCGGGGACGGCATGGTCGACGCCGCGTGCAAGGCGATACGCTCGGCCCTGAAGATAGACGCCAAGCTGTTCGCGTTCACGGTCGAGGCGATAACGGAGGGCCTGGACTCGCTTGGTGACGTGACGGTTCAGCTCGACATAGGCGACCGCCGGGTGGTCGGGCGAGGGGTCTCGACCGACATCGTCGAGGCGAGCGCCCGCGCTTACCTGAACGCGGTCAACAAAGTACTGAGGTGAAAGACCGGGGTCAGGCACTTTTTTTCCACTGCCTGAGATACAGAGGCTGAGATGAGCCAGACAAGGAAGATACTCGCACAGCACGCCGGGCGTGAGACGCTGGAGCCGGGAGAGTTCATCGAGATCCCGGTGGACCTGGTGCTCGCGAACGACATCACGGCGCCGCTGGCCATCGAGGAGTTCGGCAAGCTGGGCCGCAAGTCAGTCTTTGACCGGGACAAGGTCGTGATGGTCCTCGACCACTTCACCCCGAACCGCGACATCGCGTCGGCAGACCAGTGCGCTTACGTGAGGCAGTTCGCGTTGAAGCAGAAGTTGTCCCACTTCTACGACGGTGGCAACGTAGGCATCGAGCACGTCCTCCTTCCCGAGGAGGGGCTTATCGAGCCGGGTATGGTGGTTGTCGGGGCCGACAGCCACACCTGCACCTACGGCGCCCTGGGCTGCTTTTCCACAGGCATGGGCTCGACCGACATCGCGGCGGCGATGGCCACGGGGAAGACCTGGCTGAAGGTGCCGGAGGCCGTGCTGGTCAAACTGACCGGCAGGCCCCACAGGTGGGTGGGCGGCAAAGACCTCATCCTCCACCTCATCGGCCTGCTCGGTGTCGACGGGGCGACCTACCGGTCGCTCGAGTTCGACGGACCGGGCGTCACCAACGTCAGCGTCGAGGGTCGCCTTACCGTGGCCAACATGGTCATCGAGGCCGGCGCCAAGAACGGGATATTCCCGGCTGACAACCTGGCTATCCTGTACCTCGCGGCAGCCGGGGTCAAGGCGACCGCGAGCGGCATCGAGCCCGATCAGTACGGATATGTGGACCAGATAGACATAGACCTCTCGTCCCTCGAGCCGCAGGTGGCCCTTCCCTCGCTGCCGAGCAACGCGGTGGCGGTCACCCGCGCGCCGCACGTGAAGCTCGACCAGGTGGTGATCGGCTCGTGCACGAACGGCAGGCTGGAGGACCTGAGGCTGGCGGCCGAGGTCCTGCGCGGCAAGCGGGTGGCCCCGGAGGTCAGGCTGATAATCATCCCGGGCAGCCGGAAGGTCTACCGCAAGTCCATGGAGGAGGGGCTGTTCGACATCTTCCTGGACGCCGGGGCGATCATTTCGCCGCCGACCTGCGGGCCGTGCCTCGGCGGACACATGGGAGTGCTCGCTGCCGGCGAGAAAGCCATCTCCACCACTAACAGGAACTTCGTGGGGAGGATGGGACACCGCACCAGCGAGGTCTACCTATCCAACCCGGCCGTGGCCGCGGCGTCGGCCGTCACCGGGACCATCACCGACCCGGGGGAGATAATCTGATGGGCGGCCAGGCGGTCATGGAGGGCAAGGCACATAAGCTCGGCGACCACGTCAACACCGACTTGATCATCCCCGCGACGCACCTGGTGTCGAACGACCCCGCGGAGCTGGGCAAGTACCTCATGGCGGGGCACGACCCTGATTTCGTGAACAGGGTCGAGCGGGGTGACATCATCGTCGCCGGCGACAACTTCGGCTCGGGCTCCTCGCGCGAACACGCCCCACTCGCCATCAAGGGCGGTGGGATATCGTGCGTGATAGCGCGGTCCTACGCGCGGATCTTCTATCGCAACGCGTTGAACGTCGGGCTGCCCCTGGTGGAGTCGCCGGAGGCCGCCGACGCTATATCGGAGGGCGACCGCGTCAAGGTGGACCTCGCGGCGGGCAAGGTCGAGGACCTGACGACCGGTAAGAGTTTCAGCGTGGCGCCGTACCCGGAGTTCATGCATCGTATCATGGACGCTGGCGGGCTCATCGGGTACGTGAAGCAGCAATCGTAGCGCCGGCAAACGAGGGGAACGTAGCGCCGGCGTCCCGCCGGCAACAAGAACGTAGCGCCGGCGTCCCGCCGGCAACAGATAGACGGGAGAGACATGCACGAGATAGCGGTG
>Ga0209538_1000145_pt1 | contig 43282 bp, 67 predicted proteins | sample BarGraNGADG00211_2_FD_184492 | JGI IMG/M metagenome (GOLD analysis project Ga0209538, IMG submission 184492) | Arctic peat soil microbial communities from Barrow, Alaska - Barrow Graham LP Ref core NGADG0004-211 (SPAdes) (version 2) | ecosystem: Environmental > Terrestrial > Soil > Wetlands >... | reverse complement strand
CAAACGTCATCTGTCGTCATAACCACTCCTTGATTGTCGCCCGTATTTGTTGAACTGTCAGAAAGTCGTTTTTGTCGGACGTGTAGTTATCAGAAAGCTGTTCATGTAGTTTTTCGCAAGGTCTGATTCCAACCTCGTGCCATTTCATTTCAAAAGCCTCTGCAACATCCGTCATTCTTGCTGATGGTATTTGAGGAATAAACGTTTCCCCACCTTTCATATAATTCAAACACTCCAACACGAATGTAACGGCATCTTTCATAGGATACCAGAACCTCGTCATCCGTTTATCTGTTATCGGTAACGACTCTAAACCATCCATTATCATATCCGACCATCTTGGTACAACACTCCCTGCGCTTCCGACCACGTTCCCATACCGCACCACGCTGAACTTGATATCCTTATCCCCGACCCGTTTGTTGGCACTCAATATCAGCCGTTCAGCCATTGCCTTTGACATGCCGTAGGTGTTGATGGGATTCACCGCTTTGTCTGTCGATATGAAAATGACCTTCTTCACCCTTGCGTGGATAGCTGCATTGATGACGTTCTGTGTACCTTCGACATTGGTCTTCATGACTTCTTCAGACTCGTTTTCAGCGTCAACAATCGATTTTATGGCTGCAGCATGGATGATGTAGTCCACATCCTCAAACGCTTCACACAACCTGTTGTAATCCCTGACATCGCCCATCCGGTAACGCATGTAAGTCGGGTTACCTAGCTTTTCAGCGAGTGCGTCCTTCCTGTCCCATCCCCGATACAACACAACGAGTTTATTCGGAGGGTTCTCCTTCAACCTTTGGCATATCGCCGTCCCTAGTGACCCCGTGGAACCCGTTATCAAAATAGTCTTGTCTTTGAACATGTAATACCTCCCGTTTGTACCAACAGTCTGGATAATCCTTGCCATCGCATCCCGTCATTATAAATGATATGCACTTGTCCGTGTAGCAGCAGATACTTCCCAATGTTATCATTACAGCACCTCCGAAAGTTCCCTTGGAAGTTTCGCAAACAACCCCGCATCCAATCCGGTTGAGTCATCCAGACGATAGTGGCATTCCCAGATGTCTGGATGATACTTGCCATACAGTTCAAGCCCTACCGTATGATCCGATACGTTGCTTCTCAGTTCAAACGATGAAAACGTCATTTCGTAATCTTCTAGGTACGCCGGGTACTTTGATACACAAGACATTACGGTACAATCCGAATATGGCATCAGCTTGCCACGTTCACCCCAACTCCCCACGCTGACATATATCGGATACTTGCGTGGTATCAGCCCTATCAGTTTGTCCAGTTTCCGGTTGTTGGCAATCTTGATAAATGGGATGTCATATTTCATCAATTGGTATAACGATGGTTCATCAAATACGGATGCCGTGGTATCATATCCCAGTTTCTTCGCATATTTATATGCGTAGTTGAACGACTTCCATACAAGTGGGATGTTGTCTCCGGCCTTTTCAAAAAGCTGCCATTTTATCACAATCTCGTGCTTGCCAGTATCTACGGCTTTCAGTTCATCCAACATGCGTTTGATGTATGCAAGGTCGTTCTTACAGCTGTTTCCCGATCCAAAATCGGCTATGATTTGCGACAAGCCATCCACCTCCCTCTGTTGAAGTTAAACCACGCGCTATCCCAGTACGTTCCATTATAGAACTTTGTACTTTCCAGCACGCTTTGATACCCATCATATTTTTGTATCATATTACGCCAAAAGTCTACCGCCATATTCGAATAATAACATTCACCATAAATGTTTTCCAACCCAACCTCATTGAATCCCCACTTCAGAAGTTCTTCAAGTGTCTGTTCCCCGTATCCAGCCGCTCGATACTCCGGTTGGATCATGATTGATATTTCTGCTCTGTGATTTGTCCATTCGATGTTTTCAAGGCCAACCATCCCTATTAACAAATCCTCGGTATCTCCATCGTTGTTTATCTCAATGAATACACCACGATACCACGACCTTGCGTTTGCATCGCAGACCACTTGTAGATAAAATTCTTCCTGTTGTTCTTTTGTCTTCGGGTACGCCGTCCTCAATGCGTACATTGTTTCATTTCTCCACAGTCTGACTTGTTCGCAGTCCTCCATTGATAACACTTTGAGTTTCATAGCATCTCCTTCAACGCCCTCGCAACGATCAACTCTTTCATCGTATCTATGTCTGTTGCGTGTTCACTTGACATGATAAACATCCGATAATGGTGTCCATAGAATGTCTGCTGTTCCATCAATGCTTCAACGTTTGCGATCCATATGGCACCAGACGGCTGATATTGCTTCGGCAAGTCTTGGCTCCGCATCTTCAGACATTCAGCATACAGTGGAATCGGGAAACCTTCTTTGTCTGGTACATGGTTCCAGTTTGCCAACGTATCCTCGTAAAAGCTTAACTGGAAGTCATACCCCTCTGATTTGTACTGGTGAAACGCCATTCTAATATCCGCATCATCCCGCAATGGACAACATGCCATGAGCTGTATCACGTCATCATAGGTCACCCCGATTTCATCCTCAATCTGTTTGAGGGTGATGATGGTCGCTTGTTGCACAGTCGTATGGTCATCGCTGCCCGACTTGCGGTAGATGACCCTCGCACCTGCCATTCGGGATATCTCGGCAATGTCCTCGTAGTCTGTTGAAACATAGACGTCTGCGTTCAAGGCTTTCTGTGCGGCAGAAATAGTCCATGTAATCATCGGCCGGCCGCAGAAGTCGATGATATTTTTCTTCAAAAGACGCTTTGATCCGCCCCGTGCCGGAATAATAACGCATGTCCGCTTGTGCATCACTTCACCCCCAGTAGTTCGTTGGCTTCGGATATCAATGCGCTGTACTTTGCAAAATGGCCAAGGTCTGGATATGTTCTCATCTCGTATGCCATCCTACGTATCAGGTCATCCCGCTTGGCAATGGCATCGTGCATTCTCAACAATCTCCACCCGCTCATTAGCCCCGAATCAGCCATATTCTGCGCTTCTGCCCTTGTATGGTAGTCCGCTGTTGCTACAGGTTCGGGTTTCCACAACTTGTATCCCGGATAGCTTCTTCCCCCTACCGCTGTTGCTACAGGTTCGGGGATGGGCTGCCACATATTGCACTGCCCCGCCGGAAGAAAACATACGGCTCGATTGTCACAGTTCCCGCACGTCATCGGATTCTCCATATTCACATGATCTGTATATTCCATCCTCACACCTCCCCGTCAATCAATTTCTGCATGTATGGCTTCCCTGATTCTTCAACCTTCCTCGTGTCCTCAATGAACGGTATCTGCTTGCCGACAAGTGCCGGATGCTTCAACTTGTTGATTTTCTTGTAGAACGTTTCCTCGTTCATGCCTGTGATTTTCAGGTAGTAGTCCAGTGATTTAGGACGCATCTTCTCGGTTTTCAGCAGCTTCCGCTTTCCGGCTTCGGTGAATGTCTTGCCGTCCCGAATGTCTCCACTCATCTGGATGCTCGCCCTGCCATACCCGCGCTTGCAGTAGCACATGTAGTCGTGCATCCCCGCCATGCTGCATTCGGCTGATTTGTAATCCTTGTACTGACCTTCAATCTCCGTTCCGTGCCATGCGTACTCTTTCTTGATAAATTCCACCTGCGCCTCGGTATCCCACGGGATGTAATCCCCCAGGTGAATGCCGTTGATGTTCCGGCATTCCTCAATGCTCGGGGTTTCAAATGGGAACAGGTCTTTCATCGAAATGTAATCACAAGCGAACTGCTCCGGTGTCAGCTTGGCACTCACCCTCAGGAAGTAATCCCTGTCGAATTTGTCCGGCTTGTCGTATGTTGCCCGTCCATGTTCAGCGGTTGATTCTCCCCAAACGATCAAAGGTATCTTGTAGGCTACAGCCATTTTCAGGATGAATGAACTCACACCCATATGGCAATGCCAGCAGGCATCCCCGATGGTGTCAAGGCTTCTCTTTGCGATCCGGTTCACAAGCCCACGGGATGGTGTGAACTGGATATGGTCGATGTCGAACTTCTCCAATGCGTTTTGCAGATTGTAAACGCCGGTCTTGCTGAACCAGTTATGGTTGAAGGTAATCGCCAAGGGTTTGAGATTGAACTCTTTACAAATGACATGAAGTTGGTAGACGGAATCCTTGCCACCGCTGATAGGTACGATGCAATCATAGTTGTCTCCCGATGATCGCTTAGCGTCACCAAGTATTCTTGCCAACTCTGTTCGTCTTGCATCCCAGTCGATGTGTCCTTTTTGCAGTTGACTCTGACATGTTTTACATAATCCATCTGCATCAAACTCCGCCCCTTCCACGGTCTCCGGCATTACGCATTTTGAACAGTATCTCAACCCGTCTATCATTGTGCCTCCATCTCCCTCTTAAAGAGGGTCATAACGCTGATGTCCCGAAATTTACCTTCAGAGAACACAGCTTCCCGTTCGGTGCTTTCAATTTTGAACCCCGCCTTGATAAATGCCTTGATGCATGCCTCGTTGTCTACCACAGCACCAGCCTTCAGTTTGTGGATGTTCAGTCGTTGGAAACAATGGTCTGCCAATAACTTGATGGCTTCGGATGCATAGCCTTTCCCCCATGAAGACTTGTCGCCGATGATGATGGATATTTCCGAATAGTACCCGTTCTGGGTATTGTTCTTCAGGCTGATGTTGCCGATGTACCGGTTCTGTCCTTTGATGTTAATGGCGAGATACAGGTTCGGTTTCTGCATTGAATTGTAGTAGGCTTTCATTTCCTTTTCTGTTTTCGGGTACATGCCGTTCTGCATCCATTTCGTGGTTGTCTGGTCATTTAGCCACTCCACGGATGAAATGAAGTCGGTCTGTTCTATCAGCCGGAGATATAGCCGCTCCCCTGTTAGAAATATCTGGTACATTTCATCCCTCCCGCTCCGCAATGTCTGCATTTTACTGATTCACCAGTTCAAAAACTTTGGCACCTCATCCAGCAAGATATCCTCTGCCGATATCCTTGCGGGAAACGTTTTTTGATAACGGCCCTTTGTTCCCATCATAGTTTCGCTCCATGCGACATCGATAGTCACGACTGTGACGTCTGGGTCAGAAAAATCAAACTCCAACCTCTTAAAAGCTACCTCTGAATTAGCCATCTCTACCCCTCCCGGCCTGTCATGGCCTCTGCTTCGGTAAGCATTAACCGGAAACTGCAATCATCCTCGTGTGCCCCGTCCCAGCCAGCACAGACAGGACACTCGCTTTCGTATTCGTCTTTGAGCATCTTTGCCATCCGCTTAATGAGTACATCCCGCTTGTCAATCTCGGCTTGTGCTTCGTCTGCACTCACCCACCGCCCGTTCGTCATGGGATTCTTTGTAATGGTAATTATTTTCATACTCTGCCCCTCCTATTCCTCTATCTTCCGGGCCCGCCGGAAATCTTTCGACAGCCTTTTCCTCAGGGTCTTGAGAGTTTCTTCAATGGTCACTGTCCCGCGCTTCAAGTTTTTAGACACTTTCACTTTCATCCCAAATAGCATCTCGAGCGTCCCGCCCTCCTGTTCTGCCAAAACTGCTTGATAAACATCAGGAGCCATCCGTATCTGGTTCGGTTTGCACCCCTGTTCTTCCAGTTCTGCCTTGTGTAAATAAATTCTTGTGGAAAAACTCATAGAATACCTCCAATGCCTGAGTAAGCACTTGAATCCTATTATACCGTCACACTACTTCCTTCATCCATCCCAACGATATCCGGCTCTCCACCTCATCACATACCGGACATTTGTCAGGGTCATAACCAAGACTTTTGAATAATGGCATCCTTAAAATGGGAGTGATGTAATGCTGTTTGAAATTGTATTTGTCCGGGTTCGGGTTCACCGGGTTCATCGTTGCGTATTTGTAATAACTGGATGTGCATCCCGACCTGATGGGTATGCCAAAGTCCTTTGCGTTGTCCTGATAGACTTTGATGATACTGTCCAGTTTTTTGAGTTGTTCCCTTGCCACTGCTGCAGAGAGTTCCGTCATGCGTAGATTCATTCCAACCATTTCAACCAAGCTATTTCCTACACTTTCCCCCTTCCACACCATGTCATTGGCAACCGCTTCCGCATGGTTGATGCTCATTCGTACCTTCATGTCATACTCGTCACTGTTTGTTGTGACCACTCCCCCTTCCCCACAGTTTATGTGCTTATGCCTGTTGAGGCTTGACACGCAGATATCTCCAAGCGTTCCGGCGTATCTGTCTTTATACCTTGCCCCAATACTTTGAGCGGAATCCTCAATCACTACGATCCCCCGTTCATGGCACATCTTGTTTATCCTATCGTAATCAGCCGGCATCCCGAACAGGTTCACCACGATGACGGCCTTTGTAAATTCCGTGAACTTCTTTTCAATGGATTTCGGGTCAAGGCAATAGAAGTCAGGTTCGATGTCTGCAAACACGGGATAGGCTCCAAACAATAACGGTACAGTAGCGGAACAGGTCATTGAATAAGGCGTTACAATAACCTCATCACCATGGGTCAGTCCGATTGCATTACATGCCGCCCACAACCCTGATGTGGCTGAATTGCAAACTGCCGCGTGTTTGATTCCGAAGTAGGACGCCCATTCCTTTTCTAGTCCCCTGACTTCATCCCCACCCCAGAAAGCATCAGACCAGTTACCTTGATATCCGCTCAACGATCCGCTTCTCATCACTCTCATGACGGCCTGTTCTTCTTCACGTCCTATCATATTAACTCTTCCTCCGTCAGCGATATCAGGTGTTCTACAACCGCAGTATATACCTCAATTTTATCGAGGCTGAATTCTATGTACCCATTAACTTCATTTGCTTTGAATAGATGTGCCGCTATGCTCCGGCTAATAGACGCTGGTTGCATGGCATATCTAATCCCGCGGATATTTTCGTCAATAAGTGAAACTGCCCTGTTCCTCATCACTCGTTTCATATCAGCGTATACCCCCCGTCTATCTTGATAGTCGCTCCCGTCATTCCCTTGCTTTCATCAGATACTAGAAACCGTATCGCACCGCCTATCTCATCCGGTTGTACCATTCTATTCAGTAACGTGTGAGCGTGGTATTTCTCCCGGAAGTCATCGCTTTGGTTTGCCAGTTCCCGATCCGAATGTACCCCACCGAGGACGATGGTGTTGACCCTGATGCTTGGTGCAAGCGTAACGGCAAGGTTTTCAGCAAGATATCTTTCTGCTGCTTTTGCGACATTGTAGTTCATCGGGATGTATCGGACGGACGGTACTCGGAGGCCGTAAATGGAGGTGATGAAGATGATGTTGCTGATTGATGGCACTTCTTTCACCATGTTCATTGTAAAAAAGTACGGGAGTACAACGTCTGTTTTGTATTCGTTCATCCATTTTTCTCCGGTTATCGGCTCTTCAAGATTCTTAGCGTCTCTTGCGCAATGGATGATACAGTCATACGGTGTTTCCCACAACGCAAAGTAATCTCCATCGGTTCTAAATCCTTGTACCACATGCCCTACCGATTCAAGTTCTGCCTTGATAATTTTTCCGATGAATCCATTTTCACCTGTCATTGCGATTATCATACGACCCTCTGCATTTCCTGTTTTAGTTGAAGGTATCTGTTTGGTGTTTAACAACCGCTGGATGTCGGCTTCCCTGATAAAAAACAACTTCCCGATCTTACTTGCGGGAAGGAGCCCCGCCTTTATCCAATTGTATATTGTATAAACCGTCACGCCCACCTTGTCCGCTGCTTGCTGGGATGTCATTATGTTATCATTCATTGTAAATCCCCCTTCACCCGTATCGTTTCTTCCAACGCTTTCAAGGCGTCCGCTCCCGTACAAAACAATGGTTCGTTACGTTCCAAGAAATTGTAAGCATTTGTCATCACCAACATCGTATGGTTATCGTATATCGTATCCACCTTTTCGTATTTCAGGTTCACAGCGTGTTCAGATGCGAAGTTGTTTTCGTAGAATAACCCCCACTGATACACCCATTGATAGGTTGACTCGACTTCCCGTATCTCGATGTTTTTCAGGCTTCCGTTGTACCATAAGGCGTGGTCGATGAAATGGCTTGCAGTATGGCTCCATCCCCGATTGAAATAGCAGTAGCCCTTGATGAACTTTCCGTACAAGCCCTCATCGATGTCATCCTTTATGGCACGGAACTTTGGGATGAAACGGCGCGTGTAGTCACATAATATCGGGATACCAGCCTCCCGGTACATGTTCACAATCTTGCGTGCCTGTTCGACCGTTTCACACAATGGCTTTTCGCATATCACGAGTCGTAGGTTATATCTCAACAAATCCATAAGCACTTTGTAATGGGTGTTATCCGGTGTCGTTACAATCGCTACATCCAAAACTTTATGGTTCCCGTCTCCCCATGTTTGGTATGCTCGTTCGACCGCTTTTGGATTAATGTCATCCATTTCAGATATTGCAAACGCCGGATGATCTTTAATGGCATGAGCAAATGATAGAAATTTATGTGAGTTTGGTGTTCCGGGAGCATCAGCACAACTTCCTTTATTTCCCAGTCCAAGAATTAGGCAGTTATACATGTCATACCTCCTTGCGGTACTTCAACAACATATCCCAATGTCTTTGCACATATTCTTTGGGAATATCCATCCAATCACTTCCAACTCCATTAAATATGTATTGAACTCTAACGGTGTTCATATACGCATCCAACGCTTCCCCAGGGCTACACTCTACCCATTGCGGTTCTGGTGGGAAGTAAGTGCAAGACTTGTCTAACCAGTCCAATTGCCACAATCCCTGTTTTCTCCACGCAGTTTCACCAAATACCATACTCCCATCATTTACTTGTATATGCCCCTTGCACCCGTTTGCGATAAACTTCACCATGCACTCTGCCCCGGTACCATCAAGCTTTTCCATCAGCGTTCTCCTTCAGCATCTTCAGCACAACCCTCATGATCCCCTGCATTGTCGTGTAATATTCCTCATGCATCAGCATTGCCTTTGTTGTCGCTTCCATTGTACTCTTGCATTTTCCCGGAAGGTTCCTGATTTCCAATTTGAAGTTGAGAAAATAACTTTGTCCAACATGTGCAAATAACTTTTGCCTCACCTCATCATCAGTCTGCAATAATTCTTCATGATGCAGTATGTCGTATTTTATTTTCTGCATCCGTTCTTCCGTGACTTCTCCCACCAGTTCTTCCTTGTGGCCCATCACAGCCTCATACCCATCTTGGCATACGCTTATCATCCGCTCAAGTTCAACAATGGCGTGTTCCTTGCGTTCCTTTATCCCCTCCCCACTGTCCGGTGTGAACCCTTCCAATCCCTTCTTGATGATGTCAATCGGGTTTGTAACCTTTTGAATATACTTGTCGATAGCCTCCTGAAATGTCATCAGTTCGGTTCCGGTTATCAGTGCCCCTCCTTCCGTTGCGTTGATGCACTTTCCTTTGTGCGATTGGATGTCCAGGTTGTATGCATTCAGGAATAATTTCAGCGAGTGTACGGTCTCTATCATCCCTCCCCCGTTTGCCGGAACCATCATGTGTTCCTCGTTGAGGTAGCTTTCCTGCTCCGTTCCCAGCGTGGTTCCGTCTGCATTTGTTTTTCCGGCTGCAAGCGCAAGGTCTTGACCTATCAGGATGATCGGGTCGCATCCCAGATACTCAGCAATCTTGAAAGACATGTTGCCAGACGAGTATTTGATGTCCAGCATTCCCCGCTCAATCTTCAGCCATTTGAAATGGTCGAACTTCCGGTAAACGATAATGTTCTTTCCGGGATAACTTTCGTATACCTCTGGATACACCACCGGACACGCCATGAGGTAAACATCCTCCACTTGTTCAGCCGTCAAACCTTCGAATAACTGGACAATCGCCATCTCCCGTTCGAGTGTAGCCACCAGGTGCGGTTTGTGCTCCATTTTGGAAAGTATCTTCAGACTTGCGTCACAGGAGATGATGAGTGCCTTGTCCTCAATGCCTTTTAACAGATGTTTGTTCTTGTCTAGTGACGGCCCGGTTGCAACGACCACCGCAGGGATTCCCTTGAATTTATCTTTCAGCAGATTGACCCCAGGATTGTTCAGAATGGTCGGGATGTTCTTGAACATGTTCTCGGTGCCGATCATCGAATCTTCCACGCAGTTTCCGTAATTACTCACCGCATAACCGATTGCATCCGACATTGCCTTGATGACTGTCCCGTAGTAAGATTCCTCCATCGCCGACATGTTATAAATATACTCATATGCCCGTGCGTTGTAATATCGATTTTCAAGTCCTAGCCATTCCGCAATCTTTGGAAACAGTTTGTCTTCCGGTACGTTTATCATCAGCGTGATTCGTGGTTGTCCAAAAAATGAATGCAAGTCCATGAACTTCATTGCCGTATGTATAAGTGCAGGGTCTTTCTCAATGACAAGCATCCACTCGGTGTTGGCGGTCTGACTTATCTGTTCCGTATAAAATAATGGATCGTAACCCAGCCCGAACCCAAGACACACAACAAGCCTTGCCAATCTCAAATCGTTCGACCGCAGCGTTTGTTCTACCATACCCAATGGGTTTTCTGCATCGTAGTAATCCCTCCCGTTCAGCTTGACGTTCGGTAGGTTGGTTTTCGTCTTTTCAAGCGGATACGGTTCTGTATTCATGACCATGTCAAAGTATTGCGGATACCGCTTGCGGAACGCTTCCTTGTTTGACTTGTAAAATGGGTATGGATTTACGGGTTGTGGTTTCGGTTGAAACTGGTGCTTGTGCTGTGCCATTGCTAGGATACCTCCAACATCTCTTTTGCCTCACCTATGAGCCCTGAGTTATCCCATTTATCCCATTCCATCAAAGTGCCCGACATCCGTCTGATAAGGTCGTGGGCCTTGTTCAGTTCGATATTTTTTAATCCGGCTTCCAATGCCAACTCGTCACACCTGTTTGCTGTCCAGTCCAACGCTTTTGTCCTTCCGTCAAGTTCGGCTTGCTTTGCGTCTATGGCATCGAGGACAGCCAACCATGAACTTGCTCTATCATCACGGGTGGTATAGCACAATGGTTTGTACGCCTTGCATTCACGGCACTCATTATTAAAACAGTTCATCATGTCAAGGACCTGTTCCCTTGTCGGGTACATCGCTTCACCCCCATTTACTGCAATATAGCTTTGATTGCATCTTCAAGGTCTTTATCCAACTGATTATATTTAACTCTGCCCTTTTCTTCAATGTCCGTTCTAATCTGTAATTCTCCTGCATCCACTAAGGTCTGGCGATTTGTGTCTAAAGTATCTTTGATTTGTTGTCCTTCATCAATCATATGGAGTTTCGCCTGATTGGTCTGATCTTGTGCATATGTACCAAATTCACTTGAAATTCCGTTTAGATAATTTGTCAAGTAATCAGAAACATCGCCAACTACACTTTGTTCGCTAGTTCCAAGTTGTGCATCGGTATCTGCTGTAGCCCCAGTTGCTATTGCGGTAATCTTAACACCCAGCATACCCACCAAATCAATACCCAATGTTGCAAAAACACCCGTGGTTATCAACAAAGTACATAGAACCGTAATCAGAACCGTTATAAATATTTTCTTCATGTCTCAACCTCCCCTGGCTTCGTTTCTGTTGGACTCCATTTTGCCAAGTCCACTATTGGCTCCCACTTGCGCGGCATTTCGGTTGGCTTATCAGGGACCGGGCAGACTGTGCAAGGGATATCTCGTGGTTTGTCCCCATATAGGCAGTTTGCGCATCCGTATCTTGGTTTAGGCATTACTTCACCCCCATTAGTTCGTTGGCTTCGGATATCAATGCGCTGTACTTTGCAAAATGGCCAAGGTCTGGATATGTTCTCATCTCAAATGCCATCCTGCGTATCAGGTCATCCCGCTTGGCAATGGCACCACGGTACCACTCAACATCGCTTGTCCACGTTCTAATACTCCCATCAGGATTATACATCCCGTTTGGTTCCCCCATGTGATGCCACGGGACGTTGCTTTTGACATCCGTGGTTGCTACTGGGATGGGTTGCCAGCCAGTACATGTTCCCGCTTCCGTCACCTTCAACCCCGTGTCCCATATCATACAAACATCATCTTTCGTATTGTTTCCGCACGTCCCACACGTCTGGGCCTCCACTTCTCCGGCATACAAGTCGTTTATCTCCTTGCCCGTTCTCATCTCACTCCCCCACCTTTCTTTCCTGTTCCAGTTCCAATGCGTTCCTTGCGACCGTCAATCTGTCATATAGTGCCCTTGCCCTATGCATTGAAAACTTCCATCCGTTGCATAGTTCCGTGCCGTCTCTCGTTTCTTGGTCAAGTTCCCGTTCCAACCTCCGCACCTTCATTTCAAGCTTGCTGTATGCCATGTCATACCCCCCGTGTTTCTCGTAGCGCAACCTCAACCCTCGGCCTTTTCTTGTCAATCTTGAACCAGTTCACAATACCCCGGATCTGCCAGCCGTCGTTGTCCAGTACACCGGCCATCTGTAAGGCATCCATAAGGACTTTACACCCTCCACCAGCAAGATTGTCCGGGTCAGTACGTTTGTCCTTCTGGAACCACGTCAGGCGTACTACAATCGGTTTGCTGATGTGGGGAACACACTGCATTCTGATTTGCCAAGCGGTTGCTTCAGTCCACTTCTTTTTATTCCGTGCCGCCCAACGGATGGATGTTCTTCCTTCGTTAATTATCTCATTAAGACTGGGAAGTTTCCCGATGACCGTGAACTTATGTGTCATACCCACTCCTTGGACTGAATTTTGCCCCGCGGATGATCTCGCGCATCAGTCTACAACGTTCAGTCTGGCTTGCGTTATGGATGGCTTCCTGGGTGACAATGGCCTGTGTGTTGACTGGAAGTTTCATCGCTCATCCTCCGTGATCCGCTGTTGTGGCTTCATGTATCGAAGCATCTTCCCGATGTCCCGCTCCCCTTCACGTTGCTTCGCAATCATGCACTCCAAGTCCGTTTTGTTTGTGGCATCAATGTTACCTGCGTTCGGATCGTGAAGAAGGATAACCACATCAGCGTCTTGTTCGATGTTTCCAGAATCCCGCAAGTCGGTGAGGGACGGTTTGTAGTTCACCCCTTCAGGCGGTCTTTTGAGTTGTGATAATGTGATGATGGGACAGTTCAACGTTTTGGCAAGTTGCTTGATTGATGATGACAGATATCCTACCCGGTCGTTGTTGGTTCCAAACTTTCTGCTTGTCTGCACCATCTGAAGATAGTCAATGACCACCAACCCGTTTCCGTGTTCTGCTTTCCATTGTTTTGCGGTTGAACCGATTTCCTCAATAGTGAAAATGTTGTCGTATATCTCGATGGGGAGAGTCGCTATTTCATCAATAGCTTCCTTGACTGCTTTTTGTTCATCCGGTGTCAACTCCAAAGGGTTCTTCAACAAGTTAGAGTTTACAAAAGCATCATTCGCAACCATCTTTTCGGTGATTTGCATGTCCGTCATCTCTAGCGAAAAAATGAGTACATTCTTTCCCCGGTATGCATTGAACTTCGCAATTTGTACCGCAAGGGTGGTTTTTCCCACGGAAGGCCTGGCGGCGATGATGATACTGTTGCCGGGTGGGAATCCATTTGTGTTTTTGTCAATCCACGGTATGCCCGTTTTGATACCGCTTCCTTTTTTCGTTTTGCGATCCTCCAACAACTTTGCGAACTTAGCTGTCGCATCTGCCATACCTGTTCCTTCCGACTGCGATGCTACTTTTACATCCATCATTTCAAAGGCGATACCTTTTATTTCAAGCACGGGTTTGCTTTGGCTCATGGCCAGATTTGATATCTGTTCTGAAGCGGATATGAACTTCCGGTACTGACTTTTTTCAACAACGATATCCGCATGTGCCGTTATTGTTTGCGTTGTTTGGATGATTCCTGTAAGGCTGGCAAGGTATTCAATATCTCCGACTTTTTGGAGAACGTCCATCTTTTCAAGCGCATCCGATACCGTTGTAACATCACAGTGTTTCACCGATGCAATGGCGTTAAATATCATCCGGTGCTTTTCAAGATAGAAGTCATCTGCAGATAACAAGCGCATAGCCTTGCTCAATGCTTCGGAATCCAGCATCATGCATCCAAGTACACACTGTTCAGCATCGATTGAGTGTGGTGGTACTCTTTCCATCATGACTCCATTCTGTAGTTGTGTTCCTGTGGTTGCGGCGGTCTATTTTTCAAAGGGAACACACCTTTCCAACAGTTCATCACCGATTCGTTCAGTATCGCAATTTTCTCATCATCGGTTTTTGCTATGGTGTCCAATTTTGCAATCATCATTCCCATCGCTCGTTCAGTTATTGGATTTTTTATTTCACATCTCATACTTACAAACGATTCCAATGCATTGTTTAATGCTTCGTTCTTATATCTATTTATAGATATAAGTTCTTTACTCTCCTTTCCTTTACTTGCATTGCGTTCGCTATGCGTTCGCTTTGCCTTCGCATTGCCACCGCTTTGCTTCCATCCGGAACGTGCTGATTCACTGGCTTTTGCTCTTTTAATATCCACTGCTTCCATGCGTCTTGAAAACGATTCAGACCACACAAAACAATCATCAATACACATTAACGCACTTCCGTTTGCAGTAAACTCATGACAACAATCCGATACATATTGCTCTGCCGCTGTGCGATCGCATTGCCAAAGCAATGCCAACGCATCAATGGTATATTTATTCAATGGGTATTTGTAATTTGGTTGGTCTCGAAGGGATTCTATAAACGCCCAATACCATCCATAACCTTGATACCCATATCGACTTCTCATTGCCAATATCTTTGGATCGTTCCTGGCGTTGGAGTCATGGGAGAAGTAGAAAGCATCTTTCACGTTTTCACCTTCTCCCACTCCACAACATCCTTCATGCTGAACCGAAGAACATTTCCCCGTTTCATACAAGGCATACCGGCCTTGATCCAGTTCCGTACAGTCTTGGTTGTAACGGTATAATAGTCTGCAACAACTTTTATGTTTACCAATGGTTCCAAGTAGTATCACCCCCTTTCAATACAATATACCTATTTTAACACGATTACAACCCATTATATAAAATTATTTTTTACGCCTTCCTCTGCCCCTCAATCCACCCCATTGCATCGTCCTTATTTATGCGTATGATCTGGCCCACACGAACATAAGGCATACCCTGGCACATCCAACGGCGAACCGTTCTGGTTGAAACCCCCATGAATAACGCGAACTCTTTTACATTAAGCATTATATCCTCCTGTTCAATTTACCAAAGTGCAAGTTGTTGTGCTGAACCAGAATAATGAAGGAACTTCATGATCTTCTTTTCTCTTTGCTTATCGTAGTAGTTGGTTGTCGGATACCATGTGAAGAAGTCCTTTGCCCCTTTACTGGAATTGCAGCTTTTGCATGTTGGTATGATATTGTTGTGCGTATATTCTCCATCGGATGATAATGGTATAAAATGATCCTGATGCAATGATTTATCCCTTACCCCACAATAAGCGCATGTGTTGTTAAATGATTCCAATATTTGGTCCCATTGTCCTGGCGTTAGGGTTCTGTCAAGTCCTGCCTTCTTAGCTGTTCTGGTATGGTTATACAATTTAAAAAGATTAGGTCGTTTTTTTCTCCGCGTGGCAGCGTATATTAGTATTTTTTCTCTGTTCTCCTTATTGTATATTCTGCGTTCTTCTCTATGAGATTGATGGTATGCCGCATCTTTCTGTTGTTTGTACTCCTTATTGTTCTTTCTCCACTCTGCATCTGCAATTCGTTTCCTCTCCTTATTATTAACATTCCATAAAGCGTTCGCCTTTTGTCTCGCTTCCGGGTTATTTTCTTTCCAAGCCTTAGTTTGTCTGATTATGGCTTCCCTGTTTTCTATATAGTGTCGTTTTCTATACTCGCCATAATGTTCACGGTGGGAATTATAGTATGCTCTAGCGCAATTCTTACAGGAACATTGAAGACCACACAGGGAAGAACTGTCTTTTGAAAAGTTTGTTTCCGGTTGTTCCACGCCACATTTGCTACAAGTTTTATTCATAATTCACCCCCTGTCATATATTATATACCACTGTCATTCGATGTCAAGGCATTCTAGTCGTATAGATATGCAGGAGACAAGTAATGCCGGTGTATCTACCGACTTGGACGATACAAATTTTTCGGATACTTCGCGTTTTGTATCAAGTTTTACATATCAAGTCTAAAGGAGGATACATCAATGCCAGTATTAGGATATATAGCTAATATATCTTTTGCAGATATGTTAAATTGTCGCATTTTATACACTGTCCACCCGTCAAGTACGGGAATGTTTAAACCTTTTGCTTCTGCCATTTCAGTCTTCATCCCAGCCGATGGTTCCCCAAAGTACCACAATTCATCACACCCCAAAAGCAACTCCATGCCCATGCTCATTCCCAGTTCCCGTTCCATTTCAATGTCGTCATCCAGAAACCGCGTGAAGTAAGCGTGTGGTGCAATCGGGATCATACCCATGAGTGCAATCATCCGGCAATAAGCTTCGGCAAGGACGATGTTTTGTTTAATGTTTCCCCTCAACGGGGAGCAGACGAATATCTTCTTCATACCGTGCCCATCCCTTCAAAACATTCGCATCTGGCTTGCGTATGAGTCTATCCGTTCCTGCGCTGCCTTGTGGTAGTCTGCGTCTATCTCGAAGCCTATGTAGTCATAATGGTAGTCCATGCAGGCTATGATGGACGAACCGGAACCAACGTGGGTATCAAGTATCTTGTCGCCGGGTTTGGCGTAGTTGGTGAGAAGCCACTTGTAAAGCGCGATAGGTTTTTGGGTTGGATGAATTTTCCCACCATTATCCTTTCGATCAGCCATTTCTTTATGGATTGCGTATCTGAATACTTTTGCTGGCATTTTCACATTTGTCCAAGCATACTCGGCGGAAGCAAAATTATCTACCGTTTGGAACTTATCCCATACAATGAAATATTCTGTTTCTGGCAGCGTAAAGTTATTCGCACCCCAAATTATTTGACACTCGGAAACCCTAAACAATTCCTCGAAATATTCTTGTGTTGGCTTGATATGGTTCCATTCGTTCATTTTCCCGGTCTTGTCTATACGGCTTCCTATCCCGCGCTTTTGTTGTGACACGATGTTATACGGCGGGTCAACTATCGCCAATTCAAAGAACTTGTCCGGTATAGCCTTCATCCCATCCATACAGTCCATATTGTAAAGGTGGTTCATATCAAGCGTCATACTTCTTCCCCGCATTCACAACGCATCTAGGGCACGTCACGTTAGCCCATCCACCCTCGTACTCAAACGGGTTGGATAGTTCCACCCCGCAATAGGTTCCGTCCGTTTTAGGGTTCACGCCATGCATCAGCCTCGGTTTATCCCCGCTGGTTCTCATCCTGGTGTAAGGGTTGGTTTTCTGTTTCGTTATCAACAGCTTCATGTTTCCTCCCTACAAATAACTTCGCCCAAACATCCTCACGAATGTTTCCCTTGACCCAGACCGACCTTCAAACCGTATCTGCCCCGCAGTGTGTAATTGGTATGCTAGTGGCTTTCCATTCTTACCATGCACTCCATCAGTACCTTGGTGATGATCGTGGCACAGGATGGCTTGCAGGCCGTACTGGATGGACAAGTTGCGGCTGCTACCCCCGAATATCTCATGGGTTTCAAGGTCGATGCTTATACCACAGACAAGGCAGATGGAACCTTCAATTGGTTTCGGGTTCATGATGTGTCCTCGCTTGCGCTTGGTGGTAGTCGGCTTTGGTACGGCGTTACACCCCATTTGTAAAACCTGTTTCCCATTCATATTCTTTCCTCATTCTTGCAATGGCCTTCTCGCAGGATGTGTTGTTTGGCATATCGGTTATGTAGCATCCGTCCCCCAAAAACACAAAGGAAACTGTACTGGGTTGGACAAGTACACGTTCATGTCCATTGGCGCAGTTATACTCAACCATGCACATGATATTTGGGTTTTTACGGCGCTCCATTTCCCGCCCGCATATGGGACACATCAGTTTAAGTATTTCCGTATCCACGTAACCCCTCCTTGCACTCCGCTTCTAACATCCTCACTTCAATCTTCAGCACATTCAATCGTTCCTGTTCCGCGTCATAGTGTACCTTCGCAACGTCCCTTGCGAACCTTAACCCTTCCACCGCTTCCATGCCCTTTGCAAGGTCGATAGCCGCCGTCCACGCCACCTTGCGTTCTTCATGTAGTCGGATGATCATCTTGGCATACGCGACCCGATAGCCCCGTTCACAGCCAGCAAGCGATATCCCGTAGTTTCGCCACTTCTCCACCGACTCCATCAGGTCTTTGCGGGTCTTGTGTAGTGCGTTGACTAAATCCTGGCCCGAATACCCCATATCACACCTTCGTTTCCAATCGGTTGCAGATGGTATCGTATTCATCCCTTGTCAAAGACTCAACGCTTGTTTTCTTGTAGTCATGGACGATGACCTTCAGCACGTCTCCCACGTTGATACCCGCTTTACCGGCAATGGCATACAGGCGTTTGATTTGCTTTTCGGATATCCCGCTGTTCATGTTGGTGATTTCAACCGGCTTATCGAATGGTGAAAACTCTCTCCGATCTTCTTCTTTCTCAATGGGCCTTGGCTGTGTGTACTTTATCACATCCCGTTCCTTCACCTCATGCGATTCACCGTCCGGGTCTACCATTTCTTTTGTCGGGATGCAGAAAGCTTGAAAACAAGCGTATTTGAATGCGATTGCCATTGCCTTGTTTGTGGCCTTGTCTCCACTGTCCATTCCCTCACCGATGGTCGTAGCGCAAACAAAAGTGCCATCTTCAGCAAAGAACGTGTATCTGACCTTGACGATGGAATAGATAAGGTGCCCTCCTGTTTTCGTTTCGCGTTCTTCCCTTGAATGGTCAAGGCATTCGGGAACCACGAACATCTTGTGTTGTACCATTGCGGGTGAAAGTGCGTTCATTACAGCATCTATGCCTCGGTACATAAATCCTTGCTGAATGTTCTTGCTGTCTTTCCCTACCGCTCCAATGTCGTTCATAACCCCTGATATTGCCTGATAGATGTTTTCCATAATCATGCCTCCAATTCCACAACGAATGTATCTGGTCTTTCCACAACGGAAACCCCTTCAACAATGTCGCCCGTATCAGTTTCAACCACAATGTTCCCTGACACAGTTACGTATTTTTTCAGTTCTGCCCATTTGGGCTTGCAGATAGTTTCGATGAATTCCGGGTACTTGTTCTCCTGCAGCCATTTTGTCAGAACCGCATCATCCCGGACAAACTCGACCGTTCCGTACTTCTTTTTCAGAACGCCACCCGGCAGCTTGTAGGTTTCCTGTGTCTTAGTGACATTCCTTTTCACGGTTTCGAAGTATACCGATAGCATTCCTTCCAACCCGGACGTTTTCTGTGCAACCTTGTCCATTGCTTCCTTGGCCTTGCCGTCATAGACACGAGCCATTTCCTTGCAGGCGAATGCGAACTTCAATGTTTCTTCTCGGTCGGCCTTTATCTTGGATATCGCCCATGTTGCCTTGGTGTCGTTGTCGATATGGAACCCTTCAACCGTCACCTGCTCTTCAATGATGTCATTCAGTTCCATGATGATCCCCTTTCACCTCACATTATTTTTGTACCGGATCACCCTGCTCTGTGTTCGTGCCGACAACCACGATGCCCACCAGATGATGCAGGGAGCGGTACAGGCAATGGCAATGAATATGCAGACTTTCAGTAACATGTTACCCATTGGATACCTCCTTAAAATCTTCGTTATACTTTTGCCTATTGTTTAATCTGTTGTATATTGTCGCTATAGATATTCCCATTAATTTTGATATTTGTGTATATGGGATGCCTTGTTCTTTAAGTGAAATCAACTTGTTCATATCGACTATCTTTTTTTTACGCCCTGATAATTTATAATCAGTCATTTTTTTACCTTTATTCCACGGAGTTTGTCCGATCTTTGATTTACTTAAATTCTCTCTTGTTGCGACAGAAGGATTTTTCTTAGATGCGCTAATTTTCGCTTTGGTGTATTCCGATGTAGTACAACCTTTGTTCCATGGAATTCTCCCTTTCAATGCGGCCTTTAATTTGTCTTTGTGTTCTTGTGTGTGCGGTCCCTTTTTCACGCCTCTTCTTTGTATTGCGGCTAATCTCATGTTTTGTATATCTATCGCATACTTGGGTGAGTCCCTATATTTCTTTAAGGATTCTCTACATTTATTATTTTGTTCTATTGGCACATGTTTCCCTGTATTATGTACTTTACCGCCGTTAGCATAAAACTTTTCTAATGATTCTTTAACTTTTAAGTTTTGTTCTGCGGTATGAATTTTCCCTCTCAATTTAGATTTATGTTCTTCAGTAAATTTTTTCCCTTTCTTTGCTTCACTCATTCTCTTTTTCGTTTCTTCCGAACATATGTGGTTGGCTTTATAATGTTTCCCTTTATTCCAAGCAATTCGCCCATTTAAATATTGCAATTTAATGTTATTCCTTTGAACTTCACCCATCTTTATACCATAAGTAGACCCTGCTATTTTACATATATTATATTTAGCGTATAATTTATCCATCCACCATTGTTCTCGTGATATAGATTGGTTATAATCGTCGCATAATTCTATAATACTGAATTTCAGTATATCTATTCCATATTTACGTGCAACATTTTTAAGATGAGGACAACCTCCGATATTGTCTTTGAATGACTTTATATGGCCTCTCCATCTTTCTTTAAACGATACAGATGTACTACCGATATAAAAGTTCCCATCCATTGTATTGGTTATCATATACACGCCGAACTTCTTACGGCAGTCCTCGCCATTGTACTCATAATCAAAGCATCCATTTGGTATCATGGTTCCTCCTTACCAGACGTACAGGTGATACCCCACCTTCGGGTTTATCCGTTGACTTGTCAGCCCCATCGATTGAACCAAATGGCTGTTGTATCGTTTGGCGTGGATGAGCGGTTTGTCCTCTTTCAGGTCATCGTAATAATGTGGATCGTCCTGCGCCCAGATGCGGAGGTGTTTGCCGCAATGGGTGTTCGAGCAGTGGTCACGTAACACAAGGCTGTTGCAGACTTCACAGTATTCCATATCACGCCGCCCTTCTGATGATGTTATACATCTTGCAAAGTGCATCAAGTACAGCAAGCTCTGTTTTCTCGAAATCCGGCAATGATTCCCGCCTAAGGAATAACTCAATCAACCTATCCATGTCGCTGTCCGTCAATAAACTTTTCATATTCACACCTCCACATCAAACACAACATCGGGAAATTTCCTCTGCAAAAGATGAAGTCCGACAATATTCCAGACGGATTCCGTTTTGTCTTCAAGTATAAGCGAGATGGGTTCTGATTTCGTGCTGTTGTTGATACCTGTGACGTACTTGTTTCCAATCTTGATTTTCATGATAACCTCCTTCTCCCCGTATACCCGATAGGTCAGGTGATTTTCTCGTTATACCAAATTTATGTAATCTTCTGTGTCATTTTCCAAGACCATAACATCTTTGTCTGTTTTCATCATATGTCGTACCCATTCAATCCGCTCTTTTTCTACTTCTTTTGGGATGAAATAATCGGCTCCCGCTTCCGGTTCTTCTTCTAAGTATTTGCATGTTTCGAAATAATGAATCATGTTTTCTTTCCCGACCGCTTGCGCTTTTTTGAGACTTTTTGAATTTGTGAAATATGTTGTATCTCCCGACCAAAAAGAATATATTGACATGTCCGTGACCTCCTTGTATTTGTTGTTGTGTTATCTACTATTTACAGTATAGCATCGTTGGCAACGTCTGTCAACATCTTTTTCAAAGTATTTTATAATTATTTTCAGTTTATTTGGACAAAAAGAAAGCCTCCCACATATTGTGGAAAGCGCATTGAAAAACACATGATGTTGTGATATACTTGTATATATGGAGGTGAAACTCATGAAAGTATTGGTATCAATGAGGTTGGATAAGGATTTGAAAGAGGCCATATGTAAACATGCATCCGCAACAGGAAGGACACTCACGGGAATTGTGAACATGCTTTTACGGGAATATTTGGGGAGGTGTGATGATGATACATTGGAGAGGGTGATAAAATGTAATGTCAGAAAGGATTGATGAGATGGCAAAAGTATGCAGCAAATGTGGATTGGAACAGCCGGAAACAAACTTCTCAAAAGCATGCAATACCCCGGACGGCTTTAGATATGACTGCAAGGATTGCGTTAAACAATACCGGATCGAACATAAGGAACAAATTCGGGATCACATGAATCAATATCGTGTGGAACACCAAGAACAGATTATTGAGAGCAGGAAGCAGTACTATGCAGAACACAAGGAATCCACGCTCCAACAATACAAGGTGTGGAGAGATAACAATAAGGATAGGGCGCAGAAAACAGAGACCGCATGGAAAAAGAACAACCCCGATGTGACGAAGGCACAATGGCAATCCCGAAGATCCAAAAAAGCTGGTCTTGCTCAGACGCTTACACCGGCACAATGGAATCACATCCTTGAAAAATTCAACAATGCATGTGCTTATTGTGGGGCCGGAGACAAGACGTTGCATCAGGAACACTTCATCCCATTGTCATCTGAAGGAGAGTACACCCACAACAACATCATACCAGCCTGTCAAAGCTGTAATTCCAGCAAGGGTAAGAAGGACTTCTTCACATGGTATCCAACATCTAAACGCTATAACACGCACAGAGAGAAGAAAATCATGATGTTTCTGCATTACACGGGAGCAACGCAACAACTTACACTTTGCACATAAAGTTGGATACCGTTTCAAAAATGGGCATAAAAAAACCCGCCACAACGAAGTGACGGGTAAGAACGTTCGGGTAACTATATCGTATCATTGCCAAAGGAGGAAAGCAACGAGGTCACCCGATGATTTTTGAAACCCGTAGAATAAGTGCTTTGACGTATTCCCCATTACAGGTCTTTCCGGTTGCAGCATTGGCAAGCCAATACTTTTCATCAAGCGGCGCAAGTTTATTTTTTACCAACGCCTGGTTGATTTTATATAGTGCCGTATTCATGCCGTTATTCGTGTAGGGAATCTGCCACAGGTCAAGTAGGGACAGCACCGACTCGTGCGCTATCTCAGAGATGTGGTTGGTTATCCACAGTGCGTCATCTGAGTTGTCGTGGAACGCGACCTCCATGAGAGTGGCATAAGCGTGAACCGTCTTTACCTCTGCCATGGTACCAACCTTGATTCCTCGGTCCCCTGTAGGAGTCATGGCAGATATTCTCCGGTAGAGTATCATGGAGAACTGTGTTCCGGGTGAACTGAGGTCTGACGGGTCACGGCAATATATTTCACAACCACGCGCCTTACCACTTGAAGCGTTTGAGTGGAGAGCAAAGTGCAGGTCGGGCTTGAAGGCATCCGACTCCGCAATGTGCCCGGCATAGGAGTTCCCCCGCTTGTTGCGCATAACCAAAATCTCAGGGTACGCTTTCAGTTCAGACATCATGGCGTCGGCAATCAGGTTCATGACTACTTCTTCATTGTAGTTGCCGGGTCCGAGGTTGTTTTCCTGGCTGGATGGAGATAGATATAGTTTTTTCATGTGTTGCTCACCCGATCCACTATCTTCTTGCTCTCGGGAATTGTGTTTGCACCGAATCCAATGGGATTGAACCCGTTGTTCAGAACGCCGACCCCCGCGAGGACTACCAACACCAAATCAACAAACTCACTCCATCCAGGAATGGTGAAACCAAACCACTTTGTTGTGATGAATGCCACGAGCGCGGCAAGAGCGAGTAGGGTAACCTTTGACTGCCACCATTTTTGAGTAATCATATTAACTCCTTTCAAACGACAGGTCTCCCTTGAATCAACCGGATGACAATGAGAATAAGGACAATAATCAGCAGGATGTGAATGGCTCCGCCAAAGGTAACACCTCCGATGAAACCTAATGCCCATGCAATGATTAGTATGATAATAATTGTTTCAAGCATAAGTATCCTTTCACCCTTTTAGAATTTATCCCAAAAGAATCCAACGACTGCTATTATGAGCATAATTCCGCCAAAGACATAACCCCACATGTCGCCTTTGCCCTTCGATGTTCCCGCCAAGGTATACTGGTTTGTCTCGACAACTTTCAATCTTCCGTCGAGTCCTCCCGTTGTTGTTTGTAATTGTGTTGCCAATGTCTTTGCTGATTCTTCCATACCCTTCCTAAGGGTTTCCGCATTCTCTGCTACTTGAATAGCGAGGTTTTCTGCTTGCTTGATAGCCGCCTGGTTGGCGACCTTGACCATCTCCGCGTCAGCAGCCTGGCGTCCGTCTATTCTTTTTGCTTCGGCTTTGAACTGGTCATCAAATGATTGCCTGTGCATCGCTAGAAGTTTCTCGAAATACTCTGATTGATTTTTCAGTAGTAACAGCACATTTGGGTCTATTGCATCACTCATCTTTTGTCCTCCTTGTGTTTTATTATTGTGTGGATTTCATATGTTGATACAGTGGAGTGTTTCGGATATTCCTGCGTATTGGGCGGGTGTGGTGGTTTTGGCGAAAACTACATTTGTGGTTTTTGTTACTGGTGTGCCATAACTTGCATCATAAATATTATTATTCGCCTCATAAGATGTAATAGTTCCCCCGCTATACGTAAGAATAGCCTCGTCTTCTGTGCTGATTGTGTTATCCCCGTTATTGAGCCATGTCACGCCTGAATTTGTGCTATAATAACGTTTTGTGTTAATAGGTACACCGCCGAGTAATGTTGTCCATACACGACGATTTAAATCTTCTTTGTATAACCGATTTGGTGACCCCACTAATTCCATATAGGCTTTTGTCGAACTTTTATAAATCCATTGATATGGATATGATGCTGTCAAAAAAGGAGAATCTGCGCGACCCGGCCACTTCTGATATCCCGATGCGCTTTCCTCCAACCAGAACGCCGCCTTGTCACGAATAAAAGATGCCCCGTCTTTATGGCGCAGGTTGCGGATACGGATGAGGGATGCGGAGGTTCCTGCGTCCTGCTCCGTTGTAGTAGTTTTGGCAAAATATACCGTTGTTCCATCCTGTTCGCAAACATCATGATTAGCTTGTTCAATTGCGGCAATACCCATGTACCAACCATCCGTGTAGTAAACCCACGTTGCACCGGATGGATTGTATTGCCAAATCAGATAATGGCCATCAATGACGGTCGATGCAACTTGAAATGCTGTATGTCCCGCGTTTACCTTGAGCGGAACACTTGAACAATAAAGACGAACAACGCCACCTGACCAAGCAAGTGATTGATACGGAAAATCCACTGTTTTCACAATGCTGTCGGGATATCCCGTCCAAGATTGATACTCCTTGTTTGTAACTTGATTCCGATACATTGCATTACCCATCATCCCACCCTATCCCACAAATCATCTGGTCAACGGAGTAGAAAGCGTCACCCTCGCCTTATATGCGTCCACCACAGCCTTGGTATGCAGTACAGTCGCAACCGCCCTTACCTGTGTGTCTTCGCCTGTTACATCATCCCCCGGCGCAACAACATGGCGGTGGTACTCGCCCCGGCCTACTTCAACACCGTTCTCCATGAACACCGTGATTTCCCTGATTTGGATGTGTCCGTCTGCAAGAATTTCCACGCGGTCACGCTCTGTAATTTTCTCAATCATTTTTAGATTCCTCCTTAGGCTGTGAGATACGAACCTGCAACCATTATGTGTGCATTATTTGAAAAATCCGCATTAGTAATTGCGGTGCTAGGAATTTCCAGCAAACTCATAGTATAACCCCCGTTGTCAGTAAAAACTTGTACCATGCCGGTGAAAGTCATGCCATCCACATACGACGTTGATAGTGCAGTGAACACACTGGATATAAATGGAAGACCAAATATTACTGCGTCTCCCGCGGAAGACCCTTTAGAAGAGATGTTAATATAGAGAGCGATAGTTACGATATTCCCAACTTTTGTGTATTTTCCAGTCTGCGTATTATATGTTATCCCCACCTTTGCCCCACCGAACCGTAAGTCGGGTGTAAACGTTCCTTCTTCATAGTCATCCAGCACATTTGCGTCTGCGGAAGCGTTCTGGGCGACGGGGAATTTAATTTGGCCTGCCGACAAGGTAAGCAATCCCGACAGTGTCGCGCCAGCTATGCCTGTCAAGTTATTGCTGTCATCGACGAGGACGCCGGAACCCTGCACACCTTTTGCACCGCCTGCACCACGGACAACGGAATGGTCAGTGATGTTGGCTGTGGCTATCGCCTTGCCATCAAGCTGTGTCTGTATTGCGGAGGTGACGCCATCAACGTAATTTAATTCCGTTGTTGTTAATGTTGCGCCATGTAGAATATTTAATTCCGTTGCTGTTGTAGTTAATGCTACCGCTTCATTTATCTTCGGGGAGGTTAAAGTTTTATTTGTGAAAGTCTGTGCGCCAGTTAGCGTTGCAATAGTAGAATCAACTCCGACTGTAACTCCTGAAATAGATATGCCTGTTCCCGCGATGATAGAACCCGGTCCAGCACTCTGGATAAAGGTAATTGCATCCGTCCCAATCGCTGGATTATCAGCAGAGTTTACATCCCAAGTTGTGGCCGCTAAAGTAGTCCCACCTACTACATACGTCACAGCACCGGTTACAATATCCCCTGTTTGATTGAAGTCTAACGCTCGGGTGAGGACAAAGACGGCTATTCCACTTCCTGTCGCTGTGACTGTATAAATTCCGTTTTGGAAAGTTGATACTTGATTCTTTACTAAAATTCTATTTCCCACGATTGGAGACTGGCTGTCAATTCCAATTGCGCCCATCGCGACGCCCGTAAGCGTAGCCCCGACCCCTGCGGTGCCGTTGTTATAAACTACTGCAGGAAGCGCGGCTGTTGTTGCATATTCAGAAGCTTCTTTACTTGGAACACTTCTTACTGCTTGTTGCACGAACGCGGTTGTGGCTAGTTGCGTTGTGCTATCTCCTGCGCCTGCTGTTGGGGCGGCAGGAGTGCCCGTGAAGGCAGGAGATGAAAGAGGAGCTTTCAGCGCAAGAGCATCAAACACGGCGTTTTGCGAAGGTGCTATTGTTGTAGTCCCATCATTTATCGCATCTGCCACTTTCCCATCGGCGTAGGTTTCGGACGCTACAAATGTCACGGTTTTATTAGACGTGTTTGTCGTTATTATTATGCCAGAGCCTTGGATGAATTCAAGTGTTCCCGCGGATGTGGTTGCCAATATAGTTGACTGTCCAGATACAAGTATGGAAGTAAATACAGCCGTTTGTCCTCCACCGGATGATGCAAATGTAACGGTTTTATTTGACGTGTTTGTGGTGATTGTCACGTTCGTTCCCGCAACAAATTCCAATGTTTCCGCCGCCGTAGTAGCAAGGATCGTTGATTGTCCCGAAACAATGATGGATGTAAATGATGCGCTCTGCCCTCCGCTCGCTCCTCCACCACCCGCAAAAGATCGCCAGTCGGTATTGTTCCAGTACAAAGCCACACCAAGATTCGCGGCAAGCGTATAATTCGCCGTTCCGTCAATGGTTGCTCCAATCGTCCAAGATTGAGAGGATGAATTCTTGATGTATTTCGCGCAGGTTCCTGCCGCTGTGCCAGGTGATGTAATCGTCAGCGTACAAGCCGCCGTTCCTGTCAGTTCGATATATTCACCATTTGCACTTGTTAGAGTTCCGGTAGTCGCATAGGCTGTCATGTCGTATCGGCTATAATCATCCGTATCGACAAATACATCCTTGTTTTTTGCCAGTGTCGATAAGGCAGTCGCCACCCATACCTGCACAACGCCTTTGGAAATAGGTGTTATCATGCCGGTACTCTCGTCAACTGAAACATTTGAGGATGCGTTGTTTACCATTTTGCCAAGAAACTCAATCCCAGTCTGTGCCTGTGCCGTTGAAAAGTCGTTCGATTTTCTGACAGAACAGTTTACCGTGTCCGTAAAATACGTGCCTTGATCTGCGGTTGTCACGGAATCAATGTTAAATGTAGTGTTTGCCGTCAATCCAATGGAAGGAAGATTTGCCGTTACCCTGTAGCCAGGATACCAACTTGATAGATTGTCGTACGCCGTGAACACAAGCTTTTGAGGGATAATCCCGGCCCATTTCAATGCCGCATCTCCTGCCGTTGTCGCGTCTGCAGTCGTGACAATGTTTTCATCAACGATGACAGCACCGTAAATACCGGAACCGCCCTCGATGGCCGCACGTGCCGTTTGTTCTGCCGTGTCCTGGCGGATAACCACCGACCCAACATCGGGATGACCTTGAATGAATATCTTGTTGGCGTACTGATCAATATCGTATGAGTACGAATTGACCGTGTAGTTTCCAGTTTCCGTGACAGTATGTGAAGCGGAAATAATCAAATCAAAGTTATAAAAATGCAGGAGTTTGTCAGGGTCTATCCACCATTGAAAACCGGAAGCGGTACACATGTCATCCATGATTTGAGATAATGTATTCAGTGGCGCATCGTATTCACCGACGTCGGATGCCCCGGTGTTGACGGTTCCTTCCGTGATTCCTTCTGTTGATAATGCCGATATGACTTTCTGGACAATCGTCTTTGCCGTAACAGCGGTTTCAGAATATGACACTGTTCTTCTTGACGCAATCGCCTTGAACGGACTCACAGAAACATCGACCTGCAATACTTTGGAGGTAGATACCCCTGCTTCAACCTTTGTCACCGTCACGTTATCGATGACTCCGCCGAATTTGTTTTCAGCATCCACCGATTCATAAACGTAAAACGATTGCCCGACTGCCGGCATAAAACCCGCCGCGGTAGTTTTAAGCGCACATGTTGCAGTATCATCATGGTTGGTTTGAAGCGTGTACGACAAAGTACCTGCTATCAGCAAGGTCGTTCTGTCTGCTGTTCCGATGATGATAGAGTAACTCATATCCTGTACCCCGCAACCCGTAATTTCTTGACGATGGAATCTGCGATGGCGTTTGCATCACCTTTTACGCCTGTGGCATAAATGTTTATCTGCTTATCAATCTTCGTTCCGATGGATTCAGCGGTTGAAACAAACTTGGATGATTGTTCACCTGCAATGGTATTCATTTTCCCATACGTTGTAAAATATTCTTTAAGTTTAGCATCCGTCAATCCGGCAAGGCCTTTGATTTCCTGTGCCGAGCCTGCGCCCATGCCGCGAAGCATGTTCACGTTTTCAGCGGATACGCCGCGCTTTGTAAGAATGTCTAGGTTCGTTTTCCATTGAAGCATAGCTTGGAACTGTTTCTTCAGTCGGATTAAGAGTCTGTCTCCTGATATGGCTTTCGTGTCCATCACGTCAAAGATTCCGACAAAATTCAGAAACGCTTTCGTCTGGTCTTTAACGGTATTAACAAGGTCTATAATGGATTCCTTGAATGTATCAACAACGGTGGCTGCAGTTTTTACTGCTTTTGCTGCTTTGGGTGCGGCTTGCCCTAAACTATTAAAATACGCAGCCAACGCCTTGTCCGCGGAACCAACGGCGACCGCGGTTGTCTTTACTGCGACCGTGGTTGCTTTTACCGCTCCGGCTATTGCCCTCTGTGACCGTGCCGCATTATCAGGCATTGCACCTGACGATGCGGTTCCGATATATGACGGGTTTGACGTGGAGCCGTTTTTCGGGATGCTAAGCCCAATTCCGAACGGTGATTGTCCTTGCGTTGCAGATGTGAGAGGTTGTCCATACTGAGATTCCCATGCAGATTTCCCCGCTAATGCTCCAGCGACTCCTGCTGCAGCAACAGCAAGCGCAGGGCCAATGCCGGCCAACGCCGCAAGACCTCCGCTCTTCATGAGCAGCGATAGTGCAATCATGACCTGGCCAATTCCCACCGCAACCGGGCCTAATGCAGCAGCAAGTGCAATTGCTCCCAATGTCATATTCTGCTGTTGCGGATTCAAATTGTCAAACGCACCAATCCATTCAACGATTTTGTTGATAATCTTTTGAGCGGCTGGTATCAAGTTATTTTCAACAATGCCTATCAACTTTCCCATCACTGGTAAGAACCCGACAGCTAGTGACGTTCCTGCGTTCTCAACCACCATTTTAAGTTCCGCAAACTTATCATCAAGTGCGGCCATGGATGCAATCTCTGCCGGAGACCGGACAAGGTTCAATGCATTGGCTCGTTGGCTCAACTTGTCAATATCCTCGGAACTCGTTTTGATGAGTGGGATTAAATCTTGGAACGATTTGCCAAACAGAATTGATGCCGTTTCTGCTTGTAGTGTTTCATCCGATACACCGCTCAACGCTTTAATGGTTGCAAAAAAAGTATCATTCATCGGCCTCAACGATCCATCTGCATTTTTGATGGTTACGCCAAGTGCTTTGAACAATTGTGCAGCCGCGCTCTTTTTGTTGTTTGCCGTTGCTAATGTTTTTGTGAACTTGCCAAAACTCCCAACCAGCGTTTCGAATTCGACATCAACCTGAGAAGCGACATACCGTAGTTCCTGCAATCTTTCTACGCTCATACCCGTGGTCTGTGCGGCGATTGAAATTTGTTCGGCGTATTCCCCGGCTTTAACAGACAGCGCGACCATTGCAGTAGCCGCCGCAAGGATGGGAACGGTGACCATTTTTGTTAAAGATTCTCCGGCTTTTTTCCATTCCTCACCAGACTTTTTCAGGTTCTTCGACATCGTATTCATCTGTTTCTGGAAGTCGGAAATATCGGCATTGAATTTCGCCGTAACGCTTCTGATTACCTTCGACATTATATCCCCACCTTCCTGATGAATTCTTCGCCCATGACCCGTCCGATTTCCTCTGAGTCTGCATCTATCGTATTTCGGATAAAAGGATGTGCTGGAATGTGACCACCTTTTGGTGTCCTGTGACCTACTTCCAAATGCATCCCGTATTCAGCGGACTTTGCACCAACCTCTACAATAGCGGATGACTTGACGTCTGATTTCTTTGTCATCTTCTTTGCTTTGATATTGTCTTTCAGATGGGTATCATCTTCCGTACCCACAGGGATCGCGTTTCTTATCTTCGGAAGCGCATACGTTGCACCTGCCATTGCGACAGCATTCAACACGGACTTGCCCTTGTCCTGCATCTTTTTCATGTCCGCTATCATGTCTTCAATGCCGATGATTTCAACGTTTACTCTCATCTTAGACCCGCTTCCATCCGTTCCTTATCTATTTCTTCCCTCTCCAGCGCGGAATACGCTTTCCAGTATGTGAATTCTTCACTCGACATACTGGAAAGCATGTTTTCTACCGTCATTCCCAACTCTTTGGCAAGTGAGAATGCAAACATCAATTCCGGCTGGAATCTAAGTTTCCCATTGCTTCCTTTTCTTCCTTCACAGTCATACCGTTGGATTCCATTACAACATTAAATATTCTTTCCAGAATCGCACCATCTTTGCCATCCAGAATATCAAAATCCGCTTTCGAATCATCAAATAATCTGACACCCTTATCATCGCAAATTGTAAATTGACAAGTACGTACAACATTGTCAGCAAACGCATCAGCATTGATCCCTAAGTCTGTCCCTTCAATCTTGAAATTATTCTTCAAGATTTGTGCGCGTTGGTTTGCTGACAATTTTTTGATATAAACACAATCATTCCACTCCGGGATATCAATGCGTTGTATCGCCAGTTTGAGATCGATAAAAGCCAATTTGGTAAGCATGAAAACCTCCTTATGTCCTCGTTACTGCTCCGCTGATTTGGAAACTTGCGCTCCATGTGACTGCTCCACCCATGCCACCCTGCACATTGTATGCGGTGATGAGTGCGCTCCCGGTATAGACTGCCGACCCGCCGCCCGGCGTGTAGCTGAATGGTTGGCTTGTTGCCACGTTTGCGTACATGATTGCGTCAAGCGCATAGTCCCACGGCCCGGAAGCGGTGATTGTACCACCCTTTAATCCGGACACGTAAGATTTGTAAGTTGCCCCGAACGCGGAAACCTCTGCCGTGTCCACGTTGAAGGCGGGGAAGTCGATGTTGTCGCAATAGGTTGTGATTGCCGTGAGAGTGCCTGAATTCCCGACCGAAAATGCCGTACCTTTGCCATGTAATGCCGCCATAATTTAGCCCTCCTTATTCCCTGTGCAGGGATGCTTGTAGTGTCATGTTCCCCGAATATGAAACCCGAACCAACGGTTTGATTGTGCCTGTTATTGCTTTTCGGTAGGCTCCGATTGTCGTAAACGCCGTGAATGTCGCGATGGTTGAATACGTTCCGCCGGCGGTTGAATGTTCCACGATAACCCCACACGAACCTGAAACGGCAATCGCCTGAAGGTACGCCGAACCACCCGATGTACTTGATGCAGTGTTGTTGATTGCTGTTCCGACTGCCGATGTAGTGACTGCAGTCATCGGACATAAGGATGAAACCTGTTCCGGGTATCCAATCGCGGAAGTGGCAATCCTCACGTTATCATCTTTCGTTCCCATCACTGCATAACTGTTCTCGTTGCCTTCGAGTCCGTACCCGTGAGAATCCACCGCGTCACCGCCTGGGAATACTCCCCACACGCAAGTAGTGCCGACCGCTGAATACAGGATGCCGTCCGCATGAATCGCCGTATCAGTGAAGAATCCCGTAAGCGATAATGTGCCGTCTTTCATCCCGACATTGTATCCCTTGTAAGTGTCTTGGAAGGCACTCATTTCAGCACTGTCACAATTCAGTTGGATATCGAACGAATCAAAGTAACTGGACAAGTGTCTGCCGTTTACGAATACTTTCCCGCTTTTACCGTGATAAGCCATATATTTATACCTCCTGATACCAGATTTCAAAGTCCTGATGAACCGCATAAGTGTCGGTTGCCGTGTCGTAGTCCGTGAGTTCCCCGATCAAAAGTACCGCTGAAACCGTCATGCTCCCCATTGTTCCGGAATAATTCTGCAATGCTGCCCTGATCTGTGCGCTGATAAGTTGCGTGTGAGAATATCCTTTGCGTACCGTGTCCGTTTTCGCCCAACTCGATACCTGATACGTGGCTGCCGTCAATGACACATCGGCCTCAAACGCGTGAGTTCTTTCTGTGGAAATTCTCTGGAATGATACCGCCGGAAGAACTGCATTTAATGGCATGACAATCGGGTAAATCCTTTTGTTGACCAATGCCACCAATCCTGCATATGTAGAGAGATAGGAATACAAGGAATCATCCATCAGACCACCTCCTTGCAAGCTATCTGCAGCATGACATGACTTTCAAGCGGATCAACCACCGACAGGATATTGTATTTCCGATTGTTGTACATGATCCTGTTTGCCGTGGTGATATTCGTACGGTATCTGATTTCAATGACCGCTGTCGATTCTGCGTTTAGTTTCTGCGCCGCATAAAATTCCCGCCCTCCCGATGTGATGATTTTACCCCAGACAGTCGCAATGGTTGTCCAGGACCCCAACGGTTGACCGTAAGCGTCCGGATTTCCGGTTTCGGCCTGTATCGTGATTCTCTTTGTCAGTTCTCCGGCATTCAATCGCACCACCCGCCTATCCGGTCATCTTCCAGCAGGTTATGGATGGTGTCCATCAATCCAACGGGTATCTCAACATCCCTGTACGTGTAGTAGGCCCCTGCAAGCATGATAATCGCATGTTTGGTCTGTTCGGGTAAAACACTATACCCGGCCTGATAACGTATCCTGATGGCATTTGAAGGCCATGGAGTGAATGAAGGCCACAGTATCCCATAATGCAAAGATATCAAAGCAGGTTCACTGTTGATATCCACGTAATATCCAGAAGAAGATGCAGTGAGTGTTGCGGTTGTCCCTAACGAATCCATGTAAGTCACGGAGGTGACTGCGGTAATGGATGCCATCGGAGCAGCCATCGGAAGTTTGATAAAGTCACCGGACGGAAAGTCATTGACGAAGTAATCATAGGTCATAACCGCAAGCGACCGCCTTTGATATCTCTCGGCGTACCCGCGCGCACGCATGATGAGCGAGCCGATATATGTATCTTCAGTGCTGTACGGCGTAGACTTGATGGCGTTGACGGCGAAGTTTGATTGGGCCGCTGATATCGTCACATAAGGTCGGATGTATTGTTTTGTTCCCGTGTATTCAATTTGTTGCACCGCCGTGTCGTTTGCGGTCGTTACTGAGGTGAAACCTCCGCCAACCCAATCATCGTATGTCGTGTTGTCGTCCGATTCCTGTATCTTCGCCGTGACGGTTGAGCCGGCTGAACTCACAAACGATTGAAACTGCATCATTGAATTGTAACCCAATACATCTGTTCCGGAAGACGTCAGGCTTGCCGTTATATCGTGATACCCACCCAGCACAACTTGAACAGTCGTGAGGTTGGAAGATAAAGTAGATGAATCAAGCCGGAGATGTTCTTTGACCTCCGTCACCGTCACAAGCTCGGTTGTCGCGGCTGAATATATTTTCAGGTTCATAATTTCACCCCAATCTATTGGAGATCATCCGTCTGGCATTGAACAGAGACGTATCCCTGATGTTTTTAAGTGCAAACTCCACGCTTTTCTTGGCACTAATGATATATTCTCTGACTGTTCCCTCGTCCGAAAAGTATTTTAGCAAGTCTACTTCCTCAGTTGCCGTTTCACCCTTGTCATCAACAAAATACTGGCCGCAATCATCGGTTGATAATCGATGCCCGGTGAATTTCATCTCATTTGTTCTTGCATTAAATTTCAAATCGTATCCGAAAAGAGCAGTTATGACTTTCCCGTTCATTAAAAATGAAATGTTCCCTTTGTTGTCCTGCATATCGAACACGATTTCTATTTTACGTTTCATGTTTCCCCCATTAGGAATAGGGGAGGGATTTCTCCCTCCCCGACCGATTACGCGAGTATGGTTTTGACGTTGACCTGCTGTGCGAAGTTGTACCTTCGACCCATGCCCCTGATACAGAACGCTGATGTGTAAACAGCGGACTCATTCACGATGTTGAGCGCGACATGAGTAAAGTTGGAGGACAAGGTAAGGTTTCTCGCATTGACCTGTACCATGCCTATTGCCGAATCCACGGACAAGGTAAGGTTCGTGGTGGAAGACGATGTGATGGTGAACACGGTATCCCCTGCGTCCCTTGCCCTGACCACAAGAGTAGTTGTGGAAGCGGTCGCATAGGCTCCGGGTACGCCATAAGCGGTGTTGTTGACAATGGCCGCCAGATAGGTGAGTGCCGTGGACACTGACCCGGTTCCGGAAGCGGTAAGCGTGATGTTGAACTCTCTTGCGGAATCCGTAGTCCCTGCGGTAATGCCTGCGGCTGACGCCGTGAACGTCAAGGCGGTTTCTGCGGCTCCATCCGATTTGTAGGATGTGATGGTGATGGTGTCTGCTGCCGACAGTGTAGCCGGTGTGACGGTAAACTGGGTTGCCTTGGTGTGCTGGGTCATGATGGCGGTCGTGGACGCAAGCGCAGCCGCACTCGTTCCGGCCGATCCATCTTTTGCTTGGTACACGGTTGCGACACTCGTCAACAGGATGCCCATGCCCGCCACGCTCCATACGAAGAGCGCGTGATCATAACCTTCCATATTGAAATACTTGGATGTCGTGCCGTTCGAAGAAACCAAAGACGGGACAATGGCAACGTCAACTTGGATATTTTCTGACAACATATCATTTTACCTCCTAACTCAATATTTTATGCGCGGTCTGCCAATGTGACGAACGGCGACATGGTCATGCTCCCTTTGTACGGTGTGAGCGGAACCTTCCATGTCGGCTGGCCGTCTACGCGATACACGAACCGGAACACAGACTCATCATATAGGAACCGGATGTGGATGGAGGAAGCGGATTGGATACCGCCCTTGTCGATGATGAGGTACTGGGAAAGATCAGCAAGGATTATATCCCCTGCGTCTCCCAACGCGGCGCACTGTTCAATCCCGATGACGGGTCTGCCGAACAATGTTGAGTACATGGCTCCGGAAATTCCGGAAGGCGGCATGTATACTGTCGCGCCTGAATAAGCTCCTGTCCCGATGATCATCTTGTTCAACTGAGGTTCCAATTCCTGATTGATGAACCACACCGCGTTTGAGCGGCCTTTTGGGTACATGCGCATCCACATGTCCTGCGCGTTGTTGAAGGTAAACGTGTCTGCAGTCTGTGAAGCGGACTTGGCAACGGTAATCAGTGAAGGGCTGTTGAGAATTCCCAACGGCTGGCCTACGCCAGTACCGCGAACAATCGCGTCATCCATTTTGAACCCGAATTCTTCTGCGAAAGCCTGAGAAATGATTGCTTCCATTGCCGTTGAATCCTGGAGCAACTCGTCTGTCGCGTAGCACAAACCGGTGAGCTTTTTCAGGCTCATTTCGATCTGGCCGAACTTCGGTTTTGACCCGGTTTTCAGATCCGCTTCGTTGATCCAGTAGGACAGGATGCCTCCCCATCTGGAACCATCTGCGCGCGAGTTCTCATCAACAGTGTTGATTTTGAGGCTGTTCGCGTTTGCGCTGATCGGAATCTTGCGGCATTTCGGTGCAAGAATACCGGTCTCGTACGTACGTTTCAAAAGTTCCGCTGCGTAGTCGGTCTGAACAAGGAATCCACCATCGGAAGGAACACCTTCGGATACACCGGAAGCGGCATCCTTAATCGTCAGTCTGGGATCGACAACCCGATCAGGTGAAGCGGCTTTTCTGACGGCGTTCAGGAACTCGCCCATGTTCTTCCACACTTTTGCGTCCGCGTTTCTCGGTTCCGCAAAGAGAATGTCAGTGACCACGGTCTTGTTTTCCAATTCGCGCGCCCTCATTTTGTCCTGCGCCTCGATGGTCTTTTCTGTCGCGATGATTTCGGTCTCAAGCGTGTCGAAATTCTTCTGCTCATCGTCAGTCAAGGCGCGGTTTGCGTCCATTGCTGACTTCATGAGTGCCGATTGCGCGGTCAATTTTGCTTTCAACTGGTCTTTGAAATTCATAACGTATACCTCCGTTCGTTTATTTTCAATAGTTTTGCGTACATCTCTTTTGGGTCGAAACTCGTGTCTATCTTATCAGTGTCCAGATTTTTGAAATGCCCGGCATCAACCTCGACCCCGTTGAATGTCAGGAAATTTCCGTTGATTGACGCTGCTATTTTCCGTTCCTGCTGTACCTCGTCAGCAAATCCCATCTCCATGGCCTCGTCTGCCGTCATCCATGTTTCCGCTTCCATCAGACTCAGGATTTCGTCCTGTGCCTTTCCGGTCTTCCCTTCATAGGCTCCCGAAATACCGATGTCTATCTTGTCCAGTACGTCCGCCATTTGTCGGCAATCATTGGCATTCCCCATCGTGATTGTCCATCCCTTGTGGATCATCATCATCGCGTTCTTCGGCATGATGATTTTGTCCCCGACCATGGCGATAACGGACGCAATAGAGGCTGCTAACCCGTCAATGTACACGGTTTTACTCGATTTATGCCGTTTCAGCATGGAATAGATGGCTTGTCCGGCAAATACGTCTCCCCCTCCCGAATTGATGAAGATTTTCAACGAATTGACCTCTCCAAGTGCATCAAGGTCGGATTTGAACTGTTTCGGCGTAATTTCATCGCCAAACCACGAAACAGACGAAATATCGCCATAAAGCGTTAATTCGCCCTCATTATTGGGTTTTGCGCTGAAATTCCAGAACTTTTTCACTGGATCACCCCCTTTTCAAGTAGAATATCGAAGATCATGGTCTCAATGTCCTTGTTTTGCTTCAATTTTGCCGCCATTTCCTCGTCCTGGGTAGGTGTTTCGACTACATCCGGTACTGGATCGGGTATCGTTCCGGCCTCAACCATGTTGGAAGGCTGCAGATAGATGTCTCCGTTCTCAATGGTATCTTGGTTTTCCTTCCTTCGGATGTCGTTGACGCTGAACCATCCCCACTGTCTGCCGGCTGCATAGGCTGCTGACCGGCTTGCATTGTCACCCCTCAACAAGGCATCGACCACAAACTCGGCATAGTACCCATCCAAACGCTGGACGGGAGTCAGAAGTTGCAAGTTCATGTTTTCCTCGATACGTTTGAACCACGGAAGCATGGTATACATCACAAACTCCAATGATTGATGCTCGATGTTATTATTTGTGCTTCTATCGAGTTTGTTCACCAAATGTTGAGGGACCCTGTATATTCGGCAGATGTCCTCTATCTGGAAGTTTTTTGATTCCAGAAGTTGAGCATCTACGGGATTGATCGTAAGCTGAGTAATGTCCATACCGTCTTCAAGGATGATTGGCTTGTTGGTGTTCGCCGTTCCGGTGTATTTTTCCGTGAACGATGATTTCAACCTCATGTAAGCATCTTCCTTCATGACCTTCGGATGGCGAAGCATCATCGATGAATTCGCACCGTTCTTGTAAAACTGGATGCAGAACGCCTCATAGGTCAGACCCAGTTCAATGGATTTTGCCGCATATCCGATGGGAGTCAGCCCGTTTATTCCGTTCAACGATAATCCCGGGATGTGAAAGATTTCCTTTCGGGTGTACGGAACCCATTCCGTTTCTTTTTGATATTCATATATCAGCTCATTGTTTTTTCGGACAATCCGGATTTTCTGCCAATCCAATGGATAAAGTCCAACCACGTTCTTTTGCTTGTCGTATACTTTCTGCGCGAACGCATTCCCACCCAAGCACAAGGAAGTCATCATTGATTCCTTGAAATTGAATGGTGTCATTTCCATGTTCGGAGCGGAATGCAGCACATCATACAACCCCAGGTCGTTGGCTTCACGCTTGTCCCCGTTATCTAGTTTCTGGTATAGCTTGATAGGCAGACTCGCAACGGTTTCAGCCAATACCCGGACACACGCAAATACCGCCGAATATCTCATGGCGGTTTCACTGTCTATGTTCATGCCGACATTATTCAAGTCATCGTCACCGTTATAAAACTCCTTGATGCGCTCATTGAAGTTGTTGGAAAACAATATTCGCGCCTTGTCCCAGATGTTCATACTGCCTCCTTTACAAACTCAACACGCCTCTTGACTCGTAGGCCGATGTTTCATCCTGTGCATTGATGACTCTCGCGAATGCGTTGATCATTGCCACCACGCCATCTATCCTGTCGGTCGCTTTGCCCTTTACCGGTCGAATGTTGTCGTTCTCGTCAATCTTGACTTCAAGGTTTCCAAAGTTCCATCTCAGTATCGGATGCCCCCCGTGTGCCAGCTTTTCCGAATGCAATAACGCTTCAAGGTCTTTCATGGCCGGACTCATGGATTTATATCCTTGTCTGACCTCGACCATCGTAAGTCCTTTGTCCATCAGTTCCGTTGCGGTCTGCTGTGCGTTCCACGGATCAAACCCGATTTCAAGTATTTCGTACTTGTCCCTCAGATCGATAATGGTTTTCTGGATGAACCTGTAATCAATCGCATTCCCTGGCGTTGAGTATATCCGTCCTTCCCGTAACCACTTGTCATACGGAACATAGTCGCGTTTCACCCTTGCTTCCAGTCCATCCTCCGGTATCCAAAAGAATGGAAGTATTTCGTACGCTCCACCTTCTTCTTCCGGAGGGAACACCAACACGAATGAGGTCAAGTCCATTTTAGATGAAAGGTCAAGCCCTCCGTAGCATTTCCGGCCTTCCAACCTATCCGGGATAACCAACCCGCCATTCTTGTCCCATATCTCCAGGTTGACCCATTTACTTGATTTTGTCTTGACCCACTGATTCAAACGGAGTTGACGGAATAACCGTTCGTCCGCTTCACTCTGTTGTGCTTCCACAAACGCATCTCGGATGGTATCAATGCGGAGGTTGTGACCGATGGAAGGATTTACTATATGCCAGTTCTTTTCATCCGTCCAATCGGCGTTCTCATCTAGCCCGTAAATTTTAGCATAGAAGTTAGGTATCTTCTTTGTACCGTGTATCACGTCATAGGCCTTCTTGTGTACTTCCCAACCGATGCTTGTTCTGTCAGGGTCATCCCCCGCAGTGGTCATTGCCAGAGTTAGCGGCTGCATTCGTGCATCTCCGGCCCCTTTTGTCATGACATCCCATAACTCACGCGTGGGCTGAGCGTGCAGTTCATCAAATATAACCCCATGCACGTTTAATCCATGTTTCGAGAACGCTTCCGATGAGTTCACTTGATAAAAACTTTTAGTAGGGAGATATACCAACCGATGCACAGATAGAATGGGTTTAATGATTTTCCGGAGTTCTTCGTCCTGATCCACCATAGCCACCGCAACATCAAATATGATTGATGCTTGTTGTCTGTCGGAAGCGCATCCGTATATCTCTGCCGCCCATTCGTCATCCGCACACATCAGGTATAATGCTGTTGCTGCACCGACTTCAGATTTTCCCTGCTTTTTTGGCACCTCCATATATGCCGTGTTATACCGCCTGTATTTATCCGGTTTCAGCGTCCCGAACACATCCCGGATAATTTCCTCCTGCCATGAGAGCAACTCAAAGTCAACACCATGCCAGATGCCTTTCGTGTGTTTCAGGCAGTTAATGAACTCAACCGCCCTGTCAGCCCTTTGCCTGCCAAGAAGCTTGTTGGTCATTTGGATAACAACCTTCCCATCTTACTATTGTTTTCTTCAGCCTTGCCGGATACCAGTCCTACACGGTCGGAAGGGCTCATGCCGAACTTTCCGATGTATACGCCCATCAATGAAAGATTCTTGTGTGCAATTGAAACGTAAGGATTCTGCTGTGGATATCCAGATTCAAGCACCTTCACAGAACCTTCGATGGTGATATGTTCCTCGGCTTCTCTCCACCTTGCGTATGTCTGGCAGTATCCCGTGAACGCCGCGACATCCGTTTCAGTCATCAACCCAAGTCTTTCAAGTTTTCCCGCCATGCGTTCCCATTCTTCACGAGCATATTCATGAACCCATTCCGGACAGACAGGAACTGCGGGGGATGGTTTGATTTCGTTGAATGCGAGGGTACGCTTGCCGGGATTCCCCTCAAGAATCTTGAGGTTGGTTGGTTTCTTCGGATTCATTCTGATTCCCCCTTGGGTCAAGTGCGATTTTCAACGCGTGACTAGGCACCCGGTTTTTAAAACGCTAGGTTGGGAACATTTGGATGCCCCCTACCATATCATTATGTTATTCATCCTCAGCTGTTCATTGATGGCCCTGTTACCCTTCTTCACATTGCATAACAAGTGCGCTGTCTGCAGGTTGCTCTCGTCATTGGATTGTAGTTTAGACCAACCCATATTTTTTGCTATGCTCAGTGGGATGATATGATCCACTGTTGGTTGTTCCTTCCCGCTTATCTTCTTTCCGCATATCTGGCATACATACCCATCTCTCTGCCATACACGTTTGCGTTTTGCCTTGCTAACACAACCCTTATGCAACCTTTCATTGTGTCTATCACAACACACCATGCTGCAATACTTCCTACTGTTCAGACTATTAAAGATAACACCACACTCTATACACGCATGGTCTATGTATGCCAACCCCATTATGTTAGCATATGCTACCTTTTGTTTATCAAGGTCTACCCTATAATCATCGGTCTGTTTGTACTTAATATACTCATTGTGCTGTTGTGCCTTATAACAATCATCTGAACACCATCTGCTATTTCCTATGTACTCACTGCCACACACAATACATCTCTTGTGTCTTATTTGTTCTGCAGTCTCTATATCTGTCCTTATTCGTTCTTCCTTTTGCACCGTCTTAGTTGTATATGCACACTCTCTGGAGCAGTACGTTGTCCTGTCATATCCCTTTGGATAGAACTCCTTACCGCATCCTTTGCACACAAACGATTCAATTATCCTCTTGCTTGCCTTGTAATGTTTTGAACTACACTTTCTTGAACAGAACTCCATTCTGCCGTCATTCCCTGCATCAAACTCAACACCACAACATTTACACGTTTTTATGGTATGCACCCTCAGACTGTCATATCTGTTTCTTTCTCTGCACTTTCTTGAACAATACACCATAAACCCATAACCACCGGCATCAAATGTTTCCCCACAACATAAACACTCTTTTAGCATAACGTTGCCTTTCACCTTGACCTCAGCTTCGTGTCATGGCACCGTTTACATAATGGCATCCAGTTGTTAGTTGAGTCCCAGAACAACGTATCATCACCCTTATGGTCTATGATGTGATGCACTACTGTTGCAGGTGTCAACACATGGTGCTTGTAACAGTTGTCACATAGTGGGTTTGCCTTTAGGAACTGTCTGCTGTTCTTATTCCACATAGACGTGTACCCTCTCGACTGTGCGCTGCCTCTGTATCTATCTTCTTGTTGTGTCTGTATCTTTGTATGCGCAGGACAGCACCTTGTTGTTGTCAGTGCCTTGCATCCTGCATAGTTGCATTGATGAGGTGCTTTGTTTGGCATGTCATGCTCCTGTCATCCCGTAATATCCGTTATGAATACCAGTTTCATTTCTGCCCTAACAATACCTTCCATCTTGGATGCTCGTTTTATAATACAGTTCGCACACAATATGCCACATTCTCCGAACATAGAATTCCATTGTTCATTAGGCAAAACAGTATCTACCCAATCATCATCATATGGAAGTCCGCAGTCAGTACACCCTACATCCATCTTATTTCCTCCATAAGAAAAGCCACTGCATTTGCAATGGCTCTATATCGTATACTATAGCATGTATGAATCGGCAGTTGTTGGAAGTCTTTTATTGCATACACTTACCCATCTTACACAGTGCCTTGTCCCTGATGCTCCTACATTGCCGGTCACTGTACTTTGTCTCGTCCGCGATGTGTTGCCATCCGTATCTCTTGATGTATCGCAATTCCAGTATCGTTCTTTCGTACGCCGTCAGCCTTCCCATTGCATCGTCTACCCTGGTCTTGTCCTTCAGTACCTCTACGATTTGCAGGCTTAACCTCCTTATCTCTTCCATGTAATGGACTGTCAGTTTTTCCGTTTCCATAAACGCATTATAAACAGGATCGCTGATTTTGTTTGAATGAGGCATACCTGATATGACCATGCCATGAATGGACATCTGTCTGCAGTTCTCATCCATTGCCCTGATGATATTGTGCAAGTCGTTGTTGAGTTTGACTATCTCCTGCGAGTAGTTAGGGTAATCTTCCAACATCCTGCAAACGTCATCTGTCGTCATAACCACTCCTTGATTGTCGCCCGTATTTGTTGAACTGTCAGAAAGTCGTTTTTGTCGGACGTGTAGTTATCAGAAAGCTGTTCATGTAGTTTTTCGCAAGGTCTGAT
>Ga0209538_1000140_pt1 | contig 44114 bp, 52 predicted proteins | sample BarGraNGADG00211_2_FD_184492 | JGI IMG/M metagenome (GOLD analysis project Ga0209538, IMG submission 184492) | Arctic peat soil microbial communities from Barrow, Alaska - Barrow Graham LP Ref core NGADG0004-211 (SPAdes) (version 2) | ecosystem: Environmental > Terrestrial > Soil > Wetlands >... | reverse complement strand
TGTATCCCACAGGAATATATTAATTTTGTACAGGAACAAATCAACAATAGACCAAGAAAAAGATTCAATTACGAATCACCTAATTTTATGTTTAATCAAAAAGTTGCATTATCAACTTGAATTTTGCTATTAATAAATTTATTGAATGCAAAGTTAGTATTTAATTCAATAAAATAGTTGTTCTATTTCAATCATTGAGTTGTTTTATTACAAGCCAAAATAAATTTATTATTGCTTGCAGTACTGTAATTTTGCATCATAAATTTTAAAAACCAAAAGTTATGTTGTACACAAATTTAAAACACATCGAATCGGCTGATGAACATGCAAAAATACTCAGCGAAAATGAAAACGTAATGGTTATATGTGGCCGCATGGGGCCAATGTGTATTCCTGTTTATGGAATAGCTGAAGAAATCGAAGACGAATACAAAAACGTAAAATTCTGTGATATGGAATTCGACAATCCGGAGTCAAATGTTATTCGTCAATTGCCCGAAGTAAGGGGATTTATGGGAATTCCGTTCACTATTTATTACAAAAACGGAAAAGTTGTAAAAGCTACTTCAAGTATCCAAACCAAGGCTCAGGTAACTGCCATTTTGGATGCCGAATTTAAAGCTTGATTCTATGGAAACTATTAATCATTACGATGTCATTGTGATTGGAGCAGGGCCTGCCGGTCTTACGGCAGGCATTTACTTGTCGCGCGCAAGATTAAAAACACTCATCCTGAACGAAGGTGCAGTTGGTGGTCAAACAGTTCTTACACACGAAATTGCCAACTATCCGGGTGTTGAAAATATCAGTGGTTATCAGTTCGCCAACATCATGAAAAAGCAAGCCAAGACTTTTGGCTGTGTGATTAAATCAAATATCGATATTGAACACATAGTGCTTGATGGAGACGTTAAAAAGGTAACACTTTCTGATGGAAGTATTTTTACTTCCGACAGTATAATTCTTAGTCCTGGTGGACGTTCTCGCACGTTGGATGTCAACGGCGAAGGCAAATTTAAAGGCAGAGGAATTTCGTATTGTGCCACCTGCGATGGTGATTTTTTTACTGATAAAGAAATTGTGGTCGTAGGAGGTGGAAATTCGGCACTTGAAGAAGCTGTCTCGCTCACAAAATATGCCCGCAAAGTGACTATTGTACACCAATTTGATCATTTTCAGTCTTTTGAACATGCCATTGAAGAAGCCCGCAATCATCCCAAAATAAGCTTTATCATGGAATCGTCGATAAGTGCCTTTTATGGAGATGAAAATCTGGAAAGTGTGGATATTGTCAATTTGAAAACAAATGAAACCACCACATTTAAAACGGATGGCGTATTTATTTTCATTGGTTATGTGCCGAATACTGAATTTTTAAAGGATAAAATTGAACTAAATCAGTGGGGCGAAATTGTAGTAAAACAGGATATGTCGACAAACATTGAAGGTGTTTATGCAGCCGGTGATAGTAACGCTAAAAGATTCAGGCAAATAACAACAGCGGTTGCGGATGGAACTATTGCCGCATTAGCAGCCTCAAATTATTTACACGAAAGAAAATCTGTAAAACAACCCGAAAAAGAAGTTCAGGTTTAATAAGATTTCCAATAAAATTGGAGAAGAATAATTTGAAAACAAAATAGGTGTTTTTTACGTTTGTATAAAAAATAATATTTATATATGAAAGGAAATTTTGATTTAGTTATCAATGAAAATCGTCCGGTTATAGTCGATTTTCATGCACTTTGGTGTGGACCGTGTAAAACGCAATCGCCTATTTTAAAACAAGTAGCCGAAGAACTTGGTGAGCGTGTGAAAGTAATAAAGATTGATGTAGACCAAAATCCGATAATAGCAAGTCGGTATCAGATTCAAAGTGTGCCTACTTTAATGATTTTCAAGAATGGAGAAATAAAGTACAAACAAGCCGGAGTACATAGCAAAGCTCAGTTAATGAGTGTCTTAATGAGTTTGTAAAATTTGTTCCTTATACTTTATACGTCAAACTTCCATTCGGACAAGCCGCCACACATTTCAAACATTTAGAACAAGAATAACTGTAACCCGATTTTTCTTTTTCAGGTTTATACAAACTAAATTTGGCAGGTTCAAGTGTTGAAATGTAACACTCTTTGTCACATTTTCCACACTTGGTACAAGAGTCGGTATTGACTTTGATTTTGAATAACGACCATTTATTCATGAAACCGGATGCCCAGACAATGGGGCAACCCATTTTGTGATATTGATACATACTTGAAAATTGAGTACTTCCACCCATCATAAGCTCCATCACAAAACCAATCGGACACATCCACCGACAAAAAACTTTACCGAAAATTACACCTGTTCCGATACCAAACAAAACAATATACCAGATGGAAATATTAAAGTAGCTCTTTGTAAAATAAATCAATGCGCCTAAAACGGCAAGAATGATTATGCGTTTTGAAACAATAAATTTGGTTGTTTTTTTCATCTGATTAAACGTTGTTTTTTGATAATACGGCAATATGATTGGTATGGTTTTTAATCTCTGTCATAATCGATAATCCGGCTTTATCTGCTAAGTATTGAATGCCGCCGTTTGCTTCATAAGTTCTGAAATTCCTGTAATGTTCCGCTCCGGCAATAAATTCCACTATTTTTACAATTTTTCCGGCAAAATCATTCGGACAAGGAATCAAGTAATCGCCAATAATAATTTTATCAGCCACCTCAGCTATTTCATTCAAAAGCGGAAGGCGTTCTTCTTCATTCACTTCGTGAATAACATAAGTCATTACTGCATAATCAAAATGTTTATTCTCCTGAGAAATAAGGTCGTGCAGATAAGCATTTTTGAACGACAATTTATTAGTTGGTTTTTTTTTCAGATTTTGATTTGCTTTATTAATGTTTCGTGCCGACAAGTCTATTCCTAAAGCGGTTTTACATGTATCCGCAACTGAAAAACTAAAAAAACCGGTACCACAACCAACATCTATGATGTGTGATTCCGGTTCAATTAATTCAATCAGTTGCTTGAAAAGTTCACGATGATTCGGTGCTATAAACCGGTCGTAGAAACCACCATCATACCAGTGGTATTTATTAACCACAGGAGTTTCTTGCATAACAAGGATTTATTTCTTTTCTTCCATTTTTCGTTCCAACTCATCCAATCGGTCATTGTTTGAATGTACCATCATGGTAAAACGAACGAAAGGCCCTCCAATTAAAAATAAGGCTATCGAAACAAGTAATCCTGATAAATTAAAGTGAAAGCTATTTAAAATAATTCCGATTAAACCAATTATGGTTGCAAAAATGCCTCCGGGAACTCCGAGCGGACAACGTAATTTTTTCTTCTCTTCCATGTTAGTATATATTGAGTTTGTTCATTAATTCCTGTTTTGTAGGTACTTGTATAAATGCTATCTCGTTATCAATCAATAGTGCAGGAACAGAATGAATGCCTAACCTCATCGATTTAATCATCCCTAACGGTGCATTGGCCATTGTTTTTTTCAACACAAACTTATTGCCAAATTTGGGCAATGTTTCGTCAAGCATTCGTTGCAGAATTTTACAGTTAGGACAAGTGATTGTATAAAACATCTCAATTGTTACCTGTGTGTGCTTATCCATTCTTATTTCGTCAATAACACTTCGGTTATTGCTTTCTTGAAAGAATCTTTAGGCATAGCACCCATTGACATTTGCGGAGCACCATTCATAGGGCAAAAAAGGATAGACGGAATACTGCGGATTCCAAAAGCACCAGCCAATTCTTGCTCGGCTTCAGTATCTACTTTGTAAATGTAAATTTGTCCATCATATTCTTTGGCAAGGTCTTCCAATATAGGTGCTACTACTTTACAAGGTCCACACCATGCAGCATAAAAGTCAATAATACAAGGTTTGTCACCTAAATATTTCCATTCTGTTGGATTCGCTTCGAAATTGGCTACTTTTGATAAAAATTCAGCTTTGGTTAAATGAATTGTTCCCATTTTTTTTTCTGTTTTTTTTTGTTCGTTTTTTTGTGTTTTATTTTCTTCGTTTGTTCCGGCAAAAGCGGAAAGCAAGGTAACAAGCATCAAGCTTGTGAAAATTAGTTTTTTCATTCTCTTTTTATGAATTTGAGATAATTGCGAAATTTGTATAAAATCAGTACTTTAAACGCTTATCCATGCTTATTTTTTCAACAAAACTTCGGTTATCATTTTTTGGAAAGATTCTTTTGGCATTGCGCCTTGCGCCATTTGTGGAGATCCATTCACCGGACAAAAGAATATCGTTGGTATACTTTGAATGCCATAAGCAGCGGCTATTTCAGGTTCGGCATCAACATCTACTTTGTAAATATAAATTTTACCATCGTATTCTTTGGCTAAGTCTTCCAAAATAGGTGCAATCGTTTTACAAGGTCCGCACCAGGTTGCATAAAAGTCAATAATACAGGGTTTATCGCCAAGGTATTTCCATTCTGTTGGATTTGTTTGGAAGTTGGCAACCTTTGATAAAAATTCAGCTTTAGTCAGATGAATTGGCTCCATTTTTTTCTCCGTTTGTTGTTTTTCTTCAGTCTTACTTTCTTGTTTTTTTTCAGTACAAACTGTAAATAATACAACCAGCATCAAGCTGGCAAAAATTAGTTTTTTCATTTTCTTTGATTTTATTCTATTAAATAATACTTTTTCTGTTTTACATTCCCGGTATTCTTGGAATAATTCCCAATTTTGTCCATTTGCTATAAACTCCCCAGGCTTGTTTCATCCAATGTCCAATAATAGGTAGCGGAATCATAATTTCCTTTTTGTCATTACGATATACAAATGCTGCCCCATTACCCATATCCATAATACAAAGGATATTTAGATGTTCCTGATAACCTTTGAAATCTGTTGTTCCTTTTTCTATCTGCAGAATATTATGAGCCGCATTGCGCCCCATTACTTCGGCAATATGGCCTTGTCGGGCAGTCCAGTCAGGTCCTTCATACGCAGCGGCATCACCAATGGCAAAAACATTCGGAAACTCAGCTACCTGATTGTAATTATTGATTTTTACAAATCCGGCTTCCGAAAGTGGCAAATCGGAATCTTTCAGAATAGCCGAACCTGTAGCTCCGGCAATAAACATAATTAAATCTGCTTCCAGTTTCGAATCATCTTCGAAAATCATACCGTTTTCTACAAACTCAGTTATTTTCTTTCCAAAATGTTTTTGAATATTTTGTTTGGCAAAAAGTGTGTGAATAGCTTTCATTGCTCCTTTTCCCATTCTCGCACCGGGTTCTTCCATAGGTGCAAACATGGTTAACTCGAAGTTATCGCGCAACCCTTTCTTTTTCAGATAATGATGAATATTGAAAATCAGTTCAAATGCAGGTCCGCCACGCACAGCCGATTTATCCTTTGGATTACCGCCAAAACCGATGGCAATTTTGCCGGTTCCTTTCTGAATCAGGCTGTCTAATTTATCTCGTAATTCTAAGGTTTGTTGCGGTTTTCCGCATATAGTGAAGGTATTGTTAATTCCTTTGGGCTGCATTTTATCAGCACCAAAAGCCACTACCAGATAATCATAACTCAAAACCTGTGTTTGGCAAATTACATGATTATTCACAGCATTAACTCTTGTTACTTTATCAATAATTAAATTAAACGGATATTTCCGCTGTATTTTTGCCAGTGAAACTTTGGCATCTTCGAAAGTATTTTTTCGAACCGGTATCCAAATTGAAATGGGATAAACAAATAAATAATCACGATCTGAAACCAACGTAACCTCAAATTGCTTGCTTTTTTGCAATTCAATGGCCGTTTGCACTCCGGCAAAACCGCCACCAAGAATTAATACTTTTTTCATTGATATTCAATTAGATATTATGCGTTCTTAATTTCTTTCAATAAAAAATCCTTTTGTTTGATTCCTACAAATCGTTTCACTTCTTTTCCGTTTTTGAAAAGAATAAGCGTGGGAATACTGCGTACATTAAACTTTTGTGCCATCGACTGATATTGTTCAATATTCAGTTTCCCAACATATAAGTTTCCGTTCAGTTCACCAGCTACTTCATTCAACACAGGAGCCATCATTTTACACGGCGCGCACCATTCTGCCCAGAAATCAACCAGCACCACGTTGTTTTTGGTTTGTTGTTGAAAGTTCTTGTCTGTCAAAGTCAAAATATTAGCATGATCTGCCACTTTCGGAAGAAGCTTCATCTTGATTCGGGCATAGACATTCAATAATAAAAATCCCAAAATAATGCTGCCAATGATGATTAAAGCTGTTTGCATAATGATTAAATTTTAGAACAATTATTTTAAAAATTCCTGATAAGGATTGTGTTTATGTTCACGGTCTTTCACCACTAAAGTCGTTGTAGGAGCTTTTGATTTCATATTGAACATAATGTCATGCCCTACACAAAGCCCGAATGAAATATTCAGCTCTGTTTCGTTCTGAGCCAGATAATCAGCCTGACCTGCCGGATTGCACGATAACCCTTTTACGGTTTCGTCCTGCAACAATTCCGCACCCGTAATTTTACCAAACTTACAATCAACGGAATACACTTCGAATTTATCCTCAAGTCTTGTTTTCAGGTCATTGGCTTCTCTTTGCAAACTAATGCAATTGGCAATTCCAATCCGTTTAACGCCCGACTTCTCAGCAAAACTGATTAATTCTTCAACACGATTTTTCCCCGGTATGCGACCTTTCTCTGCCGCACGCATAGTTTCGATATCTGATTCAGTATAAAGCTTTTTTATATCTTCCATTTCTTTTTTACCTTACACTTTCCCAAAGTTTGACACGTTGGGAAAGTTAATTACCTATTATTTTATTTCTCGTAAGCAAAATTATTCGCTGCCCAACCGGGAAAACCGTCCATCATTTGATAAACTGTTTTAAACCCTTTCTGCATCATATATTCCACTGCCAAGCCACTCCGGTGATTGGTGCGGCAATAAACCAGATAAGTGGTTTTTGGGTTGAGTTTATCAAGTTTATTGTATGCATCAGGTTGTTTTATATCAATGTTTTGAGCACCTTTTAAATGTCCGGCAGCAAACTCTTCAGGTGTCCTGACATCCAGAATAACAATTGATTTGTTCTTTTTCAGAACTTCCTTTACTTCAGGTGAATTGAGCTGCTTTTTTTGAGCTGACACACCCGAGAATGAAGCCAACATCAATATGAATATTGGCAATAAAAATTTCAGTTTCATAATCTTCTTATTAATGATGAATTATTTCTTCTTACCCCATGTACTAATACCAAGAGGCCAATACAACGGACAAAAACCAACTAATGATGTCAGGGTAAACACTCCTGCTAAAACAAGTAGCACAATGGCTAACGTTCCTGTAACTACATTTGCAAAATACAATCCAACAAATACCAAAGCAACCACAATACGGACTACTCTGTCAATAATTCCCATGTTTGTTTTCATAATTTTTAAAATTATTATTTATTTATTTATAAAGAAAAGTTCTAATCTAAGCCCCTTTAGGGGTTTGGCGTTCTTATAATTCTTTCGAAATCGTTATCGCCGCAATAGTTCCATCGGCCACAGCAGTGGTAATCTGACGGTATTTTTTGCTGATAATATCGCCAATGGCATATACATCCGGAATGCTGGTTTTCATATCTTCGTCGGTAAGTATATATCCCCAATTATTCATGTTTGGAAGATTTTTACCTAACACCGACACATTGGATTTGAAACCGATAAATACAAATACACCGTCCGATTCAAGCTCTTTTACTTCTTTGGTTTTCAAATCTTCAAGGGTTGTAATCATTGTGTTGCCACGTTTCTCAAAATTCCGGGGCTCATGTTCATACATTACATTTATTTTTTCGTTTGCTTGTAATTGTTCAATCACTGTTTGGTTAGCTGTCAGTTTGTCAAACTGATGAATCATAGTCACTTTGCTTGCAAATTTGGTAATAAACAATGCTTCTTCTACCGCCGAATTTCCACCACCGATAACAGTTACTTCCTTATCAACAAAATACTTCGCATCACAGGTGGCACAATACGAAATTCCTTTGCCTTTATATTCTTTTTCACCCGGTGCATTCATCGTATTGGGTGTCGTTCCGGTGGCAATAATGATTTTCTTGGCACGGATTGTTTCCAATTCGTCAATCACAATTTCTTTCTTCAATAAATCAACGGAGGTAATATCGACTGCCACTTTAAAATCAATTCCCGTTTGTTTAGTTTGTTCGCTCATGTAGTGTGCCAACATAAAGCCCGGTTGCGCTTCCGTAAATCCCGGATAATTGGAAACCTGATGCGTAATGCCCATATATCCGCCGGGAAGTGCAGGATCAATCAATACAGTTTTGATTTTGGCTTGTCCAAGATAAAGTCCGGCTGTCAGTCCGGCAGGACCGCCACCCAAAATAGCCACGTCATATTCCGAAACAATTTGTTTCTGGTTGGCTTTAATTGCTGTAACTTCTTCCTGAGTCAACATGGTGTCCAATCGTTCAATGATTTCCGATTTTTTGATTCCACCGCTGATTGATCCGACAACCTGTTTACCATTTTCGAAAAACAACAAGGTTGGGGAAGAACTTACACCTAATTCTATCGCCAGTTCACGGTTTCCCTGACGGAAAACCTTCAAAAATTTAATTTTTTCACCGTAAAGTTCAGCCATTGCATCAAATTTTGGTGCCAATGCTTCACATGGAGCACATTCGGTTGAATAAAAATCGACAACAACTTTTCCGCCGTTCAAAACTTCTTTTTCAAAATCTACTGCATTAATTTCTTTCATAATTCTATGTTACTTTATTTGTTATAACATTTTAGTTTTATATATGTTCATTTGTTCATATGTTAGTTTTTAAGTCATATTCTATTACCTTTTCAAAACAAACACTACTATTTTAAATAATATGCTGCTCCTAAACTCAATAATTCTTTTACAGGTCGGCAATCAGGTGAATTTGGATGTCCGTTTTTGTTCTTGGCAACCGAAGCACAACCACCCCCACAAGCTAAAGCAACATCGCAGGATTTACATTCGGGTATGGTTGTAATATCGCGGTTCTGCCAACTTTCTATTGCAGTTTCATTTTTTGTAACTTCGGGATAAAATGTTCCAAGTTCGTCGCCTTTATTTCCAACGGTGGCCGTACAGGAATAAATGGTACCTGTAAAGTCAAAAGCCCATTCCGTTTTACAAGCCGGACACGAATCGAATAATGCCATAGGCAATTCTTCGTGTTCAGAAATATATTTGGCAATTGAGAAAGCCGGTTTGTAAAATTCAGCGATATACGGATGTTTTTTCAATAAGTCATATAAATGTTGATACAGCGTGGCACGGTCAAAAAGTTTTTCGGGTGTACTGTTGCAGAAATGCAGTTCGTAATTACGTCCTATTTGTGTTTTAAACAGCGGAGATGAAGTCCAGCCTTTGTCAATAGCAAAGCGCGAAAGTCCGGCTAGATTTTCAATATTTTCTTTGTCAATCACCATGCGCAGGTTAATATTGATTCCCGCGGCAAGGCAGGCGTCAATTCCTTCCACAATCTTATCAAAAGTCGGTTGCTTTCCTTTCAGGTAACGACGGCCATCATGCACTTCCTGCGTTCCGTCAAGCGTAACCTGCAATTCACGAATGCTGGCTGTTTTCAGCAAATCTACATACGAAGCCAATGTATAGCCGTTTGTAACAAAAGCCAAATCTAATTTGGCTTCGTTGGCTTTACCCAACAAATGAGTAATCATGTTGCGTTGATGATCGCCAGGCAAAAGCGGTTCACCACCAAAAACAGTAATATATTTCCGCCGTCCGGCAAATTCAGTATTGATATAACTGAAAAATGCATCAACCACTTCATTCGTTACCACTTTCTGAACCGGATTGTAACCTTCCTGATAGCAATACGAACAGGCAAAGTTGCACGAATAATTTGGCACAAAAAACAATTGTGTTTCATCTTCTTCACGCTTTTCGGCAAAGTCCAGATAAGCAAGCTTAAAAGCCCGCTTTTCCTTTGCTTCGTCAGTCAGGTAACCTTTTTGTGCAAACTCACCGTTTGGATCAAGCTGATGTTTCAACATTTTGACTTCATTAGCTGAAATTATATCAGCCGATTTACTCAACGGATTGACAATGAAGAAATCTTCAGAATCGGCTATGGGAGTAATAATATTATGGTTTGATAACATACCCCTAATCCTTCAGTTGACGGAGATTAAAGTTAGTACTAATAATTCAAAAATTACCCTAACCCAAAAAAGAAAACAAGTATTTCTTATTCCCCTTTAGGGGTTAGGGGTAGTCTTCTCATAGCTTAATCATGACAACCGGCTACGATAATCGAAACTTTAGCGCAACATTGTGCTACTTTCAACACAGAGATGTTGCTCGAACAGCAACTTTTCTTCACTACACTTTTCATAATTGCAAATTTAAAATGAATAAAAAAAGAAATGAATTATTTTTATTTCCTCGCCTAAATCATGCATTCCAGCAATGATTTGGTTCAGACAATTTATTTGATTTTGTTTTGTTTCCCGAAATGGTAAAACTCGAAACGATTGCCTGCCCTTTTTCATAAGGTGCAGATTCTTCCAAAACCGTAATTTCATGAAATCCGGCTTTTTTCAGTATTTGCAAGTATTTATCTTTTGTTTCAGCGCCAGCCCAGCATTCAGCCACAGTCACAGGATCATTCTTATATTCTTCGGCAATTTCTTTTAACGCATAAATATCACTTACAACAAATCGGCCACCTTGCTTTAATATGCGGTTAACTTCATTCCAAACGGCTTGTTTGTCAGAACTATGGTTGATAGTACAATTGGATATCACTAAATCTGTGCTATTACTTTCAAATGGTAGTTTTTCCAATTCAGCCTGAAGAATAGTTGCATTCGCCACTTCAAATTTGGCAATATTCGCTTTCGCTTTCGCAATCATTCCTTCCGAAATATCAATTCCGAAGGCGTGACCGGCTTCACCAACTTCTTCGGCCATTCGGATTACGTCGTTTCCATGACCGCTGCCCAAATCCACACAAATTTCTCCCGATTGCGGTTTGGCATAATTTATAGCACCACCGCACGATAAACAACAAGCTGTTTCGCTTAATTCGGAGTATCGTACATTTATTGCTTCTGTAATCATAACTAATGATTTTTAGTGTTGGTTTATTATTGATGCTGCAAAGATATATGATTTATTTTGAATTACAATAGTATCACTAATAAATTATTTTGTTATCACTAAAATATTTATTATCTTTGTCCCGAAATACTCATCAAAAATACAATAAAACTATTGATAATATGATATTTAAAGAAGATCTTTCACCTGAATTCGCCAACGAATTATTTAACGATAGCGAGAAAGTATTGAAATTTATTGCTGATGCCAAATGGGAAGATGGTTTTGTGTGTCGAAAATGTGGTCATACAAACTATTGTGAAGGAAAAACACCATCATCACGACGGTGTACACGTTGCAAAACAGAAGAGTCGGCAACTGCCCACACTATTTTTCATAATATAAAATTCCCGATTAATAAGGCATTCTACATTGCGTATAATGTTTGTGTTTTAGGAACTGATTTTTCGTCTTACAACTATTCGGACCAGCTTGGACTTAATCAGATGACGTGTTGGAAATTCAGGAAACGGATACAGGATTGCATGTTAAAACAAAATGCAGGGAAGGGGAAAGTCGCAATTAAAACGATTTTAATGTCAGAATATTAATTTATTGATATGAGATTTGGTTTACCCGTTTTGACTTATTAATATCAACGATTTTTTATTCAAAATATCAATTTGTCTTCCGCTTACTTTTATAATTCCGTCCTTGTCAAACTCAGCAAGAACGCGACTTACGCTCTCACGGCTGGTATCCACAAGATTTGCAAATTCAATTTGTGAAAGTGGTAAGGTAAAGCTATCCGATTTAAAAATCTTGTCAGCAAAATCAAGTATCGCATCTGCCATATTTCCCCGTATCAATTTCTGAGTACGGTTTGCGCATCGGTGAAACGATTCTAATTCGTTCTTGCAAAATTCCTGAATTATTTCGCGGGTAAATTCCTTATTCTCATCAAGAATATTTTGAAAAACCTCTAAATCAATAAAACAAACTTCGGCATCGGAAACGGCTGTTACTGAATACTGATTAATTTTACTGCCAAATGTTGTTGGCAAACCCAAATAACTTGGGGCATTTACCATCTTTACAATTTGCTCAGTATAAGGTCCTGCTATGTGAATTTTTGCCAGTCCCGTTCGCAAAAATATCACATTCGTTGAGTAAGTTCCTTGCTTAATGATCGAATCACCCTTTTTTAATTTGAGTTCCAAGTGATTTGATGTAAGCTGATCCAGACTGCAGTCACTCAGCATGGAGGTTGCCTTGGTTTTAAACGGACAATTTCTACAATCGTTTTGCATATCGTTTTGATTTGATGGAATAAGGTGCAAATATATATATTGTGATGCATATCACAAAATAATGTATGCACATGCACGAGTTAATTCTGAATAAATAAATTTTTCTGCAATACATTTGCAGAAAAATTTCTCTAATCAAACTCTTTAAAACTAATTGATATGGAAAACTCAACAGAAGTTACATTGGAAATGCTTCAAAAACAAGTAGATGTGCTAACAAAAAAGGTTGGTAAATTGGAAAAAAACCGCAAAGATCAATTGGCAATCGCCGTTGTGTCAGGCGATTTGGATAAAGTATTAGCCGCAATGGTTATTTCATTAGCCGCAGTTGCTATGGATACTCAGGTGAAACTTTTCTTCTCATTCTGGTCACTTTCCGCACTTCGCGATCCTAAGAAAAGCCCAAAAGGAAAAGATTTTATCTCTAAAATGTTTGGAATTATGCTTCCAAAAGGCAAAGACAAATTGGCTTTATCCAACATGAATATGGTCGGTATGGGTCCGATGATGATAAAAATGTTAATGAAAAAACAAAACGTAATGTCGTTGGGCGAAATGTTCAAACAAGCCGGCGAATTAGGTGTCGAAATCACCGTTTGTGAAATGTCAATGGGCTTGATGGGCTTCAAAAAAGAAGAATTTATCGATTATCCGAATCTTCGATTTGCCGGAGCTGCAACATTTGTGGCCGATGCCGGCGAAAGCTCAATGCAATTGTTTATCTAATCAGCCCCAAACCCCTAAAGGGGCTTTAAGACGTATTCTCATAAATTTATTACAACAATATTATAATTTAGCCCCCATTTGGGGGTTGGGGGTCTAAATAACTTATCATTATGACAAACGAAGAATTAAAAAATCTGAAATCAGAATTAGTAGTAGACGCCCGAGGAACAGCTTGTCCGGGTCCGCTTTTGGCAGCAAAAAAAGCCATTGGCGATATAGAATCAGGAGAAATCATGGAAATTCTTTCTGCCGACGAAGGAACTAAAAACGATATTCCACGCTGGTGTGACAAAGTTGGTCACGAATATCTTGGTTTTTACGACGAGGATAGCTTTAGTCGCTTATTTTTGCGCAAAGATTAAATTTTTGAATCACGAAAACCACACAAATACACAAAAGTTTTGTGTATCTGTGTGGCTACGTGAACATAATCAAGAATATAACATCCAATTGTCAAATTAATATACTTATGTCAACTGAAAATAAATCGCCCAAAATATTGGTTTTTTCGACCGATAAAATATCCGATCCAGGAATTGATCAGGCCGGTTTGCGAAAAATTCATTATGCTCCTTCCGTTTATGTCATCAGTTTGCCTTGCTCTTCGGGAGTGAAGCCTAAATGGATTTTACATGCATTGGAACAAGGTTTCGATGGCGTATTTATAGCGGCCGATGGTCACGAATGCTCCTATAGTTCGAGATGCGCCGATCACACCAATACCATTGTGGAAGTTTCACAAGTCCTCATGAAAGAGAAAAATATTAATCCCAGACGCATCAGAATGGCTGCACTTTGCTCTGTTTGTGCCGAACCGTTTGTCAATCACATGGAAAATTTCAGTAAAATATTAGCCGGACTTGAAGACTAAATTTAATGTAAGAATGAAATAATGTAAAATGAAAAAATGAAGTTTCAATACGAAATAATCTCATTTTTTCATTCTTCCATTTTTTCATTAAAACGTAAAATCAATGAATAAACAAAATAAGAATTATGACACATTAATTATCGGAGGCGGAATTGCCGGACAGGAAGCCGCTTTGAGTCTTGCCGATATGGATTATAAAGTGCTGCTTGTTGAGAAAGGACTTTCCATTGGTGGTAAAATGATTCAGTTAAGTAAGGTTTTTCCAACGCTCGACTGTGCGGCCTGTATTACCACACCAAAAATGTCGGAAACAGCACGTCATCCAAATATCACCTTGATGTTGAACAGCGAAATTGAAGGAATTACAAAGGATGGAGACGATTTTCAAGTCGATATTGCCAAGAAACCACGTTATGTGATTCAAGAAAACTGTACCGGCTGTCAGGAATGTGAAGTGGTTTGTCCCGAAGTTCGGTTGGACGAATACAATTGCAATCTGGCTGGTCGCAAAGTGGCGTATATTCCTTTCAGTCTGGCCAATCCACGTATTGCAACCATCGATCGTCAAGATCATTCAGCACCTTGTATCAACGAATGTCCCGGTGGAGTGAAAGCATACGGTTATATTTCGCTGGCACGAAACGGTCAGTACGAAGAAGCCATGAAACTGCACCTCGAAGATATTCCATTTCCCGGAAGTTTGGGTCGTGCTTGTTACTCGCCTTGTCAAAATGCTTGTACCAGAGCCGGTTTGGATACCGCCGTGGATATTCGCAAAATCAAACGCTATTTTGCCGATTGGTATTACGAAAAATATCCGGTGGCACCCGAGGTTGAAATTAAAAATAAAACCGGTAAAAAAATTGCCGTCATTGGTTCCGGTCCGGCCGGATTGACTGCTGCGTATCATTTGGCATTAAAAGGTCATACCGTAAAAATATTTGAAGCAGCTCCGCAAGCCGGTGGAATGTTGAAATTGGCACTTCCCGAATATCGTGCACCGAAAAATGTGGTAGATCGCGATGTTCAAAACGTTACTGTTTTGGGAGTGGAAATTGAATGCAACAAAAGAATTACGAATCTAAACGAACTGAAAGAACAAGGTTTTGATATAGTGTTTGTTTCGGTTGGAACGCACGATACGGTTTCGCTCGATGTTGAAGGCTCAAATCTGAACAATATTGTTTCATGTCTCGATTTTTTGCGCGAATCGAATATCGGTAAAAAAGAAAATCTTACGGGCAAAAAAATAATGGTGATTGGTGGTGGAAATACTGCTATAGATGCTGCACGAACTTCGATGCGCCTTGGAGCAGAAAAAGTAACGGTGGTTTATCGTCGCAGTCGTGAAGAAATGCCATGTTTTGCACCTGAAATTCACGAAGCCGAAGAAGAAGGAGTTGAAATCCTGTTGCTTCGCAATCCGGTGAAATTTATTGGCGAAAACGGCAAAGTAAAACAGGTTCAGTTGGTTAAAATGAAACTCGAAGATGCCGACGAAAGCGGTCGTCGAAAATCGGTTGCGATAGCGGGTTCGGAATATATTGAAGACGTTGAGTATGTAATTGAAGCTATCGGATTAAAAGCATCGACTTCTCCTTTTGCCAAACAAATTGAACTGAATAAAAACGGAACTATCAAAGTTAATGCAAAAACCTTGCAAACTTCAGTTCCTTATATTTTTGCCGGTGGTGATACTGTTACAGGTGCCACAACATTGATTGAGGCAGCAGGACAAGGCAAAAAAGCGGCTTTTTATATCGACAAATTGCTTAACAATCTGAATATGGAAGATTATGAGTCGGGTGATAAATTGCCTGTTGTCGATAAAACCAAGATTTACGAAAAATACGGTAACAAAAAGATTTCTGCTATCGAAAACGGTTCCATCCCACTGAAAGACAGAATAAAAACATTCGATGAAGTGGAATTTGCGTTTACCGAAAATGAATTAAAAGCAAGTACCGACCGTTGCATGGATTGCAGTAATTGTCGCGAGTGCCATCAATGTGTTTCTATTTGTCCGGCCAATGCCATAGATTTTTCACAAAAGAAGCAAACCGTAAAAACTACCGTAAAATCGGTGGTGGTAACTACGGGTTACAAATTATTTCCACCGGCCGGAAAACCGGAATATGGTTACACCGAATATGCCAACGTGATTGATTCCATGCAAATGGATCGTCTGATTGCGCCGACTCGTCCGTTCAATAATGTACTTCGTCCGGGAGATGGCAAAACACCGGATAATATCGCTTATGTTTTGTGTACCGGATCGCGCGATTCGGCTATCGAAAATACCAGTTGCAGCGTTGAATGTGGCAACAATCCTATTTGCTCACAAATTTGCTGCATGTATTCTATCAAGCAAGCGCAATTATTAATGGGCGCATTGCCAATGGCCGATATTACCATTTATTATATGGATATCAGGGCTTTTGGTAAAGGTTATGAAGAATTTTTCCAACAATCGAAAGCGATGGGAGTCAATTTTGTGAAAGGAAAAGTAGCCAAAATTCGTGAAAATGAAAATGGTAGCGGCGATTTGATTATGCGTTACGAAGATGTTACCAAAAGCGTGGTGAAAGAAGCCAAACACGATTTGGTGGTTTTGTCGGTAGGCGTTTTGCCTAATAAAGAAGTTCCACAAATGTTTCCAAAAGACAGATTGGAATTGGACGATTTCAACTTTGTGAAACAAATTGATGAATTGATAAGTCCGGCATTAACAAGCATTCCGGGTGTATTTGTAGCAGGTGCAGCTTCGGGGCCAAAAGATATTCCCGATTCAATTTTGTCGGCAGGATGTGCAGCTTCAGAAGTTGCCGGTTATTTAGCCTCACCCCGGCCCTCTCCAAAGGAGAGGGAGAGTGTGTCATTCAAAGTGATGCAAAAATAAGAAACTACAATTACAGACTAAATTAAATAGATTAATACAAAAATACTAACTAAAACAATCTTCTTGACTTAATTGAAGCATGGTTAAATGCTCATTCCCTCTCCTTTGGAGAGGGTTAGGGAGAGGTGAAATCAGTATATCATGAAACAAAGAATAGGTGTATATATTTGTCATTGCGGCGGAAATATTTCCGATTATGTGGATGTCGAAGAGTTGGGCAAAATGTTCCATCAGGAGGAAAACGTGATTGTTTCCAAAGATGTGATGTTTGCCTGTGCCGATTCCAATCAAAAAGCCATGGTCAATGATATCAAGGAACACAATTTGGATGCTATCGTGGTGGCTTCGTGTTCACCAAAATTGCACTTGCACACGTTTAAAAATGTGGCAACGCGTGGTGGTTTGAATCCAACAAATTATGTTCAGGTCAATATCCGCGAACAATGTTCGTGGCCGCATTCCGATAAACCGCGTGAAGCAACCGTGAAAGCTGCAGGATTGATTCGTGCCGGTATTCACCGTGTTTCGCATTCCGAATCGTTGGATAATATCGAAATTTCAGTGAAAAAAGCTGTGTTGGTAGTTGGTGTCGGAGTTTCGGGCATGAAAGCTGCTATCGATTTGGCACGACTTGGGAATGAAGTATTTCTGGTTGAAAAAGATTATTTCGTGGGTGGTCGCATTGCGCAAAACGAAAAACTTTTCATGTCAGGTCAAAAAGGAAAAGACATTGTGGCGGCTTTGTATGAGGAAATGAAGTCATTCAATAATATTACTTTGTTTACCGGTGCCACTGTTGATAAAGTTTCGGGAAGTTTGGGAAATTTCCATATTGATGTAAAAGTGAAACCACGTTTTATCAATGGAAAAGCAGATAAAAAAGCAGTTTTCAGAGCCATGGAAGAATGTCCGGTATTTGTGTATGACGAATTTAATTTTGGAATGGCAAAACGAAAAGCCATTTATAAAAATTATCCCGAAGCATTGCCCGATGTTCCGGTTGTGGATGCGGAAGCATTGAAAAATGAAACAGATTTTGTAGCAAAATTCGCTTCCACACTCAATTTGAACGAGCAGGAAGAAGTTTTGTCTCTCATTGTTGGTTCGGTTTTGGTAACCACCGGTTACGATTCGTACCAACCAAAAGAAGGCGAATTCGGTTACAAAACTTTGCCCAATGTAATCACTTTGCCAGAGTTTAAACGTTTGATGGAATTAAGTCCCGATAAGTTGATTTACAACGAGAAACAAATCAAAAAAATTGCTTTTATTTATTGTGTTGGCAATCGCCAGACCAAAGGTGAAAACAAATACTGTTCGCGTCAATGTTGTACTTCAACCATTTACACGTCATTACAACTAAAAGAAAAGTACAAAGATATCAGCACATTTCATGTATATCGCGACATTCGTACTTACGGAAAACAAGAAATTTTGTACGATAAATCGTCGAAACAAGGTGATTTTTACTTCAAATATGAAGAGAAAGAACCGCCAGTGGTGGAACAAGATGGAAAATCGTTGGTTGTGAAATTTAAGGATTACCTGACCGCAAAAATGCCATTGGAAGTGGAAGCTGACATGGTGGTGTTGGTGACCGGAATGGTGGCGCGTGAAGATGCCATAAAAATTTCCGAACATTTCAAAATACCAATTGGCAACGACAAATTCTTCAACGAAATTCACCCGAAACTCAAACCGGTAGAAACGGTTATCAAAGGCGTTTATATTGGCGGTTCGTGTCAAGGACCAAAAAATATCAGCGAATCGGTTCAGTCGTCATTATCGGCTGCTGCTAAAATCAGCGCCTTGCTGAAAAGCGGTAAAGTTTCTATCGATCCGGTTATTGCTCGCGTAAATGCCGATGTTTGTAACTGGTGTGGAAAATGTGCCGATGTGTGCGATTATACAGCCATCAAAGAAGTGGACGTGAACGGAAAACGCATTGCTGCGGTTAACACGGCCATTTGTACCGGTTGTGGAATTTGCGCTCCGGTTTGTCCTCAAAATGCCATTGAAATTGCTCAATATACCGATATGGAAATTGAATCGATGATTGACGGTTTTATGCAACAAGTGGAAATAAAAGAAAAGGATGCTAATACCGAAACGGCGGAAGAAGCAACAACAGTGGGCATGAAAGAATATCCGCAGATGTGGAAAAGTATTTTGAAAACCATGGAAGGAACCAAAAAATCAATTCCTGAAGTGGCTGCTGAATTGGCTGTTGACAAAGATGTGGTGACTTATAACATGATGACCATGAATAAGTATAGCGTGGTGATGGCTGCCGGAATGGATGCCAAAGAAGAATATTTTTATTACAAGAAAAAATAGTTACAAGTTACGAGTTACAAGTTCTGGGACAAAAGTCTTGGTTCTTGGCTCTAATATCTAAAATATAGAAAAATGGCAAGAATTAATCCTGAATTTGCAACTGAAATACTAAAATACGGAGCTGATGATTTTCAAGCCTGTTTCAATTGCGGTAACTGCACGGCGGTTTGTTCTTTGTCAACCGAGGACAGTTCTTTTCCGCGCGAAATGATCAGATACAGTACCTTGGGACTGGAAGATGAAATAAAAGCGTCGCTAAAACCTTGGCAATGTTATTATTGTGGCGAATGTAGCACGCAATGTCCCCGACAAGCCAATCCGGGTGAGTTGATGATGTCGCTTCGTCGATGGCTGACTTCCAAATACGATTGGACAGGTTTGTCAGGAATGCTGTATAAATCTTTGCCAATAACCCTGTTCGCATTTATAACCACATTCATTGCTGTTATGGCTTTTGCTTTTACATCACATTTTGAAATTGCACACATGATGCATGTTGGACATTATTTTGAAATGATAGCCATTGGTACTGTCGGTTTGGTGATTTTATTACCCAATATCATTCGGATGTGGTATTTCACCATTCTGAAACCCAAAACGAAAGTGCCTTTCGTGAAATACGTAAAATCAAGTGTGGATTTATTTGTTCATATGTTTACGCAAAAACGTTCTTTGGGCTGCGACGATAATCAATTCCGTTGGTTCGAGCACTTTATTTTGGTGTTAGCTTATTTGTCGTTACTGTTTACCACCGTATTTTTGGATTTGTTTGCAACGCACAACATGCTTATTATCAGCCTTGGTTATGTTGAAAGTCTGATTATTTTTGTGGTAACAATCGATTTTGTTTCGAGTCGCGTGAAAAAGAACAAAGCCGTAAGCAAAAACTCGCAACCGTCCGACTGGTTCTTCGTTATCTGGTTATTGTTATTAGGTCTTACAGCTTTTTTGACACGTTTATTTATTGACTTGCATATTCATGAAATAATTAAATGGACGTACCTTATTCACCTTACTATTTTGGTTCAATGGGCGTTAATTATTGTTCCTTTTGGTAAATGGTCACACTTTTTATATCGCTCGTTTGCCATGTATTTTGTAAAATTGAAAGAGAACTAATTAAATGAAAGATACATTTATTACAAAAGCCTCAGATTGGGATAGTCCTGAAAGAATTTCCATGACTAAAAAATTCGTGGATGAATTGTTGATGCACGTTTCGCCACTATCGACATGGAAAGCGTTGGAAATTGGTGCCGGAACAGGTTTAATAGGTTTACAAATTGAACCATTCGTCAGCAAAGTTGTCTTTGAAGATACTTCAGAATCAATGTTGAATGTGCTGAAGCAAAAATTAAATGATGATATCAAAGCAGAGATTTTTCATGCAGAAGTTTTTGAATATAAACAGCGTGATATCGATTTGATTTTCTCAAGCATGGCATTTCATCATATCACCAATATTGAAAAAACTTTACAACATTTGGCAATGATAACTAAAACAGGAGCATGGGTGGTAGTTGGGGATTTGGAAACCGAAGATGGTTCATTTCATGGTTTTGAACCAGTACCTCATCTTGGATTTGACACGTCTATTTTGTCAGAACAATTTAGACAAAACGGATTTGATGTAAAATCGGTCAATATTTACAATACAATTTCCAAAGGAATTGATTCAATTATAATGAATTATGAACAGTTTATTCTGATTGCTCAAAGAAAATGAAATTGAGTGATTACTTTTTTGATTTTTATTGTAAGTGTAGTTGTTTAATTTCTTGATTTCGGTAGAATAAATCTCCAGGGCTTATTTTTCCATTCATCTCCGGCGTAATCTATTCCTATGCGTGGTGTGGTACTAAAATAGGTTTCGTCGGGGGCATCTTCAATCCGGATTCGGCAAGATGTGAGTAAATTTTCTCCATAAAAACTTTTGTTCATTTTCAATTTGCCACCAACTTTGCCGGAACCAATAATGTTATCTATTCCTCTAATTAACACCGCTTGCGGATGATTTTCTGTTCCGGTTACCACGTTCAGCATCCAATACATACCATAAATTAGGTAAACATATACTTTCCCACCTTCAGAATACATAACTTCGGTGCGAAGAGTTCTTCCTTTGCTTGCATGGCAGGCTTTGTCTTCTTCACCGAGATAAGCTTCAGTTTCGGTTATTTTATAACTGGTTTCCGATCCGTCATCCCATGTACGAACTAACTTTTTCCCCAAAAGTTTTTCGGCAACTATGACTGCATCTTGTTTGAAGAATTCAGTAGTCAATCTATTCATATTGCAAACATAGTTATTCTTTCTTAAAAAACGGTGATTTCAGTCCTTAAAAATATCCTTTAAAAAAAAGATGTTCAATTATTTGGTAATCCAACGGAAAACAGTATCTTTGCAGTCCGTTTATTATCACAGTGTAATAGTCCTTTTTATTGTGTGTAAATATCCTATTTTGTGCCGATTAGCCTCTTCCAAAATGCGATTGAAACAAGTGAAACGACTTAATTATTAATCAAAAAAACATTTTTATAAAGTGGATATGTTAAGTTATAAAACCATTTCTGCCAATAAAGCTACGGCGCAGAAAGAATGGGTAGTTGTGGATGCTGCCGATTTGGTGTTGGGACGTATGGGCACGAAAGTTGCAAAACTTTTGCGTGGAAAATACAAACCAAATTTTACTCCTCACGTTGATTGTGGTGACAATGTAATTGTTATCAATGCAGACAAAGTTCAATTAACAGGCAATAAATGGAATGATCGCATTTACCTTAGCCATACAGGCTATCCGGGTGGACAACGCGAAATTACTCCTGCTAAATTGATGGAAAAAAGTCCTGAAAAACTGATCAAAAAAGTAGTAAAAGGGATGTTACCAAAAAACCGTTTAGGAGCAGTATTATTGGGTAATTTGTATGTATTTGCAGGTGCAGAACACAACATGCAAGCTCAACAACCAAAACAAATCGATTTAAACTCACTTAAATAATCAGTATGGAAGTAATAAATGCCTTAGGAAGAAGAAAAGCGGCTGTTGCTCGTGTTTTCGTGAGCGAAGGAACCGGACAAATTACGATAAATAAACGCGATATTTCCGTATATTTCCCTTCACCAATTTTACAATATGTCGTTAAACAACCTCTTAACAAATTAGGAGTTGTTGAAAAATATGACATTAAAGTAAATCTTGATGGTGGTGGCTTCAATGGTCAAGCAGGTGCATTGCGTTTAGCAATTGCTCGTGCTTTGGTGAAAATCAACCCTGAAGACAAACCTGCTTTGAAAGCAGATGGATTTATGACTCGTGACCCACGCGAAGTGGAACGTAAGAAACCGGGTCAACCAAAAGCTCGTAAAAGATTCCAGTTTTCAAAACGTTAATATCAATTTTCAATTATTCAATTTTCAATTCCCTATTATTTTCATTGGAAATTGGAAATTAGCAAATTGAGAAATTGAATTTAGTTTAGTATCTAAATTACCGAGACTCATAGTACACTTGATGGCTACTCGGCAATTGAGTTAAAAAGAATGTAAACAATTTAAAAAACAAAAATGTCAAGAACAAATTTTGAAGAATTATTAGAAGCAGGTTGCCATTTTGGTCACTTGAAACGCAAATGGAATCCAGCTATGGCTCCTTACATTTTTATGGAGCGTAATGAAATTCACATTATCGATTTACACAAAACGGTAGTAAAAATTGATGAAGCTGCGGCTGCATTGAAACAAATTGCAAAATCAGGTCGTAAAATCCTTTTTGTAGCAACTAAAAAACAAGCCAAAGACGTAGTTGCCGAAAAAGCTGCTGCTGTAGGAATGCCTTATATAACAGAACGTTGGGCAGGTGGTATGTTAACCAATTTCCCTACAATCCGTAAAGCTGTTAAGAAAATGACCACTATTGACAAAATGGCAACTGATGGTACTTTTGATAATATCTCAAAACGCGAAAAATTACAAATCACGCGTCAACGCGAAAAACTGGAAAAAAACTTAGGATCTATCGCTGATTTGACCCGTTTACCTTCAGCTCTTTTCATTGTTGACGTAATGAAAGAACAAATTGCCGTCAAAGAAGCTCAACGTTTAGGTATTCCTGTTTTCGGAATTGTTGATACAAACTCGAATCCTAACAACATCGATTTCGTAATTCCTGCCAATGATGATGCAACAAAATCAGTAGACGTAATTCTTGCAGCTATGGTTGCTGCAATTCAGGAAGGACTTGAAGAACATAAAGTTGAAAAAGTAGATACTGAAGTTGCTGAAGCACCTGCAATAAAAGAAAAGAAATCGAGAATTACGAAAAGACCAAGAACTCAAAAATCCGATGAAGAAGCGTTGAATGCTAACGTGGTTAAAAAATTCATCAAAGAAGAAGAATAAAATAATTGACAGTTGTCAGTTGACAATTGATAGTTAAATATTTATAAGCGAGTTACGAGTTCTAAATAAAATTTTAGCTTGTAGCTCGTTTTTATTGAAGAAACACAAATACAAAACATTTAAAATATTACAATTATGGCAGTAACAATGGCAGAAATTTCAAAATTGCGCACCATGACCGGTGCCGGCATTATGGACTGCAAAAATGCGCTTATCGAAGCCGAAAACGATTTTGAAAAAGCAATAGAAATTATTCGTAAAAAAGGACAAGCTGTAGCTGCAAAACGTAGCGACCGAGAGGCTTCAGAAGGTTGTGTTTTGGCAGCCGCAAAAGGTGGCTTTGCAGCCGTTTTGGCTTTAAAATGCGAAACCGACTTTGTGGCAAAAAATGCTGGTTTCGTAGCCCTGACCCAATCTATTTTGGATGTGGCAATGACCGCAAAACCGGCAAATACAGAGGCGCTCGCTGCTTTACAAATCGACGGTAAACCAATCGCCGATTTAATCATTGAACGTATTGGTGTTACAGGCGAAAAAATGGAACTCGATTTCTACGAATTTGTAGAAGGAGGAACAACCGTAGCTTATATCCATCCCGGAAATAAATTGGCGACTTTGGTGGCTTTTGAAGAAAAAGGTATTGATTATCAAGTAACTCGCGACGTGGCTATGCAAGCAGCAGCAATGAATCCAGTTTCGTTGGATCGTTCGTCGGTTCCCGCAAAAGTAATCGAAACCGAATTGAATGTCGGTCGTGAAAAAGCACGTGAAGAAGGTAAACCAGAAAACATGTTGGAAAAAATTGCGCAAGGCCGTTTGAATAAATTCTATCAAGACTCTACTTTGCTCGAACAATCTTTTATTAAAGACAGTAAAATCACAGTTTCCGATTATTTGAAAGCAAATAAAGCTACGGTAATTGCTTTTAAACGTGTGACATTGAATCAAGAATAATTTTCAATTGACAGTTGACAATTGATAGTTGACAGTTTAGAAACCTCTCGATTGATTTCGAGAGGTTTTTTGTTTCTATAAAACTGCTTTATTCTCGACAAAATTTGTTATTTTTGTACTTTAGAAATTATCAGTAAAATAGAATGAGAAAAGTCAGAGTGCGGTTTGCACCCAGTCCAACCGGACCATTACATATTGGTGGAGTTCGTACCGCCTTGTACAATTATTTTTTTGCCAAAAAACACGGTGGAGACATGTTACTGCGTATTGAAGATACCGACGCGGCACGTTTTGTAGCCGGAGCGGAAGAATATATTGTAGAATCGCTCAATTGGTTGGGAATTAAAATTGATGAAGGTGTTGGAGCGGAATCGGTAGGTACATTTGCGCCTTATCGTCAAAGTGAACGCAAAGCTATTTACCGGAAATATATAGATCAATTACTTGCAGCAGGTTTGGGTTATATTGCTTTTGATACGCCTGCCGACTTGGATGCAAAACGTTTAGAAATTGCAAATTTCCAGTACGATGCCACTACACGCAATTTGATGACCAATTCGCTAACTTTATCCGTTGATGAAGTAAAAAATCGCATCAAAAGTGCTGAGCAATATGTTGTTCGCATTAAAATTGAACCGAATCTGGAAATTAAAGTTCAGGATTTAATACGTGGTGAAGTGATTTTCAACTCGTCGGTGATAGATGATAAAGTTTTGTTTAAATCGTCGGACGAATTGCCAACTTACCATTTGGCAAATGTAGTAGATGATTATTTGATGGAGATTTCGCATGTGATTCGTGGTGAAGAATGGTTGCCATCGGCTCCGTTGCATGTGTTGTTGTATCGTTATTTGGGTTGGACTGAAGTGATGCCCGAGTTTGCACATTTGCCATTGTTGCTCAAACCTGATGGCAATGGGAAGCTCAGCAAACGTGATGGCGACCGTCTTGGTTTTCCCGTTTTTCCGCTCAATTGGAAAGATCCAAAAACAGGTGAAACGTCATCCGGTTATCGCGAAGCCGGTTATTTTCCCGAAGCAGTGGTTAACTTTCTGGCTTTGTTGGGTTGGAACTCCGGTACCGAACAAGAGATTTTCTCAATGCAAGAATTGATTGATCAATTCTCTTTGGATCGTGTAAGTAAAAGCGGTGCCAAATTTGATTATGAGAAAGGGAAATGGTTTAATCATAAATACTTGCAATCGAAAGATAATAAGGAAATTGCAACTATTTTCCAATGCATTTTAGGCGAGAAAGGCATTGTTGAAGATATTGCCAAAGTAATAAAAATTGTTTCGTTGGTCAAAGAACGTGCTAATTTTGTAAACGAACTTTGGGATCAATCGAGCTTTTTTTTCGTCGCTCCAAAAGAGTATGATGCTAAAACAGTTCAAAAACATTGGAAAACAGAAACACCCGCCCAACTTACGGAATTGATAGATGTTTTATTTGCCATTGATGATTTTTCTGCCGAAAATACTGAAAATATTGTCAAAGATTGGATTGAAAAGAAAGAATACAATTTAGGTGGTGTGATGAATGCGTTCCGTTTGTCCATTGTCGGTGAACCAAAAGGTCCACACATGTTTGATATTATTGCTGTCTTGGGCAAATTAGAAACTATTGAACGTATTCAACGTGCTGTAATCAATATAAATAATTAACACCAATGCAAAAACGTCACTTAGATCCTCAGCGGTATTTCAACGAACAAGCTCAGTCAACACAGAAATATATATTGCCATTTATACAATCAATAAGGGAAGTTGATAATCAGTTGAATATTTTAGAAATAGGTTGTGGTGAAGCTGGAAATCTAAGGCCTTTTCTGGATTTGGGCTGCAAATGTACTGGAGTTGATTTTAGTATTTCTAAAATAGAAAAAGGAAAAGAATATTACGCACCACATCCTTTTATACAGAATTTGACGTTAATTAGTCATGATATATATGAAACCAATGAATTTGACTCACATTTCGACATCGTTATTATTCGTGATGTGATTGAACACATACACAATCAGGATAAATTTTTAGGTTTGATACGTAAGTTTATTAAAAAAGATGCACTTGTTTTTGTTGCTTTTCCACCCTGGCAAAGTCCATTTGGTGGGCATCAGCAAATTTGTGAAAACAAAATTTTGTCGTTATTGCCTTATTATCATTTGCTTCCGGTGTCACTTTATAAAACTGTTTTGAAAATGTTTGGAGAAAATGCGAACAAAATTACCAGTTTGCTCGAAATAAAAGAAACTGGAATAAGTTTGGAACGTTTTGAACGGATAATAACCAAAAATGATTACAAAATTCTGTTGAGAACCTTGTATTTTATTAATCCAAACTATGAAGTGAAATTTGGATTAAAACCGCGAAAACTAATTAAAATACTCGGAGTAATTCCCTATTTTAGAAACTATGTTTCTACTTGTGGATATTATTTATTAGGAATAAAGTAATACATGGATTGAAACAGCTATGAAAAAGGTTCTGATTATAACGTATTATTGGATTCCAAGCGGTGGTGCCGGTGTGCAACGTTGGGTGAAATTCACTAAATATTTGCGTGATTTTGGTTGGGAACCAATTATTTACACACCTAAAAATCCCGAATTCCCATCCATCGATCATTCTTTTGAAAAAGATATATATTCAGATATTCAGATAATTAAAACGCCAATTTGGGAACCATACAACATTTACAGAAATCTCACAGGTAAAAAAAATGAGTCTATAAATGCCGGTTTTATATCCGAAAACAAAAAACAAGGATGGAAAGAAAAATTGTCGATTTGGATACGTGGAAATTTTCTAATCCCCGATCCGCGCCGGTTTTGGATTCGACCGTCGGTTCGTTATTTGACAGAATATTTACAGGCAAATCCGGTAGATGCCGTGATTACTACCGGACCTCCACATTCAATGCATTTAATTGGATTGGGTTTGAAAAAGAATTTTCCTACTTTGCTCTGGATTGCCGATTTCCGCGATCCGTGGACGAATATAGATTTTTACAAAGACTTAAATCTAACTTGGTTTGCCGATAAAATGCATCACCGATTGGAAACTAAAGTTGTTCGTGCTGCAGACTGCGTTCTGGTTGTTTCGCAAGGAATGAAGGATGAATTTGAACTAATGAAGCCAAAACAACTTCAAGTAATAACGAACGGGTACGATGAATCGGATGTTCAAAATATAGCAATTGAATTAGATAACAAATTTTCAATTTCGCATATCGGAACATTGAATGCTGCCCGAAACCCAAAAACAGTTTGGAAAGTATTGAGTGAAATTTGTGCAGAAAATCCCGATTTTAAAAATGATTTACGAATTCAGTTGGTGGGAAAAGTAGATTTTTCGGTGGTGGAAGATATTCAGCAATTTAATCTCAAAAACCAATTACTGAAAATTGATTATTTATCACACAGTGAGGCTATTGCTAAACAAAATGCGTCACAAGTTCTATTGCTGTTGATAAATCAATCGGACAATGCCAAATCGATTTTAACAGGCAAGTTTTATGAATATCTGGCAGCTAAACGCCCTATTTTAGCGGTTGGACCAACTGATGGAGATGTTGCCCAAGTATTATTTGAAACTTCCGCCGGAAAGATTGTAGATTTTTCTGATGAAAAAGCAACAAAATCAGCGATTATGGGTTTCTACAACCAATTTAAAACCAATTCATTAAACGTTCAAAGCAATTCAGTGGATCGTTTTTCTCGTCGTAATCTCACGAAAGATTTAGCAAATTTATTAGACTCATTATGAAAAAAATAATTACAGTTGTAGGCGCACGTCCTCAGTTTATTAAAGCTGCCACTTTAAGTCGGCAATTTAAATTGCTTGGAATTAATGAGTTAATCATTCATACCGGACAACATTTCGATGCAAATATGTCGGAGATTTTTTTCGAAGAAATGGAAATTCCAAAACCAGCTTATCAACTCGATATTCACGGTCTGACTCACGGAGCAATGACTGGTCGAATGCTTGAAGGAATTGAAGAAATACTGCTGAAGGAAAAACCCGATGCTGTGATGGTTTATGGCGATACCAATTCTACTTTGGCCGGTGCTTTGGCCGCTTCAAAATTGCATATTCCGGTTATTCACGTCGAAGCAGGCTTGCGTTCGTTTAATATGGAAATGCCGGAAGAAATCAATCGCATTTTGACTGACCGTATCTCGAATTTTCTGTTTTGTCCAACTGATACAGCTGTAAAAAATTTGAAACAAGAAGGTTTTGAGAACATGCCAATACAAATTATTAAAAACGGTGATGTAATGCAAGATGCAGCCTTGTATTATGCTGCCAAAGCTGAAGAAAAATCAGATATTTTAAAACAAATTGGGTTATCGAAATTTGTATTGGCAACTATTCATCGTCAGGAGAATACTGATTCTCCCGAAAATTTGAAAAGTATCATTACAGGATTAAATGAAATCAATCGTCAAACACCTGTCGTTGTACCTATTCATCCACGTACCAGAAACATCTTAGCTCAACTTAACATTATTCCTGAATTCAAATTAATTGATCCTGTCGGTTATTTTGATATGATTATGTTGCTAAAATCATGTGAGTTGGTAATCACCGATAGTGGGGGTGTACAAAAGGAAGCTTTCTTCTTTGGAAAGCATTGCATTACCTTGCGCGAACAAACTGAATGGATGGAATTGGTTGAAAACGGTTTTAATATTTTGGTTGGAAGTGATTCTTCCAAGTTAAATGAAGCCTTTGAATTTTTTAAAACAAAGAAATCCGATTTTAGTCTTAATTTATATGGAAACGGTCACGCTGCAGAAAAAGCTGCTCGTTTTATAAGTCAAATTTAAAAATTAAAACTAAAAATGTCCGAAAATAAAGTATCAGTATTAGTTCCGATTTACGGAGTAGAAAAGTATATCGAAAAATGTGCTCACACCCTGTTTTCTCAAACTTTTACCGATATTGAATATATTTTTGTTGATGATTGTACAAAAGATGAAAGTATAAAAAAATTAAGGACTATTATTGCACACTACCCTGACAGAAATAATTCAATTAGAATAATTACACATGAGAAAAATAAAGGAGTTGCAGCTACCAGACAAACAGCCATTGACGCAGCGACTTGTGAGTATTTTCTTTTTGTAGATAGCGATGATTTTATTGAAAAAGATATGGTTGAATTGCTATATAATAAGGCAATTGAAACTTCTGCAGATATAGTTTTTTGTCCATTTTACTCCGAAAATAAATTCCACGATTCCAAAATATTTGACGAAATTTATTCTGAAGATAAAGTAGAATTGATTAACATTTGTTTTAAATCACAACCGGCATTTTGGAATAAAATGATTAGGCGGCAAATTATTGTTAAAAACAATATAAAAATTCCGGCCGGAATTAATTACGGAGAGGATTTGTTAGTCGTACCCAAAATCATTTATCATTCCGATAGGTTTGCGCTTGTTCCAAAACCATTATACCACTACATTCAAAATAATACAGATTCATACACTTCAAAATTTAGTGAAAAATCATTGAAAGACACGCTTAATGTAATTGAAAATTTACAGGTTTTTTTTGAAAAACTGCCTGATTATCAAAAATATAAAAAAATATTGTTGACATTAAAGGCTGTCCGTAAAGCAAAAATATTGCGAAGTGGAAGAATCGAAAAACTTTATATTGAGCTGTTTCCCGAAATTAATTCCAAGATATACAAATTAGACTTGGATTTGAAAACAAAGATAATTTTGTTGTTAGCAACTGCAAAACAACGGATTTTGCTTCAATATTTTGTAAAAATATTGCATAGAAATAGTGGTCAAAAATAAGATGCAATTTAAATAAGTATCTTATTGTTTTCCAAATCATTGCAAGCTTTTTCGTAATCATCAGGACGGCCAATGTCTAACCGATATCCTGAATGAACTTTCACTGTAGCCGGATGTTGAAATTTTATTAAATCGAGCATCAAATGATCAAAACCATATAGTTGATTTTCAGGAATATAGTCGAGAATTTTTTTGTTAGCCATGTAAACTCCTGTACTTACAATGTATCGCGTAGTAGGTTTCTCTACAAAATTATCTAATTTATGGTCACTTCCTACTTCCAAAACACCATAATCCATTTTTTGATCGCGTGAATAAGCAGAAATAGTAAAAATATTTTGTGCTTCAACATGTTCGTTGTAAAATGCCTCAAAATCGAGGTTAGTCAAAACATCACCATTCATCACCAAAAAGTTTTCCAGTAAATCATTTATGAGTTTTAACGGTCCCATTGTGCTTAACGGTTTGTTTTCCAACGAATAATCAATTTTTGTTCCCCATTTGCTTCCATCTCCACAAAAAGCCCGAATAATGTCAGCCATGTGATTAACGGTGAAAGTAATACTACAACACAAACTGTTTAAGGTTATACTTGCAGCTTATACCAACTGTACATATAAAACAGTCCAATCTGTTTTATATGTCTACTGTTGTTAATGCCGATTGTAGCGAAGCGAAAATTCCGAGTATCGGAACAAACAAATCGGACAATAAGACGAACTTGTCCCGACTTGACGGGAGTCGAAATTGGGCTATATTGTTTGTGCAATCGGTATAAATTACATCATTTACACAATTGGAATTGCTCAAAGCGGAACTTTACATCTTTGTATCCGATGGATGTAACCAAGCTTGCTCTATGTTTTGTCGCCTTCGGACTGCATTGGGAAGGAATATTTTTTGCTGCTTTTAATTCAGAGATTATTTACTCAAAAAGGCAAAATGAATTTCTCCCTTCATATTTTTCTTTCAAAACATACATCGGGAGCGAACTAACAGCGAGATACTATTTTTTATTTTTATTCACCAGTTTAACTACCAGCCAAATAAGTAATGCTAGAATGATCAGGCCTAAAATCCATCCTATTCCATACCCATAACCCATTCCCCAACTATTAAATCCATCCATCATAATATTTATTTTTAAATTAATTAAGTTTATCTATTACAGTTTTCAATTTTTTCTCAATTTCAACCGCAATTTCCATTAGTTTTGGATTATTAATTCCTGACATAGAAACTATTGGGTTGACAGCAGCCACCTCTATTGTACCATTTTTTGTTTCCTGAATAATCACATTGCAAGGCAACATGACACCTATTTTGTCTTCTAACTGAAGAGCTTTATAAGCATAACCCGGATTACATGCCCCAAGTATCTTGTATTTCCGGAAATCAAGGTTCAGTTTTTCTTTCAGCTTTTCCTGAATATTAATTTCGGTAAGGACTCCAAAACCTTCTTTTTTCAACGATTCAGTAACAAGCTGAACAGCCTGATCAAAATCCGTACTGATTTTTTTGCTGATGTAATACTTCATGATTTCAATTTTTAATGATTAATTACTTATTTAACCGGTGCCAGATGCATGTTGCAAACCGGGCAATTTCCCGGAGCAGTATAGGTTTTGTCACCTTCGCATTTCATCGGGCATTGGTATCCTTTTCCCGAATTGGCACTGCTATCTTCATGATGCTGATGACCACTGCCACCACAGCATGAATGCGTAACTTTAGATTCACTTTTTTGATCGGATTCACCGAATACTTCATTTGAGATTTTCATGATAATTTTTTTAATGGTTAAAAGTTACTTGAAATATACAACCGGTATGTTACTTACTTTCTTGAATATTTTATGTATTTATCAGGTATTCAGAATTCATCGATAAATTTTAATTCATGTTATGATTCATCCCTTCCATATTATTCATATCCTTCGTACCCATATTTTTACGTATCATATTCATCATCTGTGGATTTTTCATTATGGTAGAACTCATTGAGGACATCATTGCGGTGTCACCTTTAAATGTTTCCATCATACCGTTCATCATACTTTGCATCATAGCAGGATTTTTTTGCATCATTTTCAACATTGTTCCCTGGTTTTGCATCATCAGCGTGGTCATCTTTTCATTTCCCATCATCATATTGCCATTTTCACTATTCATCATGGCATCCATCATTTCGACAGACAGATTACTGTCATTTGCAATGGTATCCATGATAGCCTTTTTTGTATCCTGATTTGAAAGAATTTTGTTTACATCGGTATTGGATTGACACGATGCGAGAAGAGCAATTAATGCAATAAGCAAGGTAATTTTTTTTAATGTTTTCATAATTGTAATTTTTAAAATGTAAATATTTTAATTAACGAATTTGATTCTTTTAAGTATGGAAAATGTTATAAAATCCTGACAGGAGTTGTGGAACAAATAATTCCAGTTTTTTCACTTTATATGCCCTTTATTTTTAATTCCTCAGATGTAATTTATCCACAACAGCAGACATACTTACCCTCTGACCTTAAACCGGAATATATTGACATTAAGCTATTTAAACCTCACTTTATTTATTTCTCTATTATCCATTTCCTTGCGTCTTCGAATTCTGCATTTTTAAATATGCGAAGTTCACAGGAAAGCATATATCCAAAGACTTTTGCAAAAGTATTAATCATATCATGATCAGAAACCAATGCAATTTTTTCCCATGCCGAAAGATGTTTCATTCACATCTTAGCGTCATCCAGCATTGCATTCAAATCGAAATCGCTGAAATTGCTTCCAAGATGGTACAGCATATTGATTTTTTTGTTTGCTTTTAATTTTTCTTCTAAAGCAGGAATCAATACTTTTTCATAATCTTCACCGGTAATTTTTCCTTCTGCTGAAACGCCCAGAACATTATCTGGAAAACATTCATTATTTTTAGCATATCGTTGTTTTTAATCAAGATTAATCGCTGAATTCATCCAATCCATTTCACTATTATTCGACTTGCTTTTTTGTTGGAATAATGAAAAGTGGAATAGTCGAATGTTCTAACACACTTTCTGCAACGCTGCCCAGAAGTATATTTTCCAGCCATTTTCTGCTGTGGGTGCCAATAACAATAATATCTGCTTTTAGTTCTTTTGCTGATTCCAATATTGATTCAGCAGTATCGCCCTCTTTAATAATGGTTTGAATGGTTTCGTCTCCAAGATCGTGTTTCGTTTTATCAAGAAATTTTTGAGAAACTGCTTTTAGATCACCAACACTATTTATTTGTACTGGAGCCATAGCCATGTATGATGAATAATATAACACCGGGTTTGATATTACATGCAGTAATATAACTTCAGCATTCATATCCCTGGCCATTGAAAAACCTTCATTAGCTACTTTTTGTGCAGTTTGATCATAATCAATTGCAATCAATACTTTTTTCATTTTTATTTGTTTTAATGTTCATTAAAGTGTTTTTTATCGGGACCAAATTAAATATATGGAATAGGATGAGTGTTACATTATTTATGAAAAGAGTTACATCATTCACACATTTCCCTATTTCAAGTGGATTATACTTTTTCTCCCGGTGGATCAGCAAGTCCTTCCGGTGGCAAAATATCCGGCAAATCAAGTCTTGCCACGCCAATCCGTTTGTCTGCCATCCCATAATAAACGTCGAAACGATTGGGCATGCCAATATCATCCCGCCGATCAATGCCGGTAGGAAACACAACGTTTGGCACTATTCCGTTCCGTTCTTCGGGTATAATTGGATTTAGTACAGGATGTATCGAACGATAATGTATAATACGTGGATGTTTTTCGGATAAAACCATCACACCGGCAGAATAACAGAGATGTTTTGTTTCATCTTCTGCATTGTCAATTTCACTTACACCGTGATAAATTATCAACCAACCATGTTTTGTAAGAATTGGCGGAGTGCCACCTCCAATTTTAAGTCGTTCCTAGGGAGAAACAGGCGTAGCAAGCCGGTGATGTGAATTAAATAAACCAAGTTCATGTAAATCCTTACCTTCTTCGGGCATCGGACAATAGGAAATCCACATACTTTCATGATAAATATCTATTTTTCTGGAATCTGCTTTTTTTACTGTTTCTTCAGGACGGGTGTTAGGGAAGAGTGGCCGGTGAATCATAGCCATTTGCATTTTGCCGGAATGACTGGTTATTTCAATTGGAAACAGGCAGGCATCTTTGTCGTCAACGTGAGCAAAATCAATCCCGATAAATGATTCAATCTTTGCAAGCCCAAGTCGTTTCCAATGAAACAAATCTTCTGAAACAGCAAAGGCAATTCTTGGTCCGTTGGAAGAATGCGCGGTATAAGTCATCAAATAACGTTTGAGTGGTTCCATGTAAGTTACCCGGGGATCCTCGCAACCGCCACTACCATCTGCTCGGAATTCATATTCAGCTACAGGCTCTAATGCTATTCCGAGCCGTTCAACTCCATAAGGATCTCCGGCATCATTAAACAGAACTCTTGCAATGCCAATTCGTGAATAATTCCCTTTTGACACGATACGGGGGAAAAGGTAAAGTTTACCATCCGGTCCACGAACTGCAGCCGGATTTAGGGTACCTTCCACTTCCATCGGGTTTCCGGGTTCCGGTTCCATAATCACTCCCATTCGTTGCAATTTTAATCCGCTCATATTTTTGCCTCTCTTGTGTGTTTTGTTTATTACATAGTGCCCAAACAAGCAACAATCGTTTCAATCACCCGTTTCGATTCTTCCGGACTGTTTATCCGTATTGATGCTACTCCGGATTCTTTAGCCGGATAATCGTTTCCTCCGGGAAATATTGCATCACCAATAAAAATCATCTCTTCAATTTTAATGTCAAGCTTATCCCGAAGTTTCATAATTCCATACCCTTTATCAATTCCGGGTTTGGTAATATCTACCGATGTTGTTCCACCAAGATGAACAGAAAACTCGGGAATTGATTCACTCAGTATTTCCTGAATCTTCTTCCGTTTTGTGAAATCAGGATCCCACTTAGTCTTTTCTATGATAGGTGCCTGTTGACCTAATGCTGAATAGGTTATTTGGCTGCCACGATCTTCAATTGTCTCACCCCAAACTTTTTCAATGTTGAAACCAACTGTATCAAGCGCATTTTTCAATGCATCAATGATTTTCTTTTTTTCTTCCGCGTTGAAATCTTCTGAATATATTTTTTTCCAAGCTCCTTTATATTGATAGAATTGTGTGCCGCAAGTAGGTAGTAGCATCAAGTTTTCCAAACGTTTGTCATTAGGAAGATTGGAGAGAATTTGTTTTTCAAATTGTGGCCAGCCACCTCCTGAAATAATAGCTACTTTGACAATTCCGAGAAGCTCATTCAGCAGCGCAGCCATTTCAGCATCGAGAGACGATTTACTTTCGGCAAGTGTTCCGTCCAAATCAAATACAATGAGTTTTTTCATTCGGAAGATATTAATATTATTCGATTATTTATCCATTTTGTCATCGTATTCACCACGACGTGCAGCTAAGTTGCACTTTGCCCGATGATACAAAGCCTTCTGTGCTTCCGTTACATTTGTTTCTTTTCCGTGCCAAATTTCCAGAGCCGGTTGCTGAATAGCACGTCCGAAAGAAAATGATAATTCCCATGGTAATTTTGATTTAAACCTGACATTCATGGCGTTCAAACGAGCTGAAGCCAGCTCAGGAGATTGGCCGCCGGACAGAAATGCAATTCCCGGAACCACAGCCGGAACAGTACGTAACATACATTTTACTGTTGCATCCGCTACCTCATCAACCGATTCTTGTTTTGAACAAGCCAATCCCGGTACGATCATGTTTGGTTTTAAAATCATGCCTTCGAGTATTACTCCTTGTGTATAAAGTTGATTGAATACCGTATGCAGTACTTGTTCGGTCACTTCAAAACAACGTTCCATCGTATGATCACCATCCATAAGCACTTCCGGTTCTACAATCGGGACAATTCCTTCTTCCTGACACAAAGCAGCATAACGGGCCAATGTATGTGCATTTGCTTCGATACATGCCTGTGTCGGAATACCTTTGCCAATAGTAATTACAGCCCGCCATTTTGCAAATTTCAATCCCATTTTAGCATATTCTTTGAGTCGGTCACGTAAATTATCCAACCCTTCGGTAATCTTTTCTCCGGGATGTCCAGCCAGAGCTACTGTACCGCCATCAACTTTTATTCCGGGAATAATTCGGTTGTCGGTCAGAACTTTGATAAACGAACTACCATCTTTTAAATGCTGACGAATGGTTTCGTCGAACAAGATGGCTCCACTTATACTTTCATTCAATCCGGCAGTTGTGACAATCATTTCGCGATAGTCACGCCTGAGTTCTGCTGTTTCCGGAATTCCCAGTTTTGCAAATCGTTTATTACAGGTTGGATAACTTTCGTCCATAGCCAGCAAACCTTTGTTGTCGGCAACCATCGCTTGAGCGGTGTCTATTAGTTTTTGAATATTTATTTCTGATAGTATCATAATTAACAGGATGTGTTTTAACTCTTTTATATCAATGCTGGTTTATTATAATTATTATTTTCGTTTTCCAAAACGGCTATTTTTGAAAGTCGACGAATGAATCTTTCATCACCTTTGAAACGGGCATTCAAGAAAGTCAATGCCAATTCCAACGCTAAGTTATATCCGGTAATTTGACCTCCCAGACATATCACATTCATGTTGTCATCTTCTACTCCTTGATGAGCCGAAAATGAATCAGTGATTAATGATGCACGCACACCAGACACTTTATTGGCTGCAATGCAAGCCCCTACACCACTCCCACAGATTGCCAAGCCCCGGGTGATATCACCTTTTGCTACGGCCTTGGCTAATGGAATTATAAAATCAGGATAGTCATCATCCGAAACCAATTCATTAGCGCCAAAGTCTTCTACTTCATAACCAAAATTCATAAGAGCTGAAGCAAGTTGCACTTTCAACTTAAAACCGCCATGGTCAGCAGCTACACCAATGCGCATAATTTCAGATGTTTGTTGAGCACTTCCTTTTTCTATATTTTTTTCTGATTCCATTTCCAGTTGCGTATTTCCGGCAAATCCTCGCCATGTTTATTAATATAGGTTCTATGTTCAATAAGTTTTTCCTCCAGCATTAGTTTCAGTTTAGCCGCTTTGTCACTCATTTGAGGCAGACGATTTATTACATCTATCACCAGATGAAACCGATCAAGGTCGTTAAGCACAAGATTGTCAAAAAAAGTAGTTATGGTACCTTCTTCCTTATAACCACGAACATGCATGTTTGCATGGTTTGTACGGCGGTATGTAAGAAGATGTATCAGTTTTGGATATCCGTGAAAGGCAAAAACAATAGGTTTATCTTTGGTAAACAAAGCATCGAACTCAGAATCGGTTAATCCGTGTGGGTGTTCTGTATTGGGTTCAAGTTTCATAAGATCGACCACGTTAACCACCCTGATTTTCAGGTCAGGTAAATGTTCCCGAAGGATAGAAACGGCAGCCAGTGTCTCGAGTGTTGGCACATCACCACAGCAGGCCATTACTACATCCGTCTCCGAACCCTGATCATTACTTGCCCATTGCCAGACACTTATACCACGAGAGCAATGTTCTATTGCCTCTTCCATGTTTAACCATTGAGGTGCCAGATATTTACCGGCAATCACAACATTTACATAATTGCGGCTTCGTAAACAATGATCTCCAACGGATAATAAACAATTTGAATCCGGTGGCAGATAGACACGCACAATGGAAGCCTTTTTGTTTACCACATGATCGATAAATCCCGGATCCTGATGGGTGTCGCCATTATGCGCCTGTTGCCAGACGTGGGAAGCAAGCAGGTAATTCAATGAGGCTATTTCTTTTCTCCAGGGCAATTTATTACAAATTTTCAGCCACTTAGCATATTGATTAAACATTGAATCGACAATATGAATAAATGCTTCGTAGCTGGTAAACAGCCCGTGTCGTCCGGTGAGCAGGTATCCTTCCAGCCAACCTTCGCACTGATGTTCGCTCAATATTTCCACTGCTCGTCCCTGGGTTGATAGAAATTCGTCATTATCTTGTGTTTGAGCTTCCCATTGCCGGTTGGTCACCTCAAAAATGGCGTTCAAACGGTTGGAAAGGATTTCGTCAGGGCCGAAAACCCGAAAGTTGTTTTGTTCTTTATTAAGTTTTATCACATCACGAAGGAACTCACCAAGCACATGTGTGTCAGAAGACATAACAGAACCCGGCGATGCAATCTGAACCGCATGGTTCCGAAAGTCCGGCATAATCAGGTCGTGCAGCAGCAAGCCACCGTTGGCGTGCGGATTAGCACCCATTCTTCGTTCTCCTTTTGGTGCAAGCTCAGCCAATTCGGGCAAAAGGCGACCGGTCGTGTCAAAAAGTTCTTCCGGCTTATAGCTTTTCATCCAGTTTTCCAGCAATTTTAAATGATGTGGATGATCGGAATCTACGAGCAGTGGAATTTGGTGGGCACGAAATGTTCCCTCAATTTGGAGTCCATCTACTTCTTTCGGTCCGGTCCAGCCTTTAGGTGAATTGAATACAATCATTGGCCAGCGCGGACGAGTGGCATCATTATTATTCCGCGCATTATTTTGAATTTGTTTAATTTCCTCAATAGCAGTATCTAAAATACCAGCCATGAGTTGATGCATTTTTTCCGGTTCATCACCTTCTACAAAATAAGGAGTCCATCCATAACCTCGTAGCAACTGTTCCAGTTCCTCACGCGGGATACGAGCCAGAATCGTTGGATTGGCAATTTTGTAGCCGTTAAGATGCAAAATTGGCAGCACAGCCCCGTCGGAAATCGGATTCAGAAATTTGTTGGAATGCCAGGCAGTTGCCAACGGACCAGTTTCAGCTTCACCATCACCGATTATACAAGCTACAATTAGTTTCGGGTTATCAAATGCGGCTCCAAAAGCATGACTAAGTGAATACCCCAATTCTCCACCTTCGTGGATGGATCCGGGACAATCGGGCGAAACATGACTGGGAATTCCACCTGGAAAAGAAAATTGAGTAAACAACTTTTTCAGTCCGGCTTCGTCCCGGGTAATGTTCGGGTAAACTTCAGTGTAAGTACCTTCGAGGTAAGTATTGCCAACCAAAGCTGGCCCACCGTGACCGGGACCTGCTATATAAAACATATCCAGATCGTATTTTTTAATAACCCTGTTCAAATGAGCATAAATAAAATTTTGCCCTGGCGTGGTGCCCCAATGCCCCAGCAGCATTTTCTTTATATGGGAAAACTTTAGCGGCTCCCGAAGCAATGGGTTTTCGTGAAGATAGAGTTGCCCGACTGAAATATAATTAGCTGCACGCCAATAGGCATTCATCTTTTGCAGAAGATCCTGAGATAAGGTTTTGTTTTTATTTTCCATCTTTTAATTATTTAGTTTTACAATTATTTTACCATTTGATGGACTGTTTTAGCCATCATCCATTCCTCATCGGTGTTTATTACACGAACCGTCACGCGACTATTATCCGTTGAAATAACGGGTGCATTTGCGTTATTTTGTTTTTCATTAAGCTCAATTCCAAAGCATTGCAATCCTTCGCAAATGCGGGAGCGTATCTGCGGACTGTTTTCACCAATCCCCCCTGCAAAAACCAGAATATCTAATCCACCTAAAGCGGCAACGAAAGCTCCTATCCACTTCTTAGCTTGATAGCAAAATAAAGCCACAGCTTCCGCCGCCCGGTAATCAGTAGTTTCTTGCTCCAGCAAATCTCGCATATCAGAACTTATTTCGGAAACGCCTAGAAGACCAGAATCGTGGTTGATTAAATGATTGAACTGTTTAGAGTTTAGGTTTTCCAAGTTCATCATATACCAAGCTACACCCGGATCCAAGTCACCGGGACGTGAACCCATTATTAAACCACCCGCCGGTGTAAAACCCATGCTGGTGTCTATACTTTTGCCTTCGCTTACGGCAACCATACTTGCTCCATTTCCCAAATGAGCCAATATCACCCGACCATGAGCAGCTTTAGAACCTTCAATTCGTGTCAATTCTTCCATTAAATAAGAATAGGAAATACCATGAAAACCATATCGTTGTATTCCTTTAGTATCGAAACGGCGAGGAATGGGAAGCAATTTTGCTACCCGGGGCATGGTGGTGTGAAATGCTGTGTCAAAACAAGCTACTTGCTTCAATTTTGGATAATGCTGAAGGAAAGTTTCAATTAATTCAATCTCATTCGGTAGATGATCAGGATCATACTGAATAATCTGACGAAGTTCATCCAATAATTCCGGTGTGATGCGTTCTGATTTGGTGTGGTGCATTCCATGAACAATCCGATGAGCCACAGCCTTTACCGAAGCGAATTCGACTTGGTTTTCGAGCCAATTCATCAGATAAGTCGAAGCCATCTTATTATCGGAAGCATGTATCGGAAGTGTATTTTTCTGATTTTCGCCCTCGACATTGTATGTCAACGTGGAATCTGTTAAACCAATTCGATCGATTTTACCATGAAATAAGTGCGTAAGAGTTTTATTAGCTGCATATAGTGCAAACTTGATGGTGGACGAACCACCATTTATAATTAATATACAAGCCTGATCTATTTTCATGATTGCGTTCCGTTTTATTATTTTATCCAAGCGACAGTCCAAAGGAGGCTAATTCTGTAGAAGTGGATAACTGATTTATGTGTTTGATGCTCCTGATTCCAAAGTTTCTGGCGATATCGACAAACATCTGCGTATCATCGATATACAATACATTTTCGGGCAATACATGAGCAATGTCCAACGCCAGCCGAAAAATATCCGCATCGGGTTTCCGAATATGAACGAAACAGGAGGAAATGAAGAAATCGACAAACTGATTCAATTGAAATTTATTGATTCGATAGTCGTTCAGTTCCCGTGCTTCGTTGTTGATTACAGCTATTTTCAGATGATACTTTTCTTTTAGCTGCCGCATTAATTCAATCATCTCTTTGTCGGGAGTGGTTTGAGCAAACATAAATTCACGAAAAATTTCAGGAGTAAAAGGACGCTCTTTGTAGAATATTATCCTATCGAGGTATTCACTCAAGGTGATTTTCCCTCTTCAAAAGTAGCCATAACCAATTTGTGCCGACTTTGCATTTCGTCATAATTCAAATCAAATGCTTTGGCCGCTGCCTGGCGCGACTCGTGTCCCCAACCATTACTCAGCAAAACATCACCAATATCTAAAAATAAAGTTGTAATTAAATTTGAATTACCCATTTTAATATAATATTTGCAGCCTGATCAGACTGACGATTTCTTAATTAAAGCTCTAATTAATTGATCATATGATGCGATGAATTTTTGTACACCATCATCTTCCAGTTTTTTTGTGACTTCATTCAAATCAATGCCAGCTTCAGACAATTCGGATAAAACCCATGAAGCTTGTTCTACATTATCTTTTAATAAGGACACAGGCTCACCGTGATCGCGATAAGCTTCGAGTGTTTGAAGTGGAATGGTATTGACTGTATTTGGTCCGATAAGTGCTTCTACATATTTAATATCACTATAATCGGGATTTTTAGGACTTGTACTTGCCCAGAGAAGCCTCTGGGGTAAGGCTCCAAGCTTAGCGAACTCTTCACTTTCAAATATTTCCTGATAAATTTTATACGCCACTTTTGCGCTCGATATGGCAACTTGCCCGCGTATCTTTGTTGCAAAATGCGCTTGTTCACCTCCCAGAGCAACAAAATCCGCTTCTTTAGGATCAATTACAGCATCAATGCGACTTAAAAAGAAACTGGCTACCGATGCAATTTTGTCTACCGGTTTGCCTTGTTTTATTCGATCCGTGATACCGGCAATATATGCTTCGGCTACCTCCCGGTATCGTTGTAATGCAAACAGCAAGGTAACATTCACATTAATTCCTTCGCTAATAAGTTGCCGTATGGCTGGCAGACCTTCTTTGGTTGCCGGAACTTTAATGAGGACATTGGGTCTGTTCAGTGACGCCCACAGTCGACGGGCTTCTTTAATGGTGCCTTCGGTGTCAAGTGCCAGATGCGGGTTGACCTCCAGACTCACATACCCATCTTTTCCATCGGTTTTTTCATATACTGTTTTGAATTCATCGGCTGCATTCTGTACATCGCGCAGACATATCGTTTCATAAATCAGATGAACGTTCTTCTCTTTGAGGGCTAATTCGCTAATGGCTTTATCGTATAAATGGCTTTCTGCAATTGCTTTTTCAAAGATGGATGGGTTTGAGGTCATTCCGCGTAATCCATCTTCCTTAATCAACAGTTTCAATTTGCCGCTCGTAATCAAATCGCATCGAATATAGTCGAGCCAGATTGACTGACCCAAGGCTTCTAATTTTTTTAAAGGATTCTCTTTCATTATATTTTCTCTTTATGATTTTATTATGAAAACATACATAGCCGACCTTCTGCAAAGTACGTATTTTGAACAATGAATCTTATGATTCAATAGAATCAGTTTTGTTTTCTTGTAGGAATGATAAAAAGCGGTAAGGAGGTTTTTTCTAATACGTTTTCGGCTGTACTACCCATGATGATATTTTCCAACCATTTTCGACTATGAGAACCCATTACGATAACATCCACTTTCAATTCTTTAGCAGTTTCCAAAATCGTTTCAGCAATTTCGCCTACTTTTATAATGGTTTTAATTGATTCGTTCTCAAGGTGTTTTTTTGTTTTATCCAGAAATTTTTGAGTTGAATCTTCTAAATTGCCAAAAAAATCAACCCGCAATTCACGCATGTAAGAATATTCGGAATAATAAACCGGTTGTTCGGAAATTATATGAAGTAATATCGTTTCAGCATTCATGGCCTGTGCCATCGAGAAACCTTGTTCTGCAACCTTTTGTGATGTTTCATCATAATCCATTGCAATTAATACTTTTTTAATCATGTTTGTTTTCATGTTCGTTGGATATTTAAATTATAACTGATTTCAATTTTTATTTTTTGTGGAAATAGTATTGTAAACGGTGTTTAAAAAAACATTATTTACCACATTGTGCAAATAACAATACTTTCAGCCTGAATTGTGTTACAAAATTTTTGGAGATTGTTGCATGATTCACACATTCTAAAAGGCAAAATATCGACCTGAAGGTTTTGCTACAGATTGAGAGATTGCATAAATGCAATCAACTTTTGGCAAATTGGGAATCAAAGATTGGAGTTTTGTCGGAAAGCGGGGAAGTTGGGAAACTGGATATTTGCCGTATGATTTTCAATCGACCTTTTCTACGCTCGGCAGAGCTTGAATAAATTCTGCTCTGCGCTCACTTATGCAAATATTGTGACAGAAAAAAACAACAGCAGGGTTGATTGTGCGGAAGCCGACAAAAAGACCGTGCAAGCCCAGAGGTAAGAGGGACGGGGATTTTTGGCGGCTGGCGGTTGCCCTGCGGAGCTGCCCGTATGAGCTTTCAGGTGAAACCTGACCGCTTTCAACAATTAAATCAAGAAATTATTTGTCAGTTATCAATCGTATTTTAGTTTATTCGAATTGACTTTTTTTAGTTATAAATTATATGGTATAACAGTTGAAATAACCAACTTTGTATATATATTAAAAAATAATCACTAAATTTGTAATGTTGAATTTTA
>Ga0209538_1000139_pt1 | contig 44135 bp, 30 predicted proteins | sample BarGraNGADG00211_2_FD_184492 | JGI IMG/M metagenome (GOLD analysis project Ga0209538, IMG submission 184492) | Arctic peat soil microbial communities from Barrow, Alaska - Barrow Graham LP Ref core NGADG0004-211 (SPAdes) (version 2) | ecosystem: Environmental > Terrestrial > Soil > Wetlands >... | reverse complement strand
AATGGATTGGATTTAATTTATAATAATGATGCAGTCCCTGCTCAATTGGAAGTTTATTCCGATAACAGTTTCGGAGGCACAGGAACTTATGACGGATATGGATGGGCGATGATGGATGAATTTGATAAAACAGTTTCAGTTTCGGATGTTTCCATGCATAGTGGGGGTTGGAAGGGTTATTATCAGGCCATTTACCGCTGTAATGTATTACTTCAAAATATAGATAAGGTTGTATGGGGCGACAGTATTGCATTGAAAAAGCAATACAAAGCGGAAGCCAGGTTTATTCGTGCTTACTGTTATTTAGATATGGTTAGGTTATGGGAAAAAATTCCTTTGCTTACAACACCTACCAGTGCCAATGTTCCACAAGCCGATCCGGCTTTGACCTATGCACAAATCATGAGTGACCTGCGTTATGCTTCGGATAGCCTTCCTTCAAATCAGTACACAAGTGTACCAAGCGGGAGAGTAACCAAATGGGCCGCCGAATCTTTATTAGCCCGTGCTTATATGTTCTATTCCGGCTATTACGGAACAGCTACCATTGGTAACGAAACAGCAACTACTGCTTTGGCTGCCGTGGAAGATGTGATTGCGCATAGCGGACACGGATTGGTGAGCGATTTCAACACTTTGTGGCCTGCAGCTTCAATAGGTAAAAATGTTTCTTATGCAGGTGAAGCAAATAAGGAAGTGGTATTTGCAATTAAATATTCTGCAACAGACAATTGGTCTGGAGATGCTACAGGTAACCATTGGATGGTAATGGAAGGAATACGTTCACAAAGCATTTATCCTTACCAATCTGGATGGGGTGGATGTACTGTTGATCCTAAACTTTGGAATGCCTTTGCTTCAACTGATACACGCCGTTTTGCTTCAATCCTTTCCGTAGTTGACGAAAACCTTGCGTACACCAAGTCCAGCGATTGTCGTGAATACACAGGATATTTTCTGAAAAAATACGCTTCGCTATGTGATGTAAATTTGAATCCTATTGCTATTGGTTCTAATTTTCAGACTGGTGAGTATCAGGATCTTTTCGCTATTCGTTATTCTGATGTTTTGCTGATGGCTGCTGAATTGGGAAGCCCAAGTGCTGTAAGTTATTTCAATCTGGTGCATCATCGTGCAGATCCTTCTGTTACTCCTGCTACTTCTGTATCTAAAGCAGCTATATTGGCAGAACGCAGGTTGGAGTTTGTAGGGGAAGGTATCCGTTACTGGGATTTAATGCGTCAGGGTATTAGTGTAGCAGCTTCTACAATTGCGGCTAATACAACTGTTTCACTCTTTTATGATGGTACAGGTAATCCGCCTTCTGCTTCAAAATTACAGGCAAATATTACAGCAACCCGCGGGTTCCAGCAAATACCTAACGACCAAATTACTTTATCATCAGGTTTATTGAAACAAAATGCCGGTTGGTAATAATTATCTAATAATTTAAAATATTCAGACATGAAAAATAAATTAAAAATATTAGTTGTCTTTTTAGTGTCAGTGCTGCTGTTTTCAGCTTGCAGACCTGATAAGTATGAATTGGGCCCTTTAGCCAGTAAAACGGATTTGAAGTATACCATTGCGCCTTCTTCTACAAATCCTAATAATATTGTTTTGACAAGTTTAACTCCAAATGTCACTCCAATGTGGGTAACTCCTTATGGACAATCTACACGGGTAAAAGACACAATCAATATTCCTTTCCCCGGAACTTATAAATTTGTGTATGGTGTGGAAAGTGCCGGTGGGTTTGTTCAGTCTGATTCAGCTACTGTCATCGTTAACACGCTGGATCAGAATACAGTAAGTTCCCCAATGTGGGTTAATCTTGCCGGCGGCTATGGAAAATCGAAAACGTGGGTATTGGATTTGGATGCTAACGGGGTAAGTAAATATTTTGGGGGGCCATTTTACTATGGCGGTACAGGATGGGAATGGGACCCCGCATTTAAAGATATAGGTTGGGCCGGAGTTTCAGCGGGCAATTATGGTACCATGACTTTTGATCTGAAGGGTGATGCACATTTTAGTTCGAATAATTTAATGTTCCCTGATTTGTCAGGAACAGGTAAATTTATGTTGTATACAGCTACCAATCAGTTGGCAACTATTGGCGCCCAAGTTTTACATGACAAAGCACAAGGAAACAATGTTCTTGATTGGTATGCAAAAATGACAATCAAAACACTTGATGCTGACCACATGCAACTTATATGTATATCAAAAGCTGACGGTAGCGCTTGGTATATTTACAACTATATTTCACTGAATTATTACAATACACATTAAGAGCTATATATCGAATTAAATTAACTATGGGAAGATCGTAAAAACTCTTCCCATAGTTTTATCGATTATTGCACACATAAAAAATATCAAATGAAAAAAATATATATTTTATTCCTCTTAACAGTAGCTATAATAACGTTTTCTGTTTCTTGTAAAAAAAATGAACCTCCACCTCCACCTCCAGTAGCTACTTCCCCCGTTTTTAAGTTTTCTCCGGACTCTTTGAAGTTTCCGATAGCAGGAGGGAGCCATACAGTAACAGATTCAATGAGTGGTAGTCGTTGGGATGCAACTTCGGACCAAACCTGGTGTACATTGTCTGTCAATAGTTCCACATCAGCAACTTCGCAAATAACAGTAACCACCACTGCAAATCCATATATGGGTACTCGTACTGCCAAACTTATGTTTGTTATGGATAGCAAAACGGTGAAATATGTTTATGTATCTCAAGCCGGAAGAACAACGCTCTACCCAAATTACAATACTACACCAATTGCGCCAGATATAACCGGAATGAATAGCACTGCGGTGCAATTAGCTGCTAAAATTGGCTTGGGATTGAATCTTGGCAACACTATGGAAGCGCCGGGTGGTGAAACTGGTTGGGGCAGTCCTGTAATTACAGAGAATATTATAAAGTTTATGAAACAGAGTGGATTTAATACCATCCGAATTCCCTGTGCCTGGTATGGGCACATGGATAATGCAACAGATGCACATATAAAAACAGATTGGCTCAACAGGGTAAAAGAAGTGGTTGCATACTGTGTAAACAACGATATGTATGTTTTACTCAATATCCACTGGGATGGTGGATGGCTCGAAAATAATATCCCAGCAAATAATCAAGCTAAAAAAGATTCCGTCAATGCCATGCAAAAAGCGTTCTGGGAACAAATAGCTACAACCATGCGCGATTTCGACGAGCATTTGATGTTTGCCAGCGCAAACGAACCAAATACCGGTACGAATAATGTAGGTGATCCCCTGAAATTTGCTACATTGCTTTCATACCATCAAACTTTTATTAATGCCGTACGATCTACGGGCGGAAGAAATACGTATAGATCGTTGGTCATCCAAGGACAAAGTGATTTGATGAGCACAGCTAAACTCCCAACCGACCCTACTCCCAATCGAATGATGTATGAAGAACATAATTATACCCCCTTTCAATTTTGCGCTTTAGTTGGTGATGCAAACTGGGGTAAAATGTTTTACTATTGGGGTGCCGCAAATCATTCTACGATTGAACCCGATCGCAATCCAAATTGGGATTGTGAAGAAGGTGCCCATACTACGTATTTCAAAATGCTCAAAGCAAATTTTGTAGATAAAGGCATTCCTGTGCTAATGGGCGAATATGGAGCTTACCGACGAGACGGCTCTGCTAATATACCCAAAGATTTAGCATTGCACGAGAAATCGGTAGATTATTGGATAACATATGTAACTAAAACAGCAATAGCCAATGGTGTTAAACCTATTTGGTGGGACACAGGCGGATTGTTAGATCGAAGTAAATTAACAGTAAATGATCAGCGTTCACTTGATGCCATTATTGCGGGAAGTAAATAAGTAAATAAGGGAACTTCTAAAAACCCGGAATTCAGGGCTTGTGACAGTGTCAGAAGGTGGATTTTACCAGAGTAAATGAGCATTTTGACGATGGAACACGACGCAGAATTCCGGGTTTTTGAATGTATTTGAAGGTTATAGTTATTGACACATGAAGAAGCTATTATTGATAAACTTTTTTATTTGGATTTTTTTAAATGCGAATGCCCAATATCAAACCGATAAGAATAGTAAGGGTACCGGTTATTATTTGAATCCAATTTTTGCAGGTGATTATCCCGACCCAAGTATTCTGCGAGATGGCGATACCTATTACATGGTTCATTCCTCTTTCGAGTATTATCCCGGCTTGCTGATTTGGCAATCAAAAGACCTGATTAATTGGACACCTGTAACCAATGCCTTGCACAAATACGTAGGTTCTGTTTGGGCTCCTGATCTAACGAAATATAAAAACAAGTATTACATCTATTTTCCCGCAAATGATAAGAACTATGTTGTAACAGCCAGTTCAATTGATGGCCCCTGGAGCGACCCAATAGAATTAAAAGTTGAGGGTATTGACCCGGGTCATGTTACTGATGAAAATGGCAAACGTTATTTGTATTTTAGCAGCGGCGGTTATGTTCCATTATCTGATGATGGACTTTCAGTTGCAGGAGGACTCAATCACACTTATGATGGCTGGCCAATTCCTCGTAGCTGGACAATCGAGCTTTTTGCATTGGAAGGTCCAAAACTTGTCAAACATGGCGATTATTATTATCTGACGGTTGCCGAAGGTGATACAGCCGGACCTGCTACAAGCCACATGATAATTTCAGCCCGTTCAAAGTCTCCTTTTGGCCCTTGGGAAAATTCTCCAAATAATCCTATTGTAAGAACCCAAAGCAGTTTGGAAAGATGGTGGTCAAAAGGTCACGGTACTTTATTTGAAGACACAAAAGGAAGTTGGTGGTTAATATTTCATGGATATGAAAAAGGACATTATAACATGGGGCGTCAAACCCTTTTAGAACCTGTAGAATGGACAAAAGACGGCTGGTTTAAAACACCAAATGGAATAAAAACGGAAAATCCAATAAAAAGACCATATACAATAGCTTCAAAAACAACCTTTTCATTAAGTGATGACTTTAGCAGTAGCAAGTTGAATCTGCAATGGAAATTCTTTGGCGAATATGATACGACGCGGTTTCACTTCTTCGATAAATCTTTAGTTGTTAAAGGGAAAGGAAATTCCGTCGCAAATTCTTCTCCGTTGTTATGTATGCCTTCAGATCATTCCTATACAGCAGAAGTAGAGATGGATATTGACGGAAATGCAGTTGGAGGTTTGGTACTCTTTTATAACAACAGTTGTTATTCGGGGATTTTGGCTGACAGCGAAAATATCTTAGCTAATCTTCGGGGATGGCAATTCCCAACTGAGAAGAATGTGATTAAAAAACATGTTTTTCTTAAACTCAAGAATATTGACAGTACTGTAGATATGTTTTATAGTACTGATGGCTTGAATTGGAACAAAATTGAGAGTTCGGTTGAAGTATCTTCAATGAATCATAATGCGCTGAGTGGATTTTTAAGCTTACGAATCGGACTTTGTTCCATTGGGGAAGGATCAGTTAAGTTTAAGAACTTCAAATATAAACCGATAAAGTAAATGAGCATTGTTGGGTTGCAACATCCATAAAACAACTAATTTTAGAAAATGATGGTAACTCCAGAAGAATATGAGGTTTATTACGGGAATAGTTCTGATGTTAAAGATTTGAAAATGATTAAAATCGCAATCCGGTAAATGAAAGCAAAGGCCATAAGAAATATCGTGTTTTTGGTAATAGTAGTTTTGTTAACTTCTGGTACTTATGTCATTGGGCAACCTGAAAAAGTCAAAGTTGAAGGTGGATGGATACAGGGAACTGCCGAAAACGGCTTGACCATATTCAGAGGAATCCCCTTTGCAGCCCCTCCGGTTGGCGACTTACGTTGGCGTGAACCTCAACCAGTTGAAAAATGGGACAGTGTGAGGTTGACCACAAGATTTGCTCACTCGCCCATTCAGGCAGGTAACCCTGCTGCCGGAAAACGCGAAGACTGCCTGTACCTGAATGTATGGACACCTGCAAAATCAATTAACGAACACCTGCCGGTACTTGTTTGGATTTATGGAGGTGGGTTCAGCGCCGGATCGACTGCCGAATCGTGGTATGATGGTGAACAGCTTGCGAAAAAAGGTGTCGTGTTCGTAAGTATCACATACAGGGTTGGGCAACTCGGATTTTTGGCACATCCTGAATTAAGCGCCGAAAACCCCGGTCATGTTTCGGGAAATTATGGTTTGCAAGACCAGATTGCCGGGCTCAAATGGATACAAAAGAACATTGTCGCATTTGGGGGCGACCCTGATAAAGTAACAATCTTCGGAGAATCGGCCGGGGCAATTTCCGTGAGTATGTTGTGTTCTTCGCCATTGGCAAAAGGACTTTTCCGGGGTGCGATTTCACAAAGCGGCGGATCGTTCGGGCCGACACGGCCTACCATATACCCGGGAGAAAATATGAAAACCCTTAAACAAGCTGAGAGTGAGGGGGAAGAATATTTACGAAAAGCCGGGGTATCTTCCATTGCCGAACTTAGAAAAATGGATGCTGAAAAGCTGCCGATAGGATGGGGAATTGGTAGCGCGTGGCCAATAATTGACGGGTATGTGCTCCCGGACGATCAATATAAGTTGTACCAGGCAGGGAAGTATAATGATGTTCCGGTTCTCATAGGCTATAACTCTGACGAAGGGTTGAGTTTTTCACCTGGAAAAACGCCAAAGGAATTTATTGAAGCCATTAAACTCAGGTATGGAAGATTTGCCGAAAATTTACTCAACGCATACCCCATTGGAGAAAACGCCATACCTAAAACTGCGCGCGATTTGACCCGCGATGCCGCTTTCGGATGGCATAACTGGACTTGGGCGCGGCTTCAGTCCGAAACCGGTAAGTCTAAAGTGTATTACTACTATTTCGATCAGCACCCTGATTATCCTAAAGGTTCACCCGATTTCGGGCATGGCTCGCCACATGCGCAAGATGTTTCATATGTTTTCCAGCATATTGACCCAACGAACACTCAGATTACTAAAACTGATCTGGAGATTTCGGTGGCTATGGGAACATACTGGATCAACTTCACCAAATATGGTAATCCGAACGGAGAAGGTGTTCCCGCGTGGCCGGCTTTCACCAATAGCAATCCGGCGGTCATGTACTTTAGCCAAACACCTCATACAGGGCCGGTGCCTGGTGAAAAGTCGCTTGAGGTTCTGGATAAGTATTTTAAGTGGAGGTTCACGCTAGAAGGGGCAACGTGGGTTAAACGGATTTATAAAATGAATGAATAGTTAAAAAAATATATGAGTAAGCTATTATATTTTATTTTGATTCCTGCTCTATTTTTAGGCTTGTTTACTACTGACGGACTGAGTCAAAACATCAAGACATCATCCTCAAGAAGAACAAGAGATAATTTTGATTCTTATTGGTTGTTCCATAAAGGCGATATTGCTATCAAGCGTGCAGTAAAAGCCAGTGGTTATGGAGGTTTAACCGATGTCAATGTTAAAGTTGAGACAAATAAAGAAGCCGTCATTGCTTATACCGATGTTGATAAAGCTGCAACGTTCAAACCCCAAGACTGGAAGGAAGTGAATCTTCCCCACGATTGGTGTGTGGAGGGGACTTTTGTTAATGATAATTCAATCGGGAGCTCGCCTGCTGTCAGCGGATATTTGCCCGGAGGGATAGGCTTTTACAGGAAAGAATTTGAAATACCGGAAACAGACAGGGGGGGGGAAATATCCATCGAGTTTGACGGAATTTTCAGAAATAGTACCGTTTGGGTCAATGGTCAGCTACTTGGGAATCACCAAAGCGGCTACACACCTTCAAACTATGATTTGACTGACGTCTTGCGTTACGGTAACGAAGGTAAAAATGTTATTCTTGTAAAGGTTGATGCTACCGAATACGAAGGTTGGTGGTACGAAGGATGTGGTATTTACCGACATGTTTGGCTCAATAAAACCGACAGACTTCATGTTGACCGTTTTGGTACTTATGTTACTACTCCTTCGGTTTCGCCCGAAGAAGCTGTTGTTGACATAAAAACCACCCTAAAAAACGAGTATAAGGTGGCTAAAAATGTTATGCTTATTTCAAAAATTGTAGACAATATAGGCATTGTACTTGATACTAAAACTTCGACACAGACGATCGAACCCTATAGTCAAACAGAGATTACACAAAAAGGAACGATTCAAAAGCCCTTACGCTGGTCTCCCGAAACGCCAACCCTTTACAAAGTCCTGACCGAAGTTTCTGAAAACGGGAATGTCATTGATATTTATGAAACCACTTTTGGTGTAAGAACAATTGAAATCAACCGCAACGGGGTATTTCTCAACGGCAAACTTTATCCTGTGAAAGGTACTTGCAACCATCAGGATTTTGCCGGAATAGGAGTAGCCCTTCCAAATAAAATAAACGAGTATAAAATAAAGTTGCTAAAAGAAATGGGAAGTAATGGTTACCGTTGTTCTCATCATCCCCCCACACCTGAACTGCTCGATATTTGCGACAGGCTTGGTATGCTTGTTCTGGACGAAAACCGTATACTGTCAAGTAGTGAAGATGGAATAAAGGATTTGACTACCATGCTGTACAGGGATCGGAATCATCCTTCGGTATTTATGTGGAGTATGGAGAATGAAGAAGGGATCCAAGGTACGGTAACCGGAACAAGGATACTTGAAACACTGGTTGAAACCACCCATAAGATTGATCCTACGCGCCCCGTGACTGCCGCTATGAACCATGGTCGGAACGAAGGCGGGTATAGTGATGTGCTGGATGTTGTGGGATACAATTACGGAGACAAGGGAATGGCGTATGTGAAAGACCATGAAAAATATCCTCAGCGAATCCTGTTTTGCACCGAATCTACAAGTTTTATCTCCACACGTGGGGAATATGAGAACGATTGGGGAAAAGGCTATGTTTCAAACCTAGGGAAATGGGAGCCAACCTGGGGACCACTTCCGGGTGAAGACTGGGCGGATATCGTCAAATATCCCTTCCTTGGAGGGATGTTCGTCTGGACAGGTTTTGACTACCGTGGTGAACCTACTCCCTACCGATGGCCGTGTGTTACATCTCATTTCGGATTTATGGATATATGCGGTTTCCCTAAAGATGGATATTACGCTTACAAGGCAGCCTGGACCAATACTCCCGTTGTGCACATATTCCCTCATTGGTATTGGCCCGGGAAAGAAGGTAAATCCATGAAAGTACAATGTTACACTAATTGTGAAGAAGTAGAGCTGCTTCTAAATGATAAAAGCACAGGGAAAAAGAAAGCTCTTCCATACACTAAATTGGAATGGGAAGTAGTTTATCAACCCGGTAAACTGGAAGCCAGAGGTTATAAAGAAGGAAAACTTATAGCCAAAGATATTGTTGAAACCACTACCGCACCTGCTCAAATAGCATTGAGTAGCGATTGCAATACACTCAAGGCTGATGGCTGCGATGTGGCTGTTATCAGGGTTGCTATTCAAGATGCCAAAGGTAGGGTGATGCCAACCGCCAATAATCTTGTCCGGTTTTCAATTGAAGGGCAGGGTAGGATAATCGGTACGGGAAACGGAAATCCCAGCAGTCATGAACCAGATAAAGCCAGTCAGCGTATGGCCTTTAACGGGTATTGTCTGGTTCTTGTTCAAACCAATAAACAAGCCGGAGAAATCAGGTTAAAAGCTTTATCTGAAACGCTGAAAGGTAATGATGTCGTCATTAAAGTTAAATAAGTTTATTATTTCAGTATGAATAAATCAAATAAACTAAATAATTCAAATAGTATAAAAAGGTATTTTTTGTGCGGAATAATTCTTTCTGTGTGTTCAATCGGTTTTGCCTATGCTCAGACAAAAGCTCCAGCCCCTTTTGGTCCGGTTCCGAATGGGAATCAAATGAGATGGCAGGAAATGGAAAGTTACGCTTTTGTTCATTTTTCATTAAATACTTATACGGATCAATCGTGGGGGTATGGAAATGAAGATGTCAACCTATTTAATCCTAAAGAATCGGATTGTCGTCAGTGGGCCCGTATTTGCAAAGAAGCAGGTATGAAAGGAATTATCATTACAGCAAAACACCACTGCGGTTTTTGCCTCTGGCCTTCTAAATATACGGAGTATTCCGTAAAAAATTCTCCATGGAAAAATGGCAAAGGGGACATGGTTCGCGAAATGGCCGATGCTTGTAAAGAATACGGCTTGAAATTAGGGATATATTTGTCTCCCTGGGACAGAAACAACCCGGATTATGGAAAACCTGAATATATTGCCTACTTTCGGAATCAACTCACTGAACTCCTCACCAACTATGGGCCAATTTTCGAAGTATGGTTTGACGGAGCCAATGGAGGTTCGGGATATTACGGTGGAGCCAATGAAACCCGCACTATTGACCGTACAACCTATTATGACTGGAGTAACACATACAAGCTGATCCGCAAGTTACAGCCCAATATCGTGATATGGAACGATGGAGGTGACAGAGGGGATCTTCGCTGGGTTGGAACCGAAGGAGGTCTTGTTGGCGAAACAAACTGGAGTTTGTTGAACGCCACTGGCGAAGTTGAGTGGGGTATGTTGCATTACGGTTTGGAAAATGGGAATTCGTGGGTGCCGGCCGAAGTAAATACTTCTATCAGACCGGAGTGGTTCTACCATCCTAGTGAAGACACCAAAGTTAAAACATTACCTCAATTAATGGATACTTACTACAACTCCATTGGGCGCAACGGCACTTTACTTCTCAACTTCCCGATCATGCCTAATGGATTGATTCATGAAAATGACGAAAAAGTGGCGCTAGAATTTTCCAAAGCAGTGAAAGAAGCATTTGCTGTAAATCTTGCCGCAAAATCGAAAGTAAAAGCTTCGAATGTTCGTGGAAATGCAAAAGAATTTGGGGCCGCTAATGCAATAGACGGCAATAAAGATACTTATTGGGCTACAGACGATAACGTTACAAAAGCTTCATTAATAATAAATTTTGGTAGGCCAACCACGTTCAACCGGTTTCTGGTACAAGAATATATCCGTTTGGGGCAACGTGTGAAAGCCTTCACGGTTGAAGCATTGGTTGATGGAAATTGGAAAGAAGTGGCAAAAGCGACGACTATTGGGTATAAACGGACTCTTCGTTTTCCGAGCTTCAAGGCAACACAGGTTCGTTTCAATATTGTCGATTCGAAAAGTTGTCCATTAATTTCCAATATCGGGATTTATAATGCCCCGCAAATTTTGACTTCTCCCTCCATTATCAGAAATCAATCCGGTGAAATAAACATAATTCCGGCTGATGCAGAATCGGTTGTTTACTATACGTTAGACGGGAGCGAGCCGACCTCGAAATCGACAAAATATACCGGTACCTTTCAAACAGAAGGGAAATTGCAGGTAAGGGCAATTGCTTACGATCCTGCTTCGGGTAAAAGCAGCCCTGCGTGCAGGGAAAAATTCGACATTTCACGAAAGTATTGGAGAATTGTCGGAACGGACGATGCAAAGGCTAATACAATCCTGGACGGAAACCCATCTACGGCATGGCATCAGAGTAAAGACAAAAAAATGCCTATTGATTTGGTAATCGATTTGGGAAATAAACAAAATCTACGTGGTTTCAGATACCTTCCTGATCAGGGCATTTGGAATCCCGGCATCATTACTAATTACGGGTTTTATGTTTCGGAGGACAATATAGAATGGAAACTGGTAGATCAGGGGGAATTTTCGAATATAAAAAACAATCCGTTATGGCAAATCAAAAATTTTTCTCCGGTAAAGGCTCGTTATGTCAAGTTATGGGCTTTGAGAAATACGCAGGGCAACGATGAGGCCGGATATGCTGAATTGGATTTGATTACAAACTAATCAGAATTAAAAAAAATGAAAACAAAACACTTATTTGCCATTCTTGGAAGCCTATTTATCGGTAGCGTATTGGCACAAAACAATTCTAACAACAAATCTACTTTACCGGAACGGGTAATCAGTGCCGATTTCAATAAAGTGAAAGGCACAATGAATACCATGTTTAAGCAATGTATTGGAGCTGGCAGGGCTAATGAAGGATTGCGTGCCGATTGGCAGCAACAATTGGCATATGTAAAAAAAGAGTGCGATTTTAAATATATCCGTATGCACGGTCTTTTAAGCGATGATATGGCCGTTTATACCGAGGATGGGAAAGGTAATCCGCAATACAATTATCAGTATATCGATGCATTATATGATTATCTGCTAAGTATCGGGATCAAGCCTTTTGTGGAACTTGGATTTATGCCATCAGCACTCGCCAGTGGAAGTCAAACTATTTTCTGGTGGAGAGGGAATGTTACCCCGCCTAAAGACTACAATAAATGGGGAGATCTCATACGCAATCTCACACAACATTTCACCGAACGCTACGGTATTGATGAAGTAAAAACATGGTATTTTGAGGTTTGGAATGAACCTAATTTATCACCAGGCTTTTGGACTGGCACACAAGAGGAATATTTCAAATTGTACCAGTACTCGGTGAAAGCTATCAAAAGTGTAAATCCACAATACAAAGTAGGTGGACCAGCTACGGCCGGTGCTGCCTGGGTGCCCGAAATGATTAATTTTTGCACTAAAAACAATCTTCAGATAGACTTCATCAGCACCCATTCTTATGGCGTAAAACAAGGTTTTCTTGATGAACATGGAAATTCAGGCACTGTGCTGAGTAAAGATCCGATGGCCGTTAGCGGCGACATTTTGAATTCCTGTAAACAAATTGCAAGCTCTTCAATGCCGAACCTGGAGTTGCATTATACTGAATGGAGCTCGTCCTACACTCCTGCCGATCCTGTTCATGACAGTTATCATGAGGCCGCGTACATATTAGAAAAAATCAAACAGGTCGGAAATGCGGCCAATTCAATGTCGTACTGGGTATTTACCGATATCTTTGAAGAATCCGGACCGCGCTTTACACCTTTTCATGGTGGATTCGGCTTGCTCACTATTCAAGGCATAAGTAAACCTTCCCTGTATTCCTACAAGTATATGAATAAACTGGGAAAAACCGAGTTGGTGAATACTGATACACGTTCATGGGCATGCAAAAGTGATAATGGCGGCATCCAATTGCTTTTGTGGGACTTCACCAACACTCATCCCGGCGATTCAGTACATAATCAGGCCTATTATATAAAAGATTTGCCTTCCAAGTCAAAGGGTAAATTGAAAGTAAGTATATCTCATGTGCCGGCAGGAATGTATACGTTGGAGACTTATAAAGTAGGTTATCGTGTTAATGACGCTTATACTGATTATTTGGATATGGGTAAACCAAAGCAACTTAATAAACAGCAGGTTGATGAATTAAAGAGACATAATGCCGGTTCTCCTGTTTCAACTGAAGTGATTGAAGTTAAGGCGAATACTGCCTTTTCAAAAGAACTGGATATTCGGGAAAACGATGTTTTCTTGCTAAATATGATAAAGCGCTAACCTACTTAACAATTAAATGAAAACGACTAAGATTAAAATTTTGTTATTAATTGCAATTCCTTTCTTTTTTAGCTTCGTATCGAACGCTCAAGGGTTGTATGTTGGAGCCAATTATCATCCACATGATGATAAGAATCTTGATAAAATTAAAAGTGATATTCAGCTAATGAAAGCTGCCGGACTTAACGCTGTCCGTATGGGGCATTTAGCCTGGGATAGCTATGAGCCATCGGAAGGACAATTTGACTTTGATTGGTTTGACAAGGTTATGGACATGATGAATCAAGCCGGAATTAAGGTAATTCTTGATATTGCTGTACGTCCTGCACCAATGTGGTTACACCATAAATATCCATCAATAGACATTGTAGATAAAAATGGCAATGTGCTGTATCCGAACCATCGTTATATGGAAGATATTGGCGATCCGATGTACCAACAATATGCTTTGCGCTATGCTGACGCACTGACAAAACGGTATGGAAAACATCCTGCTCTGGTGGCTTTCGGTATAGATAATGAATCAGGTGATGGCGCTATTTCTTATTCAGAAACAGCAAAAGAACGATTCATCGTTTGGTTGAAGAATAAATATTCAAACCTTGATAATTTAAACAAAGCGTGGGCTACTCAACGCTGGTCAAGAAGATTAAACCAATTTGAAGAGATTGGTTTCCCTATAGCAACTCACACCAATGATGTGCCGGAAAGGATGCTTGATTTCAGGCGTTTTGTTTCGGATGAAGTCAATCAGTTCCTTTTAAAAGTAATTGACAGGGTAAATACTAATGCACCCAATGCCTTGGTAAATACAAATGCCTGGTATTACAGCCCATTGAAATATTTTGATTATTCACAGATTGCCTATTCGGGCAAAATGACCCGTGAAGGCTGCGGTTTTTATCCCGGAAATTCATTAACTACCAATTGGGGTGTAATGAATTCCTTGTTCGGCATCTCCCGTATTCAATTTGAAAGCTCAAACCCTTTCTGGTGCAGCGAATTTACAACCATGACAGCTGTGCCAAATTCTATCCGTAAGTCGGCTTATGCCACGTTGATGTATGGTAACCAAATGGTTTGCGGATGGACATGGCAAAGTATGCACTCTGGAGAAGAACAGTATCTGGAAGGAATGCTGGATTGGGACGGAATTCCAAACCGTAAATACGAAGAATACAAAAAAATTGCAACGGAGTTTAAAAAAATTGGGAAGTTTTTCCCTTATAAAGTTCAATCCGAAGTGGGTTTGGCTTTTTCTTTTCCCAGTCAGATAGCAAGTAGTTCTTTCCCTGAGCAACATGAAAGCCAACTACAGGCATGCTTTAATTTATTTTATTACCGCAATATGGATGCACGGGTGGTGGAGATTAGCAGAAGCCCCCTAAATTACAAACTATTGTTTGTTCCTGGTGTAGCTGTTATGGATGAAACAACTGCCACTAAAATTCGTGATTTTGTCAATAACGGCGGAACGGTTATCATGACAAGCAATTCGGCTGTTGTAGACGAAACCGGAAAAGTATTTGCATCCACTCACCCGGGTCGTTTAAGCGATGTGTTCGGAATACGAGTTGCAAATTTTGAAGAAACAGAAGCACTCATTGAAATATCCAGAAAATCTTTCAAAGGCAATAAAATTGAACTATCCTATAAAGGGAAAGAGATCTCTTCAGAATCTGTCAGGTTTGATGTTATCGAAGCTAAAGGTGCTGAAATTCTTGGAAGCATAACAAGTTTAGATAAGGATTACCCAATTATTACTTCCAATAAATATGGTAAGGGAAGAGCAATTTATATCGGTCTCCCTGCAAATGGCGAGATACTCGGAACTTTGCTTGATGAGTTAATAGTTGAGTTATCCTTAAAAAAAGGTCCTGAAGTGCCTACTGGTGTAATGGCTAGACAGATTGATAAAAACCATTTCCTTTATCTGAATGTAAGTGGTAAACCAAAAGAGATTCAAATGAAAGAAAAATCAAGAAGTATTCTTCTTGATAAAAATTACGACGACAGTTTTACAATTGCACCTTATGAGCCGGAATTTATTGAAATAAAATAACATATAAAGCAGCACCTATGATTACTGAGAATATGCAAAAGGAATGGTTATCAGGGGTGTTTTTAACCTAAATGTTTTAACGAATGAGCAGATGAAACGAATCTGCTTTTTTATATATTTTAGAGATACTGAGTCAATTCATTAGGGCAAATGGATTTATTTAAAGGTTGACAACGAAACGAATTTGAAGGATATTTTAAGATTAATAAACATACGACTCAATATAAAATAAATATATCAGATTGCATAACAGGCTTATACGTAATTAAGAGATTAAGAAACTGTTTAAATTTTCTATTTAGTTTCCTCTTTGCCCGTCAGGGTATGAATATCAATAGAATATTACAACAACCCTGACCTTTGTCCGTTAGGACGTTAACGGATTTTTGTTCATTCCCTACGGGAAAAATGGATATGATTTTGACATATTCTATTGGTATAAATCCCCTACGGGGAATTTTTAAACAGTTTCTAAATAGTCCGGCTGAAATGTATCAGTCGGGCTATTTTGTTTACAATTCTTGATGATCTATTATTTGTGATTTAAAATCAATAGTTATTTAAAAAATCATAGATTTGCAAATACTACATCTTGTCTACATCATCTATCATTTTACACGGTTAACCTTATTTGTCAGACCCTACTTTTTTTGAACGCCATTTAGTGATAGTATGAATGATACCCAATTATACTCTGCAACTTTCAAATATCATTTTGATACATTGTATAATTATGGGATAAAAATCACCAATGACAGTGAATTGGTAAAAGACTGTATCCAGGAGCTTTTTTTTAGAATCTGGAAAAACAATATCGATCTGGCCAAGGTCAGCTTCCTTAAATCTTATCTTTTGATCGGGTTAAGACGACAGATTCTAAATATGCTGGAATTGAAATTTTATCATGTTGACAAAATAAAGATTGAAGACCATTTTCTGATTGAATTTTCGGCTGAAGATTATTTTATTCAGCAGCAGTTTGAAGAGGACCAAAGAAAGAATATCATTCAGGTTCTCAACAAACTTTCAAAGAAACAAAGAGAAGCGATTTACCTTCGCTATTTTGAAGAATTAGAATATTCGGAAATAGCTGAAATCATGAACATTAACCTCCAATCTGCTAAAAATAATGTCCACCGGGGATTAGACTCGATGCGTGAACTATTATCGCTTTATTTTTTCTTTATTCTTTTAGAAAAAAATCTTACTTAATTACTGATTTTTTGAGTACTAAATGTGGGATTACCTGTCTTTATAAAGAAACAGGATAATACCATCTCATGAAACCTACAAAATTAGAAATCGTCGATTTTATTCTTAACGAATCTTTTCAACGATATGTGCTTAATAAAAACCAGGACGACGTCAACTACTGGGAAGAGTGGTTAACTAAAAATCAGGAATCTGCGACAGTCTTTCATGAAGCAAAGTCACTCATCACTTTTATAGCCACCAGGAAGACCCTTCCGAAACACAGATCTGTAAGTGATGAAGTATTTGAAAAACTGCTTTCTCAAATTGAAATTGAAGAAAACAGTGAAACTGAAGTACAGGAAAGACGTATCATTTCTCCCTTCTGGTATGTTGCTGCCACGGTCATCGTCCTAATAGGCCTCTCGTTCCTATTTGACATTCATAATTTATTCAACACCGGATCCCTGAATAGTCAGAATTTAGAGGTCATCGTTCCTAAAGGTCAACGCAGCCAGGTGCTATTACCCGATGGAACAAAAGTGTGGTTAAATGCAGGTACTATTTTTAAATATCCTTCCAGCTTTTTGAAAAACAGTCGTGAGGTTTATCTTGAAGGAGAAGCATTTTTCAGTGTCTCCCATAACAAGAACTTGCCTTTTCTGGTGCATATCAAAAATAATTTGACAATAAAGGTTCTGGGTACTGAATTTAATGTCAAGTGTTACAATGAAGATCGGAATGTTGAAACAACACTGATAAAAGGGTCGGTAGTGTTTACTCAAAGAGATGACAACAATAAAGTTCTAAAAGAGGTAAATTTAGTTCCAAAGGAAAAGGTCACTTACGATAAGGTAGTTCAAAAGATGGTTGTGACTAAATTCATTGTTCCCGATTCTTCGGCAGTTGCTGCCTCACCTAATATGGCATCAAAAATAGTCAGGGTAAAGAACAATGATAATAAAGAAGAGGTAGATAACAGCGACCACCTGGATGAATTGACTTCATGGAAAGATGATGCGTTGGTATTTGATAATGACTCATTTGAAGATATCGCGGTCAAGATGGAACGTTGGTTTGGAATACCTATCGATATTAAAGATGATAATCTGAAACAAGAACGCTTTACTGGGAAATTTGTAAATAAAGAGAGTGTATATCAGATACTGGATATCATAAACCGGTCAGAACCTATTCAGTATACCAAAAAGAATAATGTAATCATTATCTCACGACATAAATAAAAAGTCCAATATTAACCACCAAAACCAGATCTGCCTATGACAGAAGAAAAAACAAATGAGACAACAAGTGAAAAAAAATCGGGCAATGTTTCAGCATCACCCGATCTAAAAGAAAATTAAATTTTCGCTGATGCTTTGGTCGAATAAACCATCAGCTTTACAGTTAATTATCAATTACAAAATTATGAAAAATAAACATCTATTTTATCCTCGTTATGGGGGATCTCTAAAAAAAATATGGAGAATTATGAAAATAACTTTACTCTTAATGATTATTGGAATATTCACCGTCTCTGCAAAGGTCTTTTCGCAAGAGAGTACAATATCTGTTAAAATGCAGAATGGATCTCTTTCAGATCTTTTCAAAGTTATTGAACAGAAAACTGAATATCGAATATTCTATAAAACCAAACTGGTTGAGGACGCTAAAAAGATCAACATTAACGTAACCCAGGAACCTGTTTCTGATCTTCTTACCTCCTTACTTTCTGAAAGAAGTTTATCTTATGATCTGATAGATAAAGTAATCGTTATCACTCCTTCATCAGATAACAAAGAATCTCAACAACAGAAAAAACCAGCCGTTAGTGGTAAAGTGATTGATGAAAGTGGGCTCTCTTTAACCGGGGTTACCGTGATGATTAAGGGAACCACCAAGGCTACTGTCACTGACAAAAACGGTGAATATTCCATACAACTTACACCAACCGACAAAGTATTGGTCTTTTCGTTCATTGGTTTGAAGAAACAAGAGGTTTCTATTGATGGTCGGGCAGTCATCAATGTAACAATGGAGACTGAATCCAATGCGCTGAGCGAGGTCATCGTAATCGGCTATGGTACTGCAAAAAGAAAAGATTTTACGGGTTCTGTTGCTTCGGTGAAAATGGAAAACTCACCAATAGCGCTTAGTCCTAATCTTAATGCCCTGGATGCATTAAAGGGAACTGTTACTGGCTTGAATATTGGCGCTACAAATACAGCCGGGGGTGAGCCTACTATGCTGATTCGGGGTCAGAGATCTATTAATGGTCAAAATGACCCACTTATTATCCTGGATGGAGTTATTTATCTGGGCAGCCTTAGCGATATTAACCCGAACGATATTTCAAGCTACGATGTTCTGAAAGATGCTGTTTCGGCAGCTGCTTATGGATCGAGATCTGCAAATGGTATTATAGCGATCACTACTAAAAAGGGTAAATCAGGAAAACCTGTTATTACCTTTAACTCATCTACCGGCTTCCAGTCCTGGCAAAATAAACCTGTAATGATGAAGGCCGCCGAGTGGCTAACCGTAGTAAATGCACGTAACCAATATGCTGTTGGTGCAACCAATTGGTTACAAACAGGCGAGTTAGCAAATATGAATGCTGGCAAAGAGACCGTTTGGCTTGATCAGGTAATACGTACAGGAATCAATCAGGACTATCAGGTGGCCATTTCAGGTGCAGCTGAAAATGTAAACTATTATCTCTCTTCTTCATATAGCAATAATAAAGGAATTGTTATTGGTGATCAGTTTAACCGTATTTCTGTCTTAGGCAAGGTCAATACAAAAGTTACATCATGGTTGGAGTTAGGAGTTGATGCAAGTTATTCAAAAAGAGATTATTCTGGAATTGCTGCCAATATTGGCTCGGCTGAAACCATGTCTCCTTATGGAGTGATGTTCCGTGATACCCAGGGTAATCTGGAAAAATATCCCTACACTCAATCACTGATGAATCCTTTATGGGGTGTTAAAGATGGAAGTGTCACCAATACTGATATTCGACATAACTTTCGTTTGAACGCCTATACCGTAGTTAGTGTCCCTTGGGTCAAAGGATTAACCTATCGATTTAATCTTCTTTCAAATCTTGATAAAAATCAGTCAGGTAACTTTACAAACGAGAATTACTATGTTAAAGAGGGTGCAGGTGTCGATAGATATACTCCTGCAGTTGTTCAGGGTTTTCTAAGCAGCGCCAATGGAAATATTGATAATAATACTATCAAAAGTTATGTTCTTGATAATATCCTGAACTATAAAAACACTTTTGGCAAACATAGCATTGATCTTACGGCAGTTGCAACCCGGGATAATCAAATATATGAAGATATCAACGGAACCGGTTCTAACTTTGCTGCCAATGGAAATACTGCATTGGGGATGTGGGGTCTTTCGAAAGCAACTGTTCAAAAAATAATTCTAAACGGTAACCAAAAATCAAATATCGGTTATCTGGGCCGTGCGAGTTACTCTTACAATGATAAATACTTCCTGACCGGTTCGTTACGTCGGGATGGAGCTTCCTTATTCGGTGCTGATAAAAAGTGGGCACAATTTGCAGCTGTAGGTGGCGCCTGGAAAATATCAAGCGAAGAGTTTCTCAAGGACTTCAAACCCTTGAACAACCTGAAACTTAAACTTGCCTGGGGACAGAATGGTAATCAAGGTACCGGTCCTTTTGCTACACTTTCAGTTGTTCAGAATAGTGCAGCCGGTGATGCCCGATATGAGTTTTCAAACTCTTCAGGAGTGATTAATTACGGATTGGTTCAAACTACATTGGGTAATGCCAGTCTTGGATGGGAAACTACCGAATCTTACAATACAGGGTTTGAATCAGCATGGTTAAATAACCGCGTATTTGTTGATCTGGATCTGTATTACTCAAAAACTACAAATGAGATTTTCAATCGAGGGATACCTCCAATGACAGGATTTACAACGATCCTTTCATCTTTAGGACAGGTTGACAACAAAGGAATTGAACTTACAATCAGATCCGTTAATTATCAATCGAAAGATTGGAAATGGAATACAACCCTTACATTCTGGAAGAACAGAAACAAGGTAGTTCATCTTGATGGTCCGGATAAGACAGGAGTTGAGCAGGATAATATCGCAAATAACCTGTTTATCGGCCATTCACTTGGCGCCATATATGGTTATGAACAGATTGGCATTGTACAGGCTACTGACACAGCATATATTCGCTTAACAGGCGCTAAAGCCGGTTACCCCATGTATAAAGACCAAACCGGAGATCACGTGATTACGGCCGCTGACCGAAAGATTTTGGGTTATACTGTGCCAAACTTCAGATTAAATCTGAGTAATAGTGTCACATACAAAAACTTTGAATTGTATGCCATGATTACCGGAACTTTTGGTGGTGGCGGTTACTATCTGACAAGTAATACTTCGGCCTTTATGACTTCAGGAACCGGCCGTTTCAACGATAATATGATCTCTAAACCTTACTGGACGGCTACAAACATGAGTACTACCTATCCTTCCGCTACTTTTTCAGGCGACGGTCGTTTTCTGGGACTCATGAAGCGTCAGTTTATAAGGATTCAAGACGTGACTCTCTCTTATTCACTGGAACAAAAATGGCTGAAATATATCAATTTAAAAGCCGTGAAAGTATTCGTGAGCGCTAAGAATCTTGGAACAGTTACAAAATGGATTGGTGGTGACCCCGAAACAGGTACAACTGTAGGTGCCAATACTTATCCCGTTCCAAGTACATACTCATTTGGTGCAAACATTAGTTTCTAACCATTTAACAATAAAAGAGATGAAAAAATTAATATATAAAAAATACATTTGGCTATTTGTTCTGTTGTTAGGAACAATAAGCTGTAAAGATGACAATTTCCTGAAAGAGACTCCTACTACTTTCTATACTGTAAACAATGCTTTTTCTACTTCAGCACAAGTTGACCAGGCAGTTATAGCTATCTACTCTCAATTAAGAGATATGTGGGCAAACCCTACTGAACAAAACTGGATTTTTGTTTTCCGTGGTAATGGCACCGATATGTTTGATGTTCCAAGTATCAGAAGAGGAAATACCTTTAATAATTATGGCACAATTAACCCTGATAATTCAACTTTTTATAATGCTTTCGTTGCATGGTATCAGATTATTGCAAAAGCCAATTTAGCGATCTCCTCTGCCAATCTACCTACTATGACCTGGTCATCGGCATCGGATAAGGCTTATACAATAGCACAAGCTCGCTTCTTCAGAGCATTTGCCTATCGTAACCTTGCAGAACTCTTTGGTGGTGTACCCATCGTGACTCAACCATCAACGACAGCGCAATATGACTTTAAACGTTCGACACGTGCGGAAACTTATCAATATGCCATCACTGAACTGCTGGCTATTGAACCCGATCTTCCGGATATTACAATTGTTGGTGGACGTTTAGTAAAAGGGGCATGTCAGCACAATCTTTGCGAGCTTTATCTCGCATTGGGCACCCAATTGGCTGCCGATGGAAAAACTGCTGAAGCACAAACTGCATTTACAGCCTCTATTGCATATGGCAATAAGGTTATTGATGGTGGAACATACGCATTGATGAACACACGGTTCGGCGCCAGAAAGAGTGAAACAGCGATAAGCATTCTCCTCTATAAAAACGGCGTCTCCGGTGCTGCAAACGTCTTTGGCTCAATTCCATTTACCCCAAACTATTACTGGGACCTTTTCCAGGAAGGAAGTGTGAATTATCAGGATGGCAATAAAGAGTGCATCTGGGCCATGCAAATTGACTATGCCGCTTACAGAGCGGAAGATGCAAGGGATAAACTTCCTTATTCACGTACTTATGGCCCGGTCTTCAGAAACGGTTCACCGGCTAACTTGAACGGCACTCTCGAAGATGCAGGTGGACGCGGGATCTCACAGATTATGCCAACTATGTACACCAGAGACAGCATCTATTCGGGTAAATGGGGCACTGACATGAGAAACTCTGATGTTGTATTGCGTAGAACATTTTATGGCAACATGACAACTTCTGCATACTACAACAAGCCTATTCCATGGTCTGTGCTATATGATAATCAGGCGGATCAAAGTCTGGACTATCCGGTATCCTGTAAAATTGCAACGGATAAATATACCGGAGTTGCTGACGGAGAAAACATGAGTAACCTTTTCAGAGATGACTACTTTATCCGTCTCCCCGAAACAATATTGTTGCGCGCTGAAGCCAAACAACGCAACGGAGACAAAGTCGGTGCTGCTGCAGATATCAATCTGCTGAGAGCTCGCGCCCAGTGTACATATATGGTTACAGCTGCTGATATGGACGATAAATTCAATACTATCCTTGACGAACGCTCACGTGAACTCGTTTATGAGGAGTGCCGCTGGAATACCTTGTTGCGTATGGGTGGTACGATTGCTGTTGACCGTATCAAAAAATATGCCTTCTGGCCTGAAGCTCAGTCTACTTTGACATTTAGCTACAATCTGTGGCCTATTCCACAGCAAGTTATCGATGCAAACAAAGCTGTGAAGTTAGATCAGAACCCTGGTTGGTTAAGTAAATAGTTTTTTATTTACCAATTTTATTTATAAAGTTTATAACAGGGACATCTTTAATAAGCTGTCCCTGTTATTTTATTCGATTGGTTGACTATTTTTGCATTAATATCGAGCTATTATGTTGAAATTATTTCTTTCATTGATTATCCTGGCTGGTTGTATCACTGTATCGGCACAAAGTTGGAATTATCCTTTACAAACATCCCCTGTTGTTGACTATACACAGTTGACAAAGGACTTTGTGACTCCTCCAAATGAGTCCAAGCTTCGTTGTTACTGGTGGTGGCTGAACAGTATGGCTACGAAAGAATCAATCACGCGCGATCTGGAACAGATGAAGTCACATGGTTATGGAGGCGCTTCTATTGTTGATGCAGGTAGCTCTCAATACGACGTTGCTAAGAAAACAGCAGCCGGACCGGTGTTTATGAGTCCCGAATGGATGGAGTTATATAAACATGCCATCAAAGAGGCGCAACGGTTGGGGATTGAATTAAGCGTCAATACCCAGAGTGGTTGGAATCCCGGGGGACCAACTATTACTCCTGAACTGGCTTTAAAGAAGATTGTATATACTGAGACGAAGGTTCAGGGTGGAAAAAGGATTCAGATCAACCTGCCACAACCTGCCACCAAATTATTGTATCAGGATATTATCGTACAGGCTTTCAAACAGCCTGCTGACGCTCCTTTGAAAGATAAGGCGATAAAGTTTTGGGGGCTGAAGACTTTCAACGAAGATTTCGGAATGAAGGGAATTTATCCTTTATATAAACTTCGGGATGAGAATGCTGATGCTGATAAGATTCAGGGTATCAAAAAATCAGAGATCATTGATCTTACAGATAAATTCAACAACGGGGTTTTATCATGGGATGCTCCTGAAGGAGAATGGACTATTATCAGGTATGGCTGGACCTGTACAGGAGCCAAAACTTCAACCAACAGTGATAACTGGAGCGGGTTATCGGTAGATCATCTAAGTCCGGTGGCTTTTAAAAAGTTCAGCGATGATGTGATTATGCCATTGATTACCACTGCCCAGTCGGTTGGGAATAGTCTGCATTTTCTGCAAACCGATAGCTGGGAGATGGGCAATGTAGGCTGGACACAAAACTTTGCGAATGAGTTTAAGAAATTCAGAGGGTATGATCTGACACTATGGCTGCCTGTACTCGCCGGAAGGGTGGTTGAAAGTGTTGAGCAATCGGACAGGTTTCTACATGATTACCGGCAAACTGTTGGCGATTGTATTGCTGCTTATCATTATCAACTGTTCAGCGATCTGGCTCATCAGCATGGCTTAGGAATTCATCCTGAGTCGGGTGGACCTCACTCGGCGCCTGTTGATGCTTTGAAGGTGATGGCCATCAGTGATTTTCCACAGGGTGAGTTCTGGGCTACGGCCAATACACATAGAATCAATGATGCCGAGCGGCTTGCTGTAAAACAAAGTGCTTGTGTTGCGCATACCAACGGGAAGAGATTTGTTGCTGCGGAGGGGCCTACTTCAATAGGGCCACAGTGGGAACGGTCGCCAAGAGACCTGAAAAGCAACATAGACAGGATCTTCTGCTCAGGAGTTAACCGGATCGTATGGCATTGCTTTACCTCTTCACCCAAAGAATTTGGTCTGCCGGGAAATGAGTATTTTGCAGGAACCCATCTGAATCCAAATGTCACCTGGTGGAAACAGGCAGGTGGCTTTATAGGTTATCTCAACAGGTGTTCATACATGCTTCAGCAAGGACTGTTTGTCTCAGATGCACTCTATTATTATGGTGATGATGTGCCTAATTTTGTCTTTCTGAAAGAAGATGTGAAAGACCTGGCCTATGGTTATGACTGGGATAAATGTTCGAAAGATGCCATTGTAAAAGGGCTCACGGTAAAAGATAACAGGGCAGTGTTTCAGGATGGAATGAGTTACAGGGTGTTGGTGCTTCCTTCGGAAACTGCGATTGATCTTGAGGTATTGCGTAAACTTGAATCACTGGTTAAAGGGGGACTGACTGTTATTGGGCCAAAACCTTTGAAGGCAACCGGTCTGACGCACTATCCTGAAAGCGACAGGGAGGTCAAAGCGATAGCCTCACGCTTGTGGGGAACGATGGATGGGGTTAAGGTTCAGGAAAACCTTTATGGTAAAGGAAGGGTGATCTGGGGTAAGGACGTCAACATGGTTCTGGCTGAAATGAAGGTGAAACCGGATCTGCAGTTTACGAGTACAGAAGCCAACACGGGTATTGATTATATCCATCGGACCACGGATAATATGGAGATCTACTTTGTGGTAAACCGTTTCGGACGCAAGGGGATCAATGATTTTGAGTTTCGTTATCTGACCTCTCTCCCTGATCGATATGAACAGGTAGAGTGTAAGTTCAGAGTCACGGGAATGGTTCCGGAGCTTTGGGATCCGATGACGGGTCTTTCAAAAGAGATTTTGACATACAGGGAAGAGAACGGACAAACCATCATACCGCTGAACCTGGAGCCTGAAGGATCACAGTTTATTGTATTCAGAAAAGGTGCAAAGGCTCCACACATTACTTCAATTATTAAGGATGGAAAGGTGTTGTTTCCGGGTAATCAGTTTTTGGGAGTGGATAAACAGTCGGTAGAAGTAGTCAAATCAAATGGGAAAGTCGATTATAGTTTGTTCTCGCCTGGTGATTATAAATTTATGTGGACTGATGGAAAGATTGTTGAAAAGAGTCTTAAGTCTTCAAATGAAACTTTACCTCTTTCAGGGAAATGGAATTTGGGTTTTGATACCTTATGGGGAGGACCAAAAAATATTGTTGTTGATTCTTTGAAGTCATGGACGAGTTTTGAAAATATTGGAGTGAAGTATTATTCCGGGGCAGGTGTATATTCTAAGACTTTTACTGTTAATCCTTCAAGCCTCAAAGGGACAAAGGCGATGCTTGACCTGGGGAATGTGCTTGAAATGGCATCTATTACGATAAACGGAAAGAAGATGGCTGTGAGATGGAGTGCGCCTTTCCAGTTTGATATCACGAAATATGTGAAGCCGGGGGACAATGTTCTTTTGGTTGAGGTGACGAATCTGTGGCCTAACCGATTGATCGGGGATAGTAAATTGCCTACTGATAAACGGTTTACGAAAACCAATGTGAAGAAATATGATGTCCCCGATAGCGAGAAGCTTTTACGCGAGTCGGGACTGCTCGGACCAGTCACGATCACTTTTGTACATCAGGAGTTGAGTGATTTGGCAAAATAGTAATTTGGCAATAATGTATAAACTCAACTCCGTAGGAGTTGTCAGTGAATAACCCCCAGTTTCACTGGGGGTTATGGAAATATCTCTTTGATAACTCCGTTGGAGTTACCCGTAATCATAAAGACTTTTTGGGAAACCCCGTTGGGGTTAGGATATTCATATTCACCCACCCCCAGTTTCACTGGGGGTTATTTACAGGCAACTCCTATGGAGTTTTATGTGTTTCAATATGGAGTTTTATGTGGATCAATATGGAGTTTTATGTGGATCAAAATCTAACATTGCCTTAAATAAGAACAAATTAATCAAACTATCTGTTGTTTTATTTACATTTGGGGACTAAAACGAAGGTGAATAAAGTGCATCGGGATCAGGTATTGATGTACCTTTATATCAATGATCCAAAAAAACATTTATCTTTGCGGCTCTTTGCGTAAAAATATTTCGATATGATTCAAAAAGTACTGGTTGCTAACCGGGGTGAAATTGCAGTACGCATCATGCGTAGTTGTCGGGAGATGGGAATCAAAACCGTTGCAGTTTTCTCTGAAGCAGATAGATCTTCCATGCACGTCAGGTATGCCGATGAGGCTTATTTTATCGGGGCTGCACCTTCAACCGAAAGTTATTTGAATATTGATAAGATCATTGGGGTTGCAAAACAATCGGGCGCTGATGCTATCCATCCCGGATATGGTTTTCTAAGTGAAAAAGCTTCATTCTCTGAAAGGTGTGCTGCTGAAGGGATCATCTTTATTGGTCCTTCTGCTTATGCGATTTCAACGATGGGTGATAAGATCACGGCTAGAAAAACCATGATTGCAGCAGGTGTTCCGGTAGTACCGGGCACAACCGACAAGGTAACTTCTGAAAAGGAAGCGCTGGCAGCCATTAAAGAGATTGGTCTTCCCGTTATGATCAAAGCCTCTGCAGGTGGTGGTGGTAAGGGGATGCGACTGGTTAAAAGGGACAAAGACATTGTCGGATCATTACGTGCTGCCCGTTCAGAGGCAGCTTCATCATTTGGTGATGATTCGGTTTATATTGAGAAATACATTGACTCTCCTCATCATATTGAATTCCAGATTCTGGCTGATAAGCATGGCAACACGGTTCATCTGTTTGAACGGGAGTGTTCAGTTCAACGCAGACATCAGAAGGTTGTTGAAGAGACTCCCTCGCCCATCATGACTCCCGAAAAGAGGATCGAAATGGGTAATGCTGCTGTGGCTGCTGCCAAGGCAGTGAATTATTCGGGTGCAGGAACCATCGAATTTATTGTAGATGATAACCTGAACTATTACTTCCTGGAAATGAATACCCGTTTACAGGTTGAGCATCCAATCACAGAACGTGTGGTGGGTGTTGACCTTGTGAAGGAGCAGATCAATATTGCCAACAATCTGGAATTAACTTTCAAACAAGAGGATTTGCGTCAACACGGCCACGCGATAGAATGTCGGGTGTATGCTGAGGATGCAGAGAATAATTTTATGCCTAACCCGGGATTGATAAGACACCTTACAGAGCCTTATGGATTTGGTGTCCGTTGCGATGGTTATGTTTATGAGGGATATACCATCCCGATCTATTATGATTCAATGATTGCCAAGCTGATTGTCTGGGGTGAGAACAGGGACGAAGCCATCGAACGAATGAAACGTGCCTTGTTTGAATATAAAATTACCGGTGTAAAAACATCTATTCGTTTTCTTTCACGGATAATGGATGCGCCTGATTTCAGAAGTGGTAGATATACTACTCATTTTATTGAGAACAATCTTCCTTTCTTGTTGGCTGAGGGTGACTTCGACGGGAAGGGGGCTCAGTTGTACGAAGACGTTGCTGTGATGGTTGCTTTTTTTGATTACCAGTCACGGTTGACAGCTAAGACTTTGAGATGGGCGCCCCTTAAATCCAGTATCTGGAAACATATCGGACGCCGGAAAGCGAATACCGAAATGTAATTGTTTGAAAGAATTTATTGTGCTATTTCTATAAGAGGAGAAACATATGTCGTTGGAATTTTCAATTGATGGACGTAAGCCTGAGGTCAAACTACTTGAACAAAATGGTTCACAGGTTAAAATATCAATAGATGGCAGAATATATGATGCCGATATTGTAGAGTTTGGTAATGGTCTTTATTCTATCATCATAGCCGGACAATCGTATTCGATCGAAATGATTGAAGGTGATACTCCAAAACATTATGTGCTGAATACTTTCTACAAGAGTTATAATGTTGAAATCATCGATGCCGAGAAGCGTTATCAACGTAGCAGGTTGAAGGGTTCAGCGGCAGGTGGAGAAAACAATATCTCCTCTCCTATGCCCGGAAAGGTTGTGAGTATCCCTGTTAAAATAGGTCAGCAGGTCGAAGCCGGCCAACCTGTCATCATCATTGCAGCCATGAAAATGGAAAGTGAAATCAAGGCGAAGAACGCCGGAAAGGTTAAAGAAATTCGCATAAAAGAAGGTGCCGTAGTTGATGCACACCAGATTTTAATGATTATTGAATAATAACTTCTTAAGATATCAGGATGTCGACATTGGAAGAAAAATATAAGAAACTTGAAGAATTAAATCGCGAAGCCGAAATGGGTGGTGGTGAAGAACGCATCAAAAAACACCATGCTTCGGGTCGCAAGACTGCTCGTGAACGCATTGCTTTGTTGCTTGATCCGAGTACTTTCACGGAGTTGGATAAGTTTGTGGTTCATCGTACACATGACTTTGGACTCGATAAGGAAAAGATTCTTGGTGATGGTATGGTGACCGGTTATGGAAAGATAGACGGTCGTCTGGTCTATGTCCATGCACAGGATTTCACGGTCTTTGGAGGTTCTATGAGCCGTGCCAATGCCGATAAGGTTGTCAAGGTAATGGATCTTGCCATCAAAATGGGGGCGCCTGTTATTGGTCTAAATGATTCAGGGGGCGCACGTATACAGGCAGGCGTTAGAAGTCTTGCCGGATATGCAGATATCTTTTACAGAAATGTGAAAGCATCAGGAGTAGTTCCTCAGTTTTCAGCTATCCTGGGTCCTTGTGCCGGTGGTGCTGTTTATTCCCCTGCCATCACTGACTTTATCATCATGACAAAGGAAAACAGTTACATGTTTATCACCGGACCTGATGTCGTGAAGGCTGTGACGCATGAAGATGTGACCAAAGATGAATTGGGTGGAGCCATGACGCACAACGAGAAGAGCGGTGTTGCTCATTTTGTTGCTGAAGACGATGACCAGGCCATCATGATGTTGCGCGAACTGATGAGTTTTATCCCCAGCAATAACATGGAGGATCCGCCACTGCATCCAAATGATGACCCTATCGACAGAATGGATGAGGTATTGCAAACGCTGGTTCCGAATGACCCGAATAAACCCTATGATATGAAGGAGCTGATCGTCAATGTGATTGACAATCATAACTTCTTCGAGATCATGCCTTATTATGCACAAAACATCATCATTGGCTTTGCCCGTTTTGATGGTCATTCAGTAGGCATCGTTGCCAATCAACCTGAATACCTGGCCGGTGTATTGGATATCAATGCTTCTGTTAAGGCTGCAAGGTTTGTTCGTTTCTGCGATGCGTTTAATATTCCTATCATCACTTTTGAAGATGTTCCCGGATTCCTTCCCGGTACTTTTCAGGAGTACAGTGGCATTATCCGTCATGGAGCGAAGTTGTTGTATGCTTTTTGCGAGGCGACTGTTCCAAAGATTACAATCATTACCCGCAAGGCTTATGGTGGCGCTTATTGTGTGATGTCGAGCAAGCACATTGGTGCTGATGTTAACTTTGCCTACCCTACAGCAGAAATTGCGGTCATGGGACCTGATGGCGCCGTTAGCATTCTACACAAGAAACTCTCTCCTGAAGCGAAAGCCGAGAAGGTGGAAGAATATCGCGAGGCCTTTGCCAATCCATATAAAGCAGCCGAACTGGGGTATGTAGATGAAGTGATCTTCCCACGCGAGACCCGTTATAAGATCATCCAGGCTTTGGAAATGACCCGCAATAAGAGCGTTTCGAATCCTGCCCGGAAGCATGGAAATATTCCACTTTAATCATGAATCATAACTATCTTTGCACTTCAATAAGTTCCAGGATATTATGCATTCAATCATAAATTTATTGTTAAAAGGAGCTTTAAAGCTTTTCGTGGGTGTAGGAATATTCATTCTTACACTTGTGGTGTTTTATGCAATGCTCTACCTGTGGGCTCCTGTTTACCGGTTCACTACGCATGAACCCTTCACAGGAGACAAGTTATTTAATCCGTATGCAAAGATGGATAGCAACAGCTGGCGCAAGGCAAACTTCCATATGCATTCACGAATGGCAGGAGGAGTTACCGATGGTCGGATGAATTCAAGCGAGGCTATTTTCAGCACTTATCAGCGATTGGGGTATAATGTTTTTACGATTTCTGACTACATGCGCATCAATAGTTTTGGAAAGGATAAGGAAACATATATTCCTGCTTATGAGCATGGTTATGGAATCTGGAAGAACCACCAGCTTTGTATCGGATCGAAGGGTGTCTCGTTTCTGGATTACCCTTTCGGACAATCATTGAATGATAAGCAGCATATCATCAATCAGCTTAAATTAAAAAATGAGATTGTCACTATTGCGCATCCGGAGTTCAGAAAAGGGTATTCACCCAATGACTTCAGTTATCTGCGCAACTATGATCTTTTGGAGGCTTTGAATCATTTCAGGTTCTCGATGCCACAATGGGATGCGGCACTCTCTTCAGGTTATCCTGCATATATCCTGGCTTCGGATGATGCACACGATATCACAAAACCCGGCGAGGTTGGACGATGTGTTACATTTATCAATTCACCATCTTTGAAACCTGAAGAGATTATTGCCAATCTCAAGGGCGGTAATGCTTATGGGGTGAGTGTCGGACGGTTTGAAAATGAAAACATTGACAGTATTGCTGCTTCCGTTTCAGACATACCGAAAGTAAAGGCTGTCTCGGTTCGCAATGATTCATTGTTTGTCACAGTGAGTAAAAAGGCTGAGGCGTTTAGATTTGTGTCACAGAATGGGGTGCTGCGTACTTCAGAAAAAAACAGTACAACAGCAGTCTATCCGATTGGTAAAACTGATCCATATATCAGGACGGAGATTCTTTTTGCCGGTAAACATATTACGGACAGCATCATAATATATCTGAATCCGGTTTATCGTTATACTGGTGATAAACCAATCAGACCGACATCTCCTGAGGTTAATGTTGTTGCAACAGTGCTTTACCGGGTTCTTAGTTTTTGTACTTTGCTATTCATTGTTATCAATATCTTCGTAATCAGAAGGAGAATTCAGAAAAGAAAATATTAAATGGGATTAGAGAGGTACAAGATTTCGCGGTTGGTAATTTGGGTTATAGCCCTTGCTACTATTGGCCGAATGTTTATCGGATACATGATGGAGTTGGGAAATGATGAGGTCTATTACCTCACCTATGCCTATTTGCCTGACCTGAGTCATTTTGACCATCCTCCCATGGTAGGTTGGGTGATCCAATTATTCACCCTGAACTTTTCTTTAAACAGTGAACTTTTCATCAGACTTGGTCCTATACTTATGAGCGCCCTCAGCACCTGGATTGTCTACCGTATTGGCTGTCTGCTCAGGGATGAACTGACCGGATTGATAGCAGTGGTAATGTTTACGGCATCCATTTATGCATCTGTCATAGCTGGAACCTTTATCCTTCCCGATGCTCCACAGCTCTTCTTTTGGATCGTCGGGGTCTATTTTCTCCTTAAAGCTCTGCCCGATCCTTCTCAAACATCAAATCGACATAGTCTCTATTGGGCAGGGCTCTTTATTGGACTGGCCATGCTTTCAAAATATACAAGTGTCTTTTTGTGGGTAGGTGCTGGATTATTCATTCTCTTTTACAAACATCAGTGGTTATCAAAAAAAGAGTTATATCTCAGCATTCTGATCTCCTTCGTGATATTTATCCCTGTGCTGGTTTGGAACTTTGACAATAAATTTATCAGTTTTCTTTATCATTCGGAACGTGTTGATGTTACAAGTAACGGGTTAAGACCGGATTATTTTTTTACAGAGCTGATCGGTGAAATAATGTATAATAACCCGTTGATCTTTATAATGATCGTGATGGCATTAACTGCCATTATCCGGAAACGTCATTTTTTAAACAGGGACCATAAGAAGTTACTGTTACTGATCGCGGTTCCGGTTATCCTACTCTTTCTGAGCTTCTCTTTGTTTCGCAGGACTTTACCCCACTGGACAGGTCCGGCATATACCACCCTTATAATGGTTGCAGCCTGCTGGCTACGTGAAAGGACTGTCCGGTCTAAACTCTTTAAACCTATCCCAGGACTTGTTGCCTGGTCCTTGATATTAACTATCCTTGTTGCAATCATCGGTGTAGGACAGGTTACAAAAGGTTGGTTTGATCGTCCTGTAAAGTGTCCTCCCACTGAATTAGGAAAGAATGATGTCACACTGGATCTTTATGGATGGCATCAGATCAGTGAAAAGTTTGCACAGATTAAATCCAGGGTTGAAAAAGAAGATTCGATAGCTGTAAATGCCCCTATAATAAGTTGGCGTTGGTTCCCGGCAGCCAATATTGATTACTATATTGCAAGGCCAATGGGGATGAAAGTACTTGCCCTGGGCAAATTCGAAGAGATCCACAAGTATGCCTGGCTCAATAAAAGCAGAGGGGGATTTCAAACCGGAACAGATGCATGGTTTATCTGTATAAGCCGCGATTTTAAAAACCCTGCTGAATTATATGGTGACTGTTTTAAGTCAATAAAAATTGTGGAAATGATTCCTGTTTACCGGGGCGGTGTTCATGTGATGAATGCATTTGTGTATAGGATGAAATCACTCAAACCCAATGCCGAAAAGGTTTTTGGCCTCGACAAATTAATATTAAATAATTATTAAGTTTTTCTGATTTTTTTCTTGGATAGTGTTTATACTCACTCTATATTTGGCGTACAAGAATGACCGCTAAAATAATAACCACTATGAACAGAATAAGTATTGAAAAAGACGTTTACATTCCAATGCCCGTTACCATCGTAGGTGCAAATATTGAGGGAAAGCCGAACTTCATGACTGCTGTATGGGTAAGCCGGGTAAATTCAAATCCCCCAATGATTGCAGTAGCTATAGGGAAAGAACATTATACTTCGAAAGGGATTTTTGAGAATAAGACATTTAGTATTAATATTCCAGCTCAGGATTTATTAGTTGAGACAGATTATTGTGGCCTGATTTCAGGCAAAGAACGCGACAAATCACAACTATTTGATTTTTGCTATGGCGTTACAGGTACAGCGCCAATGATAAGGGATTGCCCTATCAGTATGGAATGCAAACTGGTGCAGACAATAGATTTACCCGATAACAATCTGTTCATCGGAGAGATTGTAAGGGTTGCTGCATTTGATGTATTCCTGCGTGGAGGAAGTCCGGATTATAAAAAGATTCATCCCATCATCATGACAATGCCGGATAGCAATTACTGGAGCCTTGGACATCATGTGGGTGATGCTCACAAGATTGGTAAGTTTATGAAGGCAACTGTTTAACCTGTTCCTTCAATTATACCATTAAAACAAAAAAGGCTGCCACGATATCGGGCAGCCTTTTTTGTTTGTTAGATCATTTTCTTAGGATCGACCCATAGGGTGAATTGTTCATCGGTGAGCAGGTCAAGGGCTATGGCTGCCTGACGGAGTGATGTGCCTTCCTTGTGTGCTTTCTTGGCGATCTTGGCTGCGTTCTCATAACCGATGTGGGTATTCAAAGCAGTGACCAGCATCAGGGAGTTCTCCAGATTCTTTTGGATGTTCATCTCGTTGGCTTGTATCCCAACCACACAGTTATCAGTAAATGAAACACAGGCATCACCGATCAGGCGTGCTGCCATCAGGAAATTATAGATGATAACCGGTTTAAAGACGTTAAGCTGGAAGTGGCCATGTGTACCTCCCATTGTAATAGCTGCATCACAACCAATGACCTGTGCACAAACCATGGTGATCGCTTCATTCTGAGTAGGATTGACCTTGCCCGGCATGATAGATGAGCCGGGTTCATTTTCAGGCAACGATAATTCACCAATGCCACAACGTGGTCCCGAACCCAGTAAACGGATATCGTTGCCAATCTTCATCAGACTGACAGCAACTCTCTTTAAAGCTCCCGATGCCTCAACAAGTGCATCATGGGTGGACAATGCTTCGAATTTATTCGGAGCTGTCACAAATGGAAGGCCTGTAAGTTTTGCAATGTTTTCGGCTACTTTGACATCATATCCTTTGGGTGTGTTTATTCCGGTGCCGACTGCAGTTCCTCCCAATGCCAGTTCAGCAATATGGGGAAGTACATTATTGATGGCAACAAGTCCATGATCGAGTTGAGAGACGTAGCCAGAAAACTCCTGTCCCAATGTGAGCGGGGTGGCATCCATCAGATGGGTACGGCCAATCTTGACGATATCCATAAAGGCTGCTGATTTGGCTGCCAGTGCATCGCGCAAAAGCTTAATTCCGGGAATAGTCACCTCCATCAGCATCTTGTATGCAGCAATGTGCATTGCAGTGGGGAAAGTATCATTGGATGACTGTGATTTGTTGGCATCATCATTGGGATGAACAGGACTCTTCCCTTCGCCAAGAACGCCACCTGCCAAAACTTGTGCTCTGTTAGAGATCACTTCATTGACATTCATATTGCTCTGGGTACCGGAACCTGTTTGCCACACGACCAGTGGAAACTGATTATCCAGTGAGCCGGTGAGTATTTCATCACAAACCTTAGAAATGAGATCAGATTTCTCTTGAGGCAACACGCCCAACTCAAAATTGGTTATCGCGGCTGCCTTTTTCAGATAGGCAAAAGCATGTATGATTTCGATGGGCATAAACCCATCACCAATCTTAAAGTTGTCTTTTGATCGTTGCGTCTGAGCTCCCCAGTATACATCTGCCGGAACCTCAACATTTCCCATCGTGTCTTTTTCAATGCGGACTTTCATCTTTGCTTATTATTAAGTGAACTAATCAGAATAACTTGTCAGTTAAATCGGCCGGATCGGCCCAGACGGCTTTGTATTTGTTTACAATGATTGGACGCTTCAACAGTTTTGGGTTTTCTACGATGATTTGAATCCACTCTTCATCTGAAAAGATTTTACCTTTCAACTGTTGTTTAAAATAGTCTTCCTGTGTTCGGACCAGCTCAACAGGCTTCACATTAAGCCGTTGAATGATCTGTTGCAATGCTTCTTTATTAAGGCCGGTTTTGAGATAATCAATTATTTCAAAATCCGCAGTTTTGGTTTTTAAATAATCAAGTCCTGCGCGTGATTTACTGCATCTGGGATTATGAAATATTTTTATCATTGTTTGGTATTATTTATGGTTATCCTCCAAATTCCATGAGGAATGCTTTGATAAAACCGTGGATATCACCATCAAGAACGCCCTGAGTATTGGATGTCTCATGCCCTGTACGCACATCTTTAACCAGCTTGTAAGGATGTAATGTATAGGACCGTATCTGTGATCCCCATTCGATCTTTTTCTTGTTGCCTTCAATGATATCCTGTTTTTCCTTGCGTTTACGGATCTCAATTTCGTAAAGCTGTGACTTGAGCATCTGGATGGCTTTTTCACGATTCTGAAGCTGTGAACGTGACTCCTGGCACTCGACTACAATCCCTGAAGGTTCATGTTTGAGCCTGACTGCAGTCTCTACTTTATTCACATTCTGTCCTCCCGGTCCACTGGCACGGAAAGTATCCCATGAGATATCGGCAGCATTGACTTCAATATTGATATTATCATCAACAACTGGATAGACATAAACTGATGCAAACGAGGTGTGACGACGGGCTTGTGAGTCGAAAGGCGAAATACGCACTAAACGGTGGACACCATTCTCTCCCTTCAGATAACCAAAGGCATAGTCACCTTCAAATTCCAGCGTTACACTCTTAATTCCTGCTGTTTCACCCTCCTGAAGGTCGAGTTCTTTGACTTTATATTTATTGCGTTCCCCGTAACGGATATACATCCGCATCAACATGGCTACCCAATCCTGGCTTTCGGTACCACCGGCGCCGGAATTGATGTTTACAATACAACCCAGTTTGTCTTCTTCATTGCTCAACATGTTGCGAAACTCAAGGGCTTCGATCAGGTCGAGAGATTGATTATAGGACTGATCCACTTCGGCTTCTGTGGCTTCTTCGGCTTGGAAAAACTCATAAATGACAGTGAGATCTTCATATGCACCAGCTGCACTTGCAAAATCATCTGTCCAACGCTTTTGTTCCTGAATACCTTTCAGGATCAGTTCGGCTTTCTTTGGTTCATTCCAAAAGTCGGCTGCCTCTGTTAATTCCTGCCCTTCAGCAATTTGTTTTAATCGGTTATCAATGTCAAAGGTACCTCCTTAAGGCATCTATCCTTTTTCCTAAATCTTTAAGTGCGTCTTGTGCGATCATTATATCGTTCGTTTATGAAATTCCTTTAAAATTAAGTTTTCTTCAAAGCCCTTGGATGCCAGATAGGCAAAGACTTTTTGTTTGACAACCCTATCATCATTAATGCCTTTCAGTGTGCGCAGTTTTGCATCGGTAAGCTCATGAAGACATTTTATGTACGCTGCTTCGTCAATATTTGAGAGCGCCTGGGTTATCAGACTATCAGCCACTCCCTTGCTACGGAGTCCGGCTTTTATTTTCACTTTTCCCCAACGAAGAATCCTGAATTTACTCCCGGCATACATTGATGCAAAGCGTTCGTCATTCAGAAACCCCTCCTCTTCAAGCTTTTCGATCACATGGTCGGTCTGTTCACGGGTGAGTCCAAATGAACGGATCCGAATGGTCACCTCTGACCGACAACGTTCCTGATAAGCACAAAACGACCTAGCCTTTGCCAAAGCAATAGCCGGATCGTTTACCGGGAATACAGATCTTTGTTTATCTGATCTGCGGAGTGCCATTTATTAAAAGTTTGTAACCTCGATATCAAAAATTAATATTGAATTTGCAGGGATAGCGCCATTGGCAGTTGCTCCATAACCCAGCGTAGATGGAATAAGCAGCGTACCTTTGCCACCTTTGCCAAATTGCATTATTCCTTCAGAAAAACCTTTTACCACGCTAGTCAAACCCTGAAACTGTGCAGGTTGCTCACTTGATTCATATGATGAATCAAACTGGTCTCCTTTAACTGTTCCATTCATAAGAAAACCCCTATACTTAACATAAACTGTAGAAGTTAAGAGTGGACGCGTTGCATCTCCGGGAGTTGTAACCACATAATACAGTCCTGATCCGGTAGCTTTAGCAGTCAGATTATTGGCCTGAATATAGGCAAGTATGAGTTTATTATCGATTGCGCCCTGGTCAACTTTGTCTTTCTTACACCCTGCAAAAGCAATTAATAATGTGATCAGTAGTATGCTAAGTTTTTTCATTGAGTAGATTGATTAAATTACTGTTGGGAACAAAGTTACAAAAAAAAAATCTATTGTAATAAGCGTTCAACCAGAGATGGAGTACCAATTCCTGCATTTTCATTGATTATTTCTAATCTTTTAACATATGGGAGTTGACCTGAATTGGGGTCGATCAAATACATGGCTGCATCATCCGGAACAAACTGGATCAGACTGGCTGCAGGATAGACATTTAAAGAGGTTCCTATTACAATAAATATATCTGCTTGTTCGGTCATTACGGTTGCAAGCTGAATCATGGGAACCGCTTCTCCAAACCAAACAATATGAGGTCTCAGCTGGGAACCTTTTTCACACTTATCCCCCATTTTTAGCTCCCATCCTTTCAGATCATACAACAGATTATTATCAACCGTTGATCTGACTTTCTTCAATTCGCCATGAAGATGGAGTACTTTTGAAGACCCTGCCCGTTCATGTAAGTCGTCAACATTTTGTGTGATAATCTGTACATCGTATTTCTGTTCGAGCCTTACCAATGCTTTATGTGCAGCATTGGGTTCAGCATTGATCAACTGTTTGCGACGTTCATTATAAAAGGTTAGCACTAATTGAGGGTTACGTTGCCAACCCTCGAAGGTAGCAACGTCTTCGATTCTATGTTCTTCCCAGAGGCCGCCACTATCGCGAAAGGTCTTTAATCCACTTTCTGCACTAATGCCGGCGCCTGTTAAGACTACTATCTTTTTCATTTACAGTTAAAACAATTGCATATCATCGAGAACCTTCATTGTGTTACGAACTGATTCTGCAGATTCATTCAACATCCGCTTTTCCTCTTTGTCCAGTTTCAACTCAATGATTTCTTCTATCCCGTTGGCACCTAATTTGACAGGTACACCCAGATAGATATTCTTTAATCCATATTCTCCGTTCAGTAGGGTACAAACAGGGTAAATGGCTTTCTGGTCATCCACAATGGCTTCAACCATTTGTGCTGCTGCAGCCCCTGGAGCATACCATGCTGAAGTACCCATCAGGTTAACCAGCTCACCTCCACCATTTCTGGTACGGGTTACAATTCTATCTATTTCATCTGGATTGAGCAACTCAGGAAGGGGGATTCCGGCAACAGATGTATAACGTGGCAATGGAACCATTGTATCACCATGGCTTCCAAGCAAAAGCGCATGAACATCTTTTGGAGAAACACCTAAAGCTTCAGCAACGAATGCACGATAGCGGCCTGTATCGAGTATTCCGGCCATCCCAAATACCTTATGAGAGTCTTTGCGTGCTGCCAGATAAGCCGTGTAAGTCATTACATCCAGAGGGTTTGATACGATAATAATAATGGCTTCAGGAGAGTATTTAATAACCTTTTCAACAACATCTTTCACGATTGATGCATTGGTTTTGATCAAATCGTCGCGGCTCATACCGGGTTTGCGCGGGATACCTGAAGTGATTACGACAATACCCGATCCTTTAGTACGCAAATAATCATTCGTAACACCGATCACCCGAGTGTTAAAATGAAGAATTGATGACGTCTGCCAGATATCAAGTGCCTTGCCTTCTGCAACGCCTTCTTTGATATCTAATAGAACAACTTCACGTGCTAAATCCTTTTGTGCTATTACATTAGCAACAGTGGCTCCTACATTTCCTGCACCAATTACAGTAATCTTCTTCATAAAAAGGCATTTAAGTTATGTAATGTTTAAATTATTCCAAAAATAACAGTGAAACCTATTATAACAAAATTTATTATAATTGGTTTTACTGTAAATTTTTATTGCTCTTCCTGGATGCATTGTGAATCGAGCACCGCAATAGTTGTCATATTAACTATCTCAGTAACAGTACAACCCATTTGTAAGACGTGGACCGATTTGTTCAAACCCATCAGGATTGGCCCGATGGCTTCAGCAGCACCCAGTTCCTGTAACAGTTTATATGCAATATTTGCCGAGGTCAACTCAGGGAAAATAAGCGTATTTACCTGTTCACCAATCAGACTTGAGAACGGAAAATTTTCTTCAAGCATGATTTTATTGAGGGCAAAGTTTGCCTGCATCTCACCATCAACTATCAAATCAGGATAATCACGATGCAGGACTTCAACAGCCGCCTCTACTTTTGATGGAATCTCACCTGTGGTAGAGCCAAAATTAGAAAATGAGAGCATGGCTATTCGAGGTTTGATGTTGAACTCTTTCACCATACGTGCTGCTTGCAGGGTGATTTCGACCAGATCGTTAACATTTGGATTGATATTGACCGTAGCATCTGCCATGAATAGGGTGCCTTTTTTAGTGTTCAGAATATACATTCCCGATACCTTGTTGACTCCTTTGTGCTTTCCAATAATATGTAAAGCCGGTCTGATCGTTTCCGGATAACTTGTTGTTAAACCTGAAATCATTGTATCAACATACCCTTTTTCGACAAGCATGGCTCCAAAATAGTTCGCCTGCCGCATGCGATTGCGGGCCATTTTTAAAGTAATCCCTTTTCTTTGCCGTTTTGCATAGTAAATATCGGCAAATTCATGTCGCATGTCACTCAGCTTCTCGCTACGGAAATCAATTATCTCGATCCCATCAATCGATAAGTCGTACTCTTTGATCATGTTTAGGATTTTCTCTTCGTTTCCCAATAATATAGGGATAGCAAGACGTTCATCGATGATTATTTCTGCTGCTTTCAGAATCTTATAATTCTCTCCTTCTGCAAAGACAATGCGTTTCGGACAAGAACGAGCACGGTCTTTTATCTGACTGATGAAAGGATTGACCAATCCAAGTCGTTGGTTCAACTCGAGATTATAAGCGTCCCAGTCTGTAATGGTCTTACGTGCAACTCCGGATTTAATTGCAGCAAGAGCTACTGCGGGAGCAATATGCGTGATCAGACGTGGATCAGAAGGTTTTGGAATGATATAATCTTTCCCAAACTTAATATTTGTAATGTGATAAGCGAGATTAACCTCTTCAGGAACCGGTGCCTTGGCCAGTTCAGCCAAAGCATAGACTGCAGCAAGTTTCATTTCTTCGTTAATAGCCTTAGCTCTTACATCAAGAGCACCCCTGAATATATAAGGAAACCCAAGTACATTGTTCACCTGATTAGGATAATCTGAACGTCCGGTAGCCATGATTATATCCTGACGGGTAGCAGTTGCAAGCTCATACGATATCTCTGGTGTAGGATTTGCCAGTGCAAATACAATTGCATGGGGGGCCATTGTGAGTAACATTTCAGGAGTTAGGACTCCTGCAACCGATAGCCCCAGAAACATATCTGCACCTTTAACGGCTTCTTCCAGTGTATGAACCGGTCGATTAGTTGCAAATATTTTTTTCATGGAATTCAGATCGGATCTGTCCTTGTGCAGGACACCTTTGCTATCCAGCATGACGATATTTTCCAACTTCGCCCCAAGAGAGACATAGAGTTTACTACACGAAATGGCTGCAGCCCCTGCACCATTTACAACAATTTTGACCTCCTCAATCTTTTTATTGGTAATAACCAATGCATTGAGTAATCCGGCACTTGTAATAATTGCAGTACCATGTTGATCATCGTGCATTATGGGAATAGTGAGTTCCTTTTTCAAACGTTCTTCAATTGCAAAACATTCTGGAGCCTTGATGTCTTCCAGATTGATCCCCCCAAAAGTCGGCGCGATTGCTTTCACTGTTTGACAAAACTTATCAATATCCTTTTCGTCTACTTCGATATCAAATACATCTATATCGGCAAATATTTTAAACAATAATCCCTTGCCCTCCATGACAGGTTTACCTGCTTCAGGGCCAATGTCACCCAACCCCAGAACGGCTGTACCATTAGAAATAACAGCAACCAGGTTTCCCTTTGCAGTGTATTTGTAAACATCTTCAGGATTGGCTTTAATTTCAAGACATGGTTCGGCAACGCCGGGTGAATATGCTAAAGATAAATCACTCTGTGAGCTGTGAGGTTTTGTAGGTATAACTTCAATTTTACCCGGTCTACCCATTGCATGGTATTCCAGAGCATTTTTTCGTAACAAATCTTTTTTCATAATAAAATAATTAAAGGACTAATATGATGGTTTAAATAGAAATGTAAAATTACCTGTTTTGCAAATAATTTCCATTTAAATAATTAACTAAAATAAATCGTCAATTCGATATAAATGATTTAATCATATCAATCAAAACGTCTGAATCAATGGGCTTTGTGATAAAATCATTACATCCGGCATCAAGACAACATTGTTTATCACCCGGGAAGGCATATGCCGTGACTGCAATTATGGGTAATTGCTGATTAAATTTACGGATCTCCCGGGTTGCCTCTATACCATTTAAAACCGGCATTTGCAGATCCATCAGTACAAGGTCAATGGTTGAATCTGTTTTGCATATATCCACTGCTTCTTTACCGTTTTTGGCATAAAGCAACTTTGCTTTTGTGCTCTTAAGATAAAAACCAAACAGGGATCTATTGTCTTCAGCATCATCTACAATAAGTATTGACCTGTTTTTTAGAATTAAGTTAAACATAAAAGATTATTCAAGATTCTAATTTTTATTGGCATAAGAAGTGTAAGGTATTGTAAAGTAGAAAGTTGTTCCAACTCCCTGTTCCGACTCCATCCACATTTCACCACCTAACAACTCAACGAGTTTTTTTGAAATTGATAAACCCAATCCGGTTCCCCCAAATTGGCGTGTATATGTTTCTTCCTCTTGTCTGAAACGCTCAAAGACAAGAGATTGATTTTCTAATGAAATCCCTTTTCCGGTATCCTTGACATAAAACTGCAGTACACCATCCATAGGCATGTACCCAAATTTTATGAGTCCGGTTTTGGTAAATTTTAGTGCATTCCCTAAAAGGTTATACAATATTTGTCTTAATCTCACATCATCGCAATTTATATTACAATTGTCATCATTCAGTCCTTTCACAAGCTGAAGTGTGATATGCTCTTTCCCCATAGAAATCTTACTGTTTTCGTAAGAAATCCATAGATCATCGAGCATCTGATTTAAGTTAAAATCTGCATTGTTTACAACCAACTGGTTACTATCTATCCTGGCAATATCCAGAATATCATTGATAATAGAAAGAAGATGTTGACCATTTGTATTAATGATATCCAAAAACTTTCTACGCTCTTCAGACGTAAGGTTATCATCATCTAATAACTCTGAAAAACCCAGGATTCCATTCATTGGTGTGCGGATTTCGTGTGACATATTTGAAAGAAAAGCAGTCTTTAGTTTATCGCTTTCTTCAGCTTTTGCGAGGGCAATCACCAGATCCTGCAAAGCTTTTTTACGCTGGATGGAGATGCTGATCTGATGAGAAACAAATTCCAACATTTCCAGATCTTTCACCGTATATGCATTTGAATCCTGATAGTTTTGTAATATAAAGGCACCAATTGCTTTTCCTTCTTCCCGCAATGGAACTCCAAGCCATACTTCACTGAGTGCACCAATTAATTCAATGTCCCCTATCCTGTTCATTTCAATAATCTCCTCTTTTTTAACAATGAGAGATTTATTGTGCTTGATCACATAACCGGTCAATGATTTCTCTGCCAACCATGGCAATACAGTATTTTTTTGATCTACAATAAACTGAGGAGTCAACACCCCGGTATTCTCATCATAGTATGCAATACAAAAATTAGTTGTATCTATCAGCTGACCCAATTGTAACCTTATTAAATCAGATAATTCTTCAACATCTTTAGTTGTTAACACAGCATATGAAATTGAGTACAGCACTTTTTGTATAAGCTCAGCCCTTTTACGTTCAGTAACATCCTGAAAAATTTCAAGCATGGCTTTTTCCCCCTGATAGATCATACCTATATGACTAATATCAAAAGTTTTATCTCCAAGGATATCAATAGCTTCACATAAATTTGTCTCACCTATTTCCAAACTCTTCTTTAACGGGCAATCTCTAAAATCGAAATCGCTATCCCTGTGCAGATCCCGGCATTTTTTACCCAATGCTTTACTGCCAAAATAATTTTTAAAAATCTCATTCTGAA
>Ga0209538_1000135_pt1 | contig 44966 bp, 71 predicted proteins | sample BarGraNGADG00211_2_FD_184492 | JGI IMG/M metagenome (GOLD analysis project Ga0209538, IMG submission 184492) | Arctic peat soil microbial communities from Barrow, Alaska - Barrow Graham LP Ref core NGADG0004-211 (SPAdes) (version 2) | ecosystem: Environmental > Terrestrial > Soil > Wetlands >... | reverse complement strand
GATTCACTTATTTTCTTTTTGTGTTCATCAGTTAAAGGATACCTATTTCTGCCTAACTGACTTTCACTCATTTTTTTACGTGTTTCTTCACTAAGTATTCTACCTTTCTTAGATTCGCTTAGTTTTTACCTTGTTTCATTTGACATTTTTTTATGCGAATCACTTTGTTTTTTCCTACTTTCCGCTGAATGTCTATGACCTAACCAACTTCCCGCTGTTTTACAAATATTAAAGAAAGGATTATATGAATCAATAAAGTATTGTTCTGTCTTGATTAAATCTTCTTTATCACATCCAAGTAAAATAGAAAATTGTAAATCGACTTCTCCGTATTTACTAAAGTGCCTTTGCAGTTTTATTGACCCATGTTTATTTTTTCTTAAATCATTAATATGCATTTTCCATCTATGATTGATGTCAATGGCGCTTCCAATATAAATCCTTTCCGGTTTTATCTGCGATTGTATCTTATATATTCCACTTATTTTCATAATATAAAAATAGTCAATTATTGAGAAAGCAATATATTTTATTATAAATAGCCGACATAAATATACCGGCTGAAATAAAAAACAAAAGCTCAATTAAATCAAATGATTTAGTGAAAAGAAAATACCATAAACAACATTGACCTGTGAAGCATAAATGACAGCCACCCAGCGGCCGGCATAACCACTCCGGTAGTTGGTTAATCAAATCCTGATACCACTCAAAGATCATTCCTTTCTGTCCGAGGGCGCAAAACATGTAAGCTATTAGCGATATTTTTAAGATCTCTATCATGTTATTAAATCATCACAAAGTTTCGCTGCACTGGTTGTATGTCCTGCCTGTGCTATTATTGCAGTAGTGTTAGCCTGTCCTGTGCCTATTGCTGTTCCTGTTGTACCTATTTCAATATTAATTATATTACTCCACACCTGGCTCACACTTTGATCTGTTGGTGCTGCCTCTAAGTAATCGTTTCCTGATTTCCAGAAAATCCAACCACCTGCCGGACCCACATCTCTTAAATTATAGTTCGTAGTTGATGTAAATGCACGACACGCACGCACAAATTGAAGATTTTGTTTTTGCAAATCTCCCCAAATATTTGAAAAAAAATTCAAATTCCAAGCAGTCGTTGAATCAAATTCACTTGAACTCCAATATGTATCAACTTCACTAAATCCACCAACAGAATAATCATATAACTCAACCTTCATTAAATTTAACTCATCCTTTGAAGGAAGGAACCAATCATTAAAAGGAGTCGCAGGAGTATCTTTTATTAACCGTACAGAAGCATAATCAGTTACATTCTTTGCAAGATTGAAAATTGTTAATGCTGCTGAATTATTAATCGCTCTGATTGAATAAGCCAGATTGTCATTAGTAACTCCTGTTTTTGTCCAAAAGAAACCTGTTATTCCTTTATTAGCATAAACAATACTTAAAAATAACCCACCCGGCAATAATGATAACCCGTAAGTATCTACCGCTCCGGTATTAGGTGTATCCCAGTGTGTAGTCCCTGCTTCTTTCAAAATACCTCCGGCATCTGAAATATCGCCAACGTAATCTATTAAAGTATTCCATTCGGCAAGTGAGGGGACATGCCATCCTGCCGGACAAAACCCGGGAGACATGATTTGATCATAGGTATAAAGTCCTCCATAAATAACTCTATTCGCTTCATCATTATTATAGACTTTTGAACCTGGAAAATCAGAATCATAGTTTTTACACATCCAAACTTGAGTACCAATGATAACTTCACAAAGTCCCGAATCAGGAATAGGAATAACAGGGATATCAGCAATAGGACTAAATCCGGAAATAGATATTTCCTTACTTCCTATTTTAACAGCTAATTCAATATCATAACCATTGACCTGATTTCCATAAACAATAAGACTGCCCGGTTCAATACGTACATTTTTCCATCCATCTGCAGTAAGTACATGCACCTCGCGTGTATTCATTATAGTTCTTATTGCCTGACATTGTTCGTAAGTTATTTGTCCGGTACCCATCATTACAGATCGGGTTCCTAAAGTTCTGTACTTTTCGCCTTCAGTTATAAGAGAAAGTTTGCCCGGAAGAAAAAACCAATAATGCCAACCGTTATAATACCAACGAAGATAATATCCTTGACATGGACGTTTAATAGATATTTTTTGAGGGGTGTTATTTTTGTAACCTATTATCATATTGAAATAGATAAGGTCAAATGATCTGCCGTATCTGGTATTGTAGCAGGATCAATCATCAAAGAATTTATAAACCCTTCTAACGTATCAGCTGGGACAATAGTAACAACATCCCCGCCTAATTGTGTATTGAGAGAGTTAAATATCTTCATCGTTACTGTTACGTCGGAAACAGGACTGATAGGAATAGTCTCAGGGAATATAAATGATATATCAAATGGCAGTCCTAAAAAGTAAACAGGTCGTTCAAATGAATTAAGGAATGGTGCATTGAAAATTCCATTTGCAACATATTCATGAAGGTTCGATCCTTGCTCTTCACTTCGCACACACTCGCCATAATACCAGGTTATGACATCTGAAGGCGGCGAGATAACCCCACCTTCTGGAATCCATAACTCAGTACTTCCATACCAGCAACCTCTATACTCAAATGAAAAATTACCCGACTTTGTCGGCTCTTTCATTATCGGTGTTGAATAATCTCCTGTTTTCCCGAGTGATGTTTTAATCCTTAATATCCCGGAAACATCCAGATCGGCATAACCAAATGAATCCGGTGATGCAATCACAGTCAATGATTCAATTATTCCATTTACAGTTAACCGACCTTCAAAATAATAACCTCCGTAAAATGTATGATCATTGAAATAAGTAATTGTTCTATCGGGATCGAGCGCAACATCCCCGGGCGCAAACCCTGCAATAAAAGGAATGTCTGTTACTATTGTTGTAGTTCCTGTTCCTGCAAGTGCAGTACCGACTTTCATTGCATTTAAAGTCTTATTAAATACAGATATAACATCACCAACCGTCCCGTCAAATATTCCGGCAGCGACTGTTAAATTAAGAAACCCAGCATTATTAGCAGCGGTTACAATATTAAAGTCGTGTCTATGTAACCGGAAATTATTTGGACTTTCCGTTGCAACCCATCGAGATACATTAGGAGGGCTTACTGAATCAGAATATTCGGGAGTTGAAATAAGAGTTATCATTTTTAATAATATTGATTATGGAAATAATCGTCTTCCAAAATAACTACTTCATAAAGTTCTTTATCATTCATATCACATCCATTGTAATTTTACTAATCTTATCGCTGAATTTCTTATTGATCTTTTCGATTGTCTCTTTACGCACGGTGTTATAAACATCAATATAAGTTTTACTCCTGAATTGCTTATTACCGTATTTGTTTATATACCACGTTACTGATTTGGCTTCTCTTATTTTTCCTTCTGCAGTACCTGATTTGAATTTATTATGCTTCTCCATCCATGCGTAAATCTTTTTCCAAAGTCCGGTATCAACATTTGATTTACGTGGCCCTCGTCCTCTCTCTAAAACTCCAAGCCAGTACGGAACTAATATCCCATCATGAAGATCTGTTATCTCAACTGTGAACATCTTCATAATTGAATCGCTGATCTTATTTCCTGAATAGGAATTTCTGTCTCCTATCAGTTTGATCATCTCTTCCAGTTCCGGTTTTAAATCAATGCCTATCATTTTTGTCTTACCCCCGTAAAAACGTTACTAACTATTAATTTAGTTTATCTTGAATGTAATATTATGGATGTAATTACCTGTTTGTGGATCTGTTGTCCATTCCATATTTTCTATCTCATCCGATAATTTTACTTTATTTACCCTTCGTTTAAATCTTAAGAGTCCCGTATGATCTACATACCAGTCCACGTCCTCTTTTTCACTTTTAAGAAATGGGTTCAATTTCTGTAAAAACAATTTAATTCTTTTCATAAACATGGGTTTTTATTCTCGTTTTTCAAATAATACAAGTCCAAAGGCATTGACCAGCCGATTACATTAGCATCGTATTTATTCTCCTGAATCTTTGTAAGTGTCATTGGCTTGATCTGTTTGTATTCGCCGGACTTAATCAGATAAAGGATTATCTCTTTACAGGTGTCGAGTAGTAATTGCAGTTTAACCTCATTACTATCTGCCGCGCCTTCCAGTTCTACTTGCTGAATAACTTCAATCAAAACAGGCGGGTAATGTTCAAGAATGGCATTTGCCTTGACTTCTAACAGGACTTCATTAGGCTGTATGATTAACCCTATAATGTCATTCTGATTACTCTGATCAACCTTTAAATTAGCGATCTTATCTGATTCATAAAGAACCAAAGTACATCCGGAAGAAGCTAATATAGTTTTTAACTTACTTGTTATCATGCGAATTTAGATTTAGGTTGTGATTCTTTCCTTGCCAAATCATAATATCTTTCCTGAAAATCTGCCTGTTCTTTAGCGATCATAAACCTGACAAGACATTCATTATACGGTGTAAGTAGTACTTCTGGCACGGTACATTTCATTGCATCACGTAAGAAATCTAAGGAAGTTAAATCAGAAAAGACATTGAGTTTTTCTATCCCAGCGGCAAACTCTATTTTGGTAGGTTCCCTATGAAGGAGTTTTTGTTCTCTCTCTGCCATTTCTCCGATAAGAGTAGTTAAGTGCATGGCAACCGGGTATAAATCTTTTGCTTTCAAAGTCAAGATATATTTCCCGAATAACAACGCATTATCTTCATCCCATTTTTTAAAGTAAGAATAATAGTAACCATTCACGACACGAAGGATTGAACCAAAATCATTTTCTTCTTTCCTCATTAAGAACAATCTTTGACCATAACAAATACTATCAGTAAATTCTTTCAGATCTTTTGGAATACTTAATTTCTTTCGTTTGATCTTTATATATTCAGGCAATGGAAGTTGTGACAGACCGTCCGGAAGTCCAATATAAAGATGAAAATTGTTAATCATCTCTATTAACGTCAATTTGTCAATGCTTTTTAACTTCATAGTTCCTTTCGCATTCTATACAAATCCAGAATGAATAATAAAGCATCAATCTTACTTAGTGTTATAGAGGATGTAGTTTCTCCCTTTTCATCTTTAATTTCCAGGTAGAGTTCACCTGTTTTTGTTAGATAACTGGCCAATTCCTTACCTGATAATTCATCAATAAATAATTTTCTTGTTGCCATTTTATTTTATATTAATTATGTGTGCCATGTCTGGGGTCGGTGTATTCTGGTTGTGCTTTGAGTATAGTAACGAATCCCTGAAAGTAAATGATTAAATCCTTTGTTCGGGATACCTGCTTTCTTATCATTCCACGTATGATTGCGCAATTCTTTGACCAGATTAATAGATTCTTTATCGGTTATAATATCATAATCCTGTACAAGCCTGATACCCTCTAATACACTCCCTTCGTGTTTCTCAATGCCTTTTATATTGAATCTTATATCTCCATTTTTTAGTTCTGAGATCATCCTGGGATCAGCTGAGTCGGCAATAATCAACTCATGTGACCTCGCATATAATGATACTTCTTTTCGCAAATCAGATATTTGAAGATCATTTAAATAAAAACATTCCTTTGCATAAATTTTTCTATTCTTTTCATCTATTGCAATCTTAGCCATTGCATCAGGATCAGGATGGAATCCAAAATCTAAACCAAAGCCATAAGGTAATGAGTTGTCAAGCTCACCATAACTCCAATTCGGATATATAACTCCTTCGAGTTGTCCAATCTTTCCTTCCAGATAAACCGTTTTATAGTTTGTATCACGTTCTGCACGCAATAAAATGTCTTTCTTTATTGCTTCTGACAGGAATGGATTATCAAATAATGTAGAATGAATCAGAGTTATGTCATCCTTATACTGAAGGTTGTTAATAAATTGTTCATATACCCAAAATTCAGAAGTAGGATTCCAGTCAGCAAAGATTTGTTTCCGGGTTCTTTGCGCCAAATGAAAGAAAGTATCGTAATCAATATATTGAAGCTCGTTTACGAAAAGATAATCACGTTCGGGACCATGTACTTTGCCCGGAGTATCAACTGAAAAGAACTCGACTATTGATTTACTGAACTCAAATATATTCTCAGATTTATTATGTTTCTTTTCACTATAAAGATTATTGTTTTTCAAGAATAAGATAAAGTCACGCATCGCACCCTTACGAAGATGCGGCATTGTCTCTGATACAATAGAAAAGATTATTGGTGTAGGACTTTGAATTGCTTTTGTATAAGCAACCTGATTTATTGAATATGTCTTAGTTGAGCGGGTTCCTCCCTCGTTAAAAACATAACGAGTATTGGCGTCTAAATTTTTATAGTAAATATCACTTACCGGAATCTGTATTTCCATGCCGTATGAAAGTAATATTAACAGGCTCAATGCTATTGCCGTCACTTGTTATATCTGTTTTTTTAGGTAGTACATATGTGAAAAGTTTAGCACAAGCATCAAGATACCTGGCTGGGTCTTTCTTCTTAACATCCAAAAGAGCTGATTTAATATTATCAACCTCCCCTAAAAGAATCTGTTCAAGACGCTCCTTTGCTTCTTTAGTAGTTCGATTTAGAGTGCCCGGCCCTCGTCCCCCTGACTTAATATGCCCCTTCTTTGCTGTCATACTATATTAAACTATTATAGTTTAGTTACTCATTACTTCAAAGTCAAACATCATCTTTGCACATTCCAATTTACAGCCATAACAGATATTAATTTCCGGTTGCACATTCAATATTCTCCGGTGATCTCTTTTGATCATAAGCACATCAAAGCGAGTGAACCATTCAGATTCAGGAGGCACATCATAATATTTGGTTGCGACTTTCATTTCTTATCCGGCCAGAATATATCAAAGTGAGTAAATATTCCGTTCAATCCAGTCTATAATGTTTTCACTAATTCTCTGATAAGGTTTCAAGTTCCAGACTTCTCTTACAATTAATCTTTGTTTTTTGCTTAGTATTTCCATGTTTTTAATTTTAAAATTAATACTTTCAAAAAGGAGCCCATTACGCGTCAGCCTGTTTCGGCAATATTGGGCTCCCTAAGCCAATCCTAACTAAACTAAAATGAAAAACCTGACAACAAATTTACGTTATATCAAGCCTATAAAGAATTATATTTATTGACATTTTACTATAATTATCAACAAACTATCTAATCCCGTAATACTCTTTTGGCGTTTGGAATATCTTCTTTGGTTGATCTTCTGGAATAGAAAATACATCCTTTCTATTAACCGACATATAACTCGGAGTTAATGGCTTATTAAAACTCATAAGGCTAATCCATACCTTACCTGTAAATAATACTTTCATTCGTTCCTTAAATGACATTCGCCAACATGATATGACTTCGCCTTCTGTGGTGTTAAGTTTTAATGCTGGCAACGGTTGATATTCCTTCTGATCTTTTGCAAAGACTACATTTTGATGTTTAAATTCTACTGGTTTCATTTCTTCTTACTTGTTAGTTATATCTGATGTTATTTATCGTACATATTCCAAGTCTCATCCATGTTTAAAATTCCATCAGCTTTATAGTTATCATCCTGAATCTGCACGGAATTTGAATACATTTTTGCAGAGCTTTTTCTCATTTGCTCAATAGCTTTCTTTTTAGCTTCTTCTTCATTGTCTAACTGATATAATAGCATTGCCTTTATTGACTTCATCTATTCGCTTCTTCCATAGATCATAATTTGCCCGGATTGTATGAATCTTTTCATGAAAGTAGATTTTATCAAAGAACTTTGTTACCCCTCCGGCTTTTGGATGCTTGGCAGGGAAATATTTTGAAACAGTCAGCACGTAGGTTTTCATATGTTAGTTTTAAATATTTGTTTCTCAAATCGGAACTTACTTTTTGCTATTATATATTCATTGCCGTCATTATCAATAAATTGAACACATTTAGCGTCAATGGCTGTTATAATGCCATAACATTCCGTTTCAAACTTCCATCCTTTTTTAGCGATAAAAGTTGCTTTTCCAAAATCGCTTACTGAATATTTATCTTCCATTACAAGGCTTTTTGAATGAGTTTCCAATACTTAATAGTTGATTTTTTACTCATCCCGTCCGGTCCTCCATTCCAAAGTCGGGCAATTACTTCCATGTCAGTACCGGAACAATACCACAGAAATACCCGTTTTGCTTTCACAGGATCGAACATGTCCCTTTCGGAGTACATTACCCCTGTTTTTCTATAATAATCGCTTAAACGTGCCTTTCTGATCTGTACAATGCCATAAGAATGCTCTTCCAAATGTTTATCCCCGATCGCCATTGCATCAAAACCGCTTTCAACTTCACAAGTAGCATTCCATATTTTCTCATACGGTTGAATTGTTTCCGGTCGCTCAATATAAAAGCATCTTTCCGCCGGTGCAAAGACCGGGATGGAGAATAGTAGTGTAAAGATTATTGTTGTCATTTTTTTCATGTCGATTTTTTAAGTGAATACTAAAATAATGTTGATTGCTTAACGTTATTTACTTTTATAATATTCATTGCACGTTCATAAATTTTAAGTCCTATTTCTGGTGCAACGCAATTTCTTAATAATTTATCTTTATCGGGATAATCATATTTACTTAAATCAAATCCGAGTTTATTAAGATTTTTCTGACGTATTTTATATTGTGCCAACCCTAATTCTATTTTTTTGCCATTCATTCTACCAATCTGTTTTTTATATTCAATATTTGGTATTGTAAAATTTGCCCAAAAATAATGCCTCCCTGATTCCTGTGGTCTAATTAATGGTTCATAATAACTTTTAACATTTTCAATGCAATACTTTCCCTTATAAAAATGTTTTAATAAAATAATTTCTTGCCAAAGTGACATATCGGGATACCTAATTATGCCTTGTGCATTAAGAAAAAAATTTGTTCCACTATGCGTAGGACATGGAGGCGAACCCCATATAAAATCATATTCTTTATAATGTTCTAATAAAAATTGATGTGCATCTTCGCAAAGAATAATATCATTCGGATATAAATCATGATAAATACAAGCAATATCAGAATCTATCTCGATTGCTGTTACATCAACATTAGTCCAAAGTTTACGATTACCCCCAATCCCTGCATATAGATTCAAAACTTTCATGCCGTTAATCTTTTATCAACTTCAGTTTTAAACTTCCGCAAAAAGTTACAAGTCAGAACACAGGTCCGCTCTTTGTCTTTATGCTTTAATTGGCCAAATTCCTGCAATCTTTCCATGATATAATCATAATTCCATGAATCGGTAGTTAAGTGTTCGATATCATATACACAATCATTATACAAATATTCATAATCAGCTTCATTCTCTTTGTCCTCTGCAAGCTTTCTCTTTCCATATTTCCAGAGCCAGTGAAGGAATAGAAATACCATAAGGCATATTGCTGTCATTACAAAGACGACTGCAAAAATTGATGATAAGATATTGTTTGTCATAATTAAGAGTTTAGTATTCTGGTTAAATTTCGCTTCTGATCAATGACTGTAAACTTTTTTAGTTCATCAATGAGTGCCAAAAGTTTTTCTTTGGAGGGTTCGGGCAAATGGTTGTTTTTTGAATCGGAACCGATATTAACCTTGTCAGGATTACATTGCTTTATGATTATTACCATTTCATCAAGATCAAAATCCATAATAGGTTCAATCGTAACGTATTTTGTAAATCCTGATATGCAATTCATAGCATACGCCCGCTGATCAGGACGGGGAGTATTACCCATTTGCGGATAAATGCGATTAGTCTCAATCGTGGTGCAAAGTATTGTCTTTTCAGGAAATAATTTTCCTCCGTTTATGAATGGAATAAAACCTTCCGGGTTCTTTGTCTGAAATAGATAGGTATTATCAAACCGACAACAATGGCCAAGTATTTTATAAATAAATTCAGATGATACTTCTTTTGCAAATAAATCATTTTGAGCGCAAACAAACCACGTATTGTCTGATCCTAAATTTTTAGCAAGAGTTTTATAGTTTATTCTTAATCCACCGGAATACTTCTCTTTAATAACCGGATAACGCATTAATTTATTTGTTGAACAGTAAGTACAGCCGTGCGGACATTTCCCAGCTAATGGATTCCATGTCTTAAATCCGGGATACATATTACCATTTGGTTTGTTTAGTGCCATGATTATTTGGTTTTAATATTGATCTTCCTTCAATCCATCCATTATAAAACGACCTCCAATCCCATCCCTTATCAATTAGTTCATTAAATCGCTCCTGAACATTACCAATCAACTCTTTACTTCCGTAGTTTCTATCCTGCAATTCAACGGGATTAGATTCAATGTAATTTATAATCTTACTGTAAGCATTCCATACGCTTGGAATATCTTTACATTCTTGCTGCCATTCATTTAATTTTTCACTCAGTTTTTCTACATTCATAGTTATTTAGTTTAATTAAGACGACAATTTTGTTTTACACAATCAAATAAATCTACTCTTAATACAAATGATGCAGATCTTTCAGAAAAAACAATAGTATCAGGAGTTGGTAATCCTTTAAATGGTTTATACAAAAAGTCTTCATTAAACTGAATTTTGAATCTTACGCACAAACTTAAAAGTTGAGCGTATGATATTGAAATTACCTTGCAGTTATATTTCTGCTCAATTTCAGAAGATATGTTTTTCAAAATTAATTCGTCCATATCTCTTAAATTTGATGCTCCAAGTATCCAGCGTAATTGTGCGACTTAAATTCTTTGCCTGCAAAAGGTGACACATAAATAGGCTCTTTGTCAATAGTCTTTTCAGGTTTGATTTCAGCCGGCTCCGGGATGAGTTCCTGATAACAGTCATTTTCCATAAAACATTCGCCCTTTAAATCATCACCAGTTTCTCCGGTTACTTTCGGTTCGTCCATTTTCAAAATGTCCTCGAATTTGTCCTCCAGGTTTTTTATCTCACTAAAATATATCCTATTTGTGTCCATCTGATTCTTTACAGATTTAATAGCCGATAATACCGTTGCATGATCTTTTGGCCCCGTTCGTCCCTGAAAGTACTTGCCAATATTACTGAGCGACAATCTCAGACATTCTTTGTAGAAATACATTATGATGTGCCGGGATTTAATACACTCGCCATCCTGACATGTAGATATGATTTCCTCAATTGACAAATCATAGTAATCTGATACGGCTTTCATGATGTTTTGTGGTGTTAGTTTCATGATTATTGGTTTTTAATGTTGGTTAACCAGTATTGATAAACTTCTTCTGAAGTATAATAATCATATTCATCTTCATCGCCTCCTTTGAATTTACACCACATCCATTCAGTTCCCTTGCTTGTTTGTATTATTTCAAGTAACATCTGATTTTTTAACCACTCAATGAACTCCATTATATGAGAAGTAATTTCCTTAGAAAGTCCCTTTAATTCCCTTTCAGGGATAGTAAGGTCTTTTAAAAGTACCATTTTAATAATTTGCTCTTCCATAGTTTATATATTGATTAGTTTGTAAATGTCTTCCCTGTTTACCCTTACCGGGCAATGCGGGTTGCTCATGTCGTCTTTTGTCCAGCGGACCGTACCGTTTCGCATTCCTTTCTCAACCCTTGCCCTGGTCAAAAGTTTACTTGCCTGGTTCTGGCTGATATACTGCTTACCGTTGCGAGGTTTGTATCCCATTTCTTCAAGTGTTGCCCTGACAGTGTTGCGGATAATTTCAGAATCGGTCATGCTGATTTTAAATTATACATTTTTATATCATCAATATGAACCCAAACTTTTTTTTCTCTGTCTGGAAATTGAATGGGCTTGTATTGACTTGTTAATATTTTACCGGCTGTTTTGTCGCCTCCAAATTCATTCGCCTTACTTACCATATCTTCGTATGTAAGAACTTTAATTCTTTTGTCCCATGATAGAAATTGTGCAATAGTCGGAGTAGGATAAACACAATTTTCAATTACATGTTTGACCGAATCTTTTAGTCTACTATCTGAAAACCCATTTTCTTTTAATATTTCATTGAACACTTCAAAAAATCCCGGACTTAAAGACGGAAATGCCTTTTGAATTTTCACTGAACACTCAACCAGTACCCGTGGTGTTAATGGGCCGGAGTACATTGAAATTTCATTACTAATTACCTGCTTTGAGAAATTCTGTTCCGAATGATTTTTCAATACTTCTAATGATTTGCTCATTAGTTGTTCCAGCTTTTTTGGTTCCATTTTTTAGTACTTTACTTATTTGATTGAATTTGCTTATTATTGTCGGCAATGACATATTGATTCTGAGCCAGTCATCAGGGATATTGATACATGACAAAAAATATTCTTTGAGTGCCGCCAGTGTTTCTTCGGAAGTCGAACCCGGATATTTCTTTTTGTAGATGTTTAATAATTTGCCGGCCGCCGCCCTTTCTATTCCATTATTGACTATTAAATAATCTCCGTGAACTTCTACAAAAATCTGAATGATCTTATCTATAAAATCCCTTTCCGCTTTTTTAGCGGAAACTTTATTATCTTCTTTTACACTATCACTAACACTAACATTAACACTAACAATATCACTTACGGCTTCGTTTGCTTGCCTTTGCTTCGTTTGCTTCCTTTTTAAAGCACGTGCTTCGTTTGCTTCCTTTTTCTTTCTTCTTGATTCTCCACTCTCCACTCCTCCAATCTTTCCGGCTAATGACCGTTTTTCAATTATCTCCTCATATCTCCTTAAATCACGTTTTAAAGACTGCTTAATTGGTTCAAAAACAAGGTCAATTATCACATCATTTGTTACAGGATTTTCATCATTAACATATCCTAAAATGTGTTTAAATAAAATTCCAGCCTGTTCGTCTGTGAGTTTTTTTACAGTAAAATACACGTCTGTATATAGTAAAAATGATCTTTTATTTTCGGCCATGATTACCTCCTAAAAAACAAGCCGGACCGGAAACAAAAATGCACATCAGGAAAGAGTCACCAAACCTTTTGTGCAAATTGTAACCGAAGCCGGCTATGTTGTTATTTGAAGAAATTCTATTCATACGTGACTCTTTTTTACTTCTGTAAATTTACGCTAATTCTTGACATTTTGCTATATTTTTTGCTAATTATTGACAAAGTTATGAACATCTATTTGCATTAGAATAAACCTTTTTGATTATAAATTCTCTTATTGGCAATATCACAATGGCCTAAAATCATTTCAGATAAAATCCAGTTGAATCCTTCATTTATTGCTGAACATGCAGAGGTACCAGAACCGCCAAACGGATCGTATGTCGTGCCGCCTTTTGGTGTTACAAGCCTCTGCAGGTATTGAATTAATTTTATAGGCTTAACCGTTGGATGAAAATTGTTTTTATTTGTATTAGATCTATTGCGGGGATTTGCGCCACCCGGCCCGTCTGTCATTTGCCGATCAGATTCTCTAACTTTTTCAAACTGATAAAGTCCTTCATTGCGTTCATTGGAATCAGCTTTTGCAATATAAAAGAATCGGGAAGCAGAGCCAGAATCACCTAAAAACTCACCTTCTCCAGTCCTGTCTCTTATTTTGAAAGTTCCGATCGGGGGCATTCCTCCGGTACGTTTATGATGCTTTAATAAAGATCCGCTTTCGGTGTTTGGGAATTGTGCCAATATTACATCACTATCATCAAGAATAACATTTGCAGGGAAACGGCCTTCATGTAAACTTTCATCACATCCATTAAAACCCTGTGATGTTCCAACGCTTGTAAATGAACTGCCTTTAATTTTTGCACAGGTTTTTATTTCTTCATTACCTATTCTGCACCCGTCAATATTAATTCCCCCTGTACCATGTTTTAAGACATTTTGAGCGACTGTCTTTTCGCTTAGTGGCTTCCGTGCAACACAAATAGGCTCATGTGCTGGCTTTAATGCAGTTCCCCATCCTTCGTATTTAGAGTTGCCTTTATCATTTATATGGATAATATCTGTTTTTACCCCAAGTATTCCTGCACTTCTGCCTTTGCGTTGTTGTTTACTAATAACTTCTCTTTCGTTTCCTTGTAACTTATCAATCTCTTTGCCAATGTTCATACTTTTCGGGAAGCCTGACCCGTACAACCAAAGAATAGAATCTCTTATTTCAAAGCCCGCATCTTCAATGGCGCAAACCATACGGTGCGATGTTCGGGTACCGCCAAAGGCCAGAAGGTACCCGCCGGGTTTTAAAACTCTTAAACATTCCCTCCATAGATTAACATTATAAGCAATACCGGACGAATCCCATTTCTTACCCATAAATCCAAGTTCGTAAGGCGGATCTGTAACTATTGAATCAATAGAGTTATTCTCCATTCGTTTCATAGTTTCCCGACAATCTTCGTTATATAGTTTGTTCAGTTCAATCATTATTTCCTATTTTATCTCTCATCCATTGCGCCCCAGCCTGAAAGGAACTTTGTTCAAATGGGAATACTTTCACATTTTTCTTCCACCTTAACGACTCCTTATAAATTTCCTCATCCATTGGATAACTTTTTGGTAATTCAAGGGCTGCGAGTTCTGATTCAAAAAATTCAGCCAGAAATTCAGCCCCTTTTTTTATACTGCCGTCTTTTATAATTTTGCCATATTTATCGTGCCAGATTATAAAATTTTCTGCTCTTTCAATTAGCTTTTTATTTTTCATAGTTAGTTTGTTATCGTAATTTCCAGCAGCAGCACATTTCTCCATAGCTGCCAAGTTTCTTATACTGTGTCTTTTCAAGATAAAACAGTTTTGTTATTTAAAATTTAGATTTGCAAATTCGCCATAAAAAAACCGTGCCGCTGCATCATATCGCTTTGCCGCTTGTATTTCTGTTTTACAAACACCAAGTCTTGTTGAGCTTCCATTTATACTTATTTTAGGCACTATATAATCATAATGCTTGCCACTTGGCCTTGTTACCTTATCGTGACAAATTCCCATATACTGATATTTCCCAGTAGGAAGACAATTTCTACTATTTTCTACTCTTGTACATTCCCTTAAATTTGATCTTTGATTATTTAACCCATTATGATCCTTATGGTCTGTTATCATATCCTTACGGGGATTTAAAATAACTCTGTGCATTAAAACGGTCTTTTTACAATTAGCATAGTCCTTTCTAACAGCATAGAATGTTCTTGATGTTTTGTAGCTACGTGCATGCCATCTCCATTGATTAATAAAATCAAAATCACTATCATCAACAAAAGCAACCATGCCTTTATGCTTTCCCCATTGACTTAATTTAATCTCTTTCATTATAAAATATATAAAGCCCCGCAAACAAATGGCTGATCAACTACACCCGAAGGGATAATTGCATTTGCTTTTGGGGCCGTTAATATTTTTCTTTGATTCATGATGTAGTTAATCAGCATTACAAAGATATGATAATTCTCGACATTTTATGCTATTTTACTATAATTATCAACAAAAAATTTGTTTATAGGTCTCATTACTTCTAATTGATCGAATAATGTAAGGTCTGTCATGCTTTCAATTCTTTAATTTTGTCTTTGAGTTCGGTTATTTTATATAGAATATCAAAGCGGCTCCATTTATTTCCAGTTCTCTTATATACTCCTGCCTTTATTTCAAGTAGATTAAATCGTTCCACTCCAATTTTTAAAGGTAGGTTCCTGGTGTATTCAATCAAATTTCCTCCATTAAAAGTATTACAGGCACTGCATTGACTATGACAGTTATCTTCGTCGAATCTAAGCCCGTCAAAATGGCCTACATTGTAATAATGTCCGGCATGTAATAAGTGTTTATCCTTCATTTGACCGCAAGAAATACACTTAAAGTAATCCGTTCCATTAAGATCGCGAAGCCTCACATACTCGTTAAATACCTTTTGGCACTTGTTTAAAAGAGATTGAAGTTCGGTCATCTTTCCCTCCTGTTTGTTTTACGCATGTAGCCTTTGAATTTTCCACGGCGAGGAATAAACATCGGAGAGCCTCCACCGGTATAACCATTAGCAAGTCCGACATTACCACCAGTACCGCCCTGTGTTAGTTTATTAAATCCAGCAGAAAGAGCCAGAATCATTGTCGTTAAAAATGACTTCTTTGATAGGTTATTTGTTTTCATTTTGTTAAGTAATAAGCTTGTTTAAAAATTTCATTTGCATTAAGACTTTTTTTGATTATCCCTCTGGCTTTAAGAGAATTGATTTCGAGTTTATTAAGGACAACTAAAGAGTATTTGCCCCATGGTAAGACAAAGTGTCTCTTACCTCCGCAAACCTTATTTATACGGCTTATCTTAGCCCGCCTGTCAGCGTACTTTTTAGCAAACCACCAATGGCCATACCCTTCAAATATCCTGATCTCTGACTTGGTTGTCAGATAAACAAAGCATAGATTTTTAAACCAGCGCCATATCATTTTAGACTGGCCGGTAATCCATTGCCATGCAATACGTAATTTGTTAATGATTTTCTTCATTTTTCCATGTTTTTTGTAAGTTTTTCTGATAGTAGTTCCGTTTGAACCACCGGCGAATTGCTTTGTAAGTCTTTCTGAATAGAAATCGTATCATTGTCGTTAGTTTTAATTATTGAGAAAACATCGTATTCGTCTGGTCCTTCTAAGTCTGGGTAATTGTGCTGGCTATTCATAGTTTTATAAATAAGGATTCAACTGCATCGGTATAACTTACGTTTGCTTTTACACATTTTAACATGTGCTCATTGAATAGTATTATCAATTCATTAGCTTTCAATTCTGCACGTTCTGGCTCCATTCCGAAGCCTATTATTTCAATTATCTTTTCTTTCATGGTTTCGTTTTTTAATTGCCAAATTAACTTTCTCGACTATTGTTAATATTCCTGCTTCTTGATTGCATTTTCCATGGCATAATACCATATTTGAAATAGTGTTTTTACCTCCTGAAACAAGTGCAATAATATGTTCAACTGTTATATCTTCTCCTAAGGGTTGCCCGCAATAAAAACACCAATAACCATCCCTTTCAAGTAGCTTTATTTTTTCTTTATGGTATCCTGGTTTTCTTCCTACATTGATGGGTTTTCCATCCCATTTCTTTTTTTTAAGAAAACAGGTAATTGCAGTTAATGTATATTTATTTGATGTTTTACCGGATGTATAAATCACACCTACTTCCTTGCCTTTAAATCGCAATGATTCATATTCATTAGTCTTTGGCAATATTTCACATCCCTGTAATATTAACCAGTCTTTAAATGATTCTATATTTAATCCAGTCATTTGTATTGTATTTCAAAGTTTTCTTCTGGTTCCGGGATATAAGCATTGAGATATTCAGATGACCAGTCCCTGATAGCATTAACATAAGTCATCATTTCCGTTGTTGTCATATCTCTTTTAAGTGCCGGTATGGTTTCAATTTCACCGGTATTGCGATTAACTATTTCCTGACCTGCAAACATTGACTTTAACTTAATATCAACCTGGTCAACGGAAGTGTATTCCCATCCGGCATCATTAAGCGCTTTCAGAACTAATGGGTAAATGCAAGCGAACAGATAACCAAGCTGCGGATTAGATTTGTTCTTTCGATATTTGTCAACGGCATGCCTATACCTGCCATTAGGCAAAGAATCAAGTTCCTCGCGAAATAGTTTTGCATTAACTACACGATAAGGCTTTCCCTCTTCTTTTATTCCTATTGCCTGAATTTTATTCATTTAAAATTCAGATTAGCATATTCTTTATATAATTCTTTTGCCTTAGTGTCATAGGCTATTGCTGCATCAATTTCATTTTGGAAAGAACCTAAATGAACTCTTTTGTTATTAATTGAAATTCGAGCACGGAAATGTAATTTTTCCATTGACACTCCTAAATATTTTGAACGACCATATGGAATCCTATTTCTTAAATTTTGGATCTCTGTACAATTTCTTAAATTGGATTTTTGATTATTTAATCCATTATGATCAATATGATCGACCTGAAGTTCATTAGAAGTATTCATTATTATTCTGTGCATTGCAATATTTTGAAGTTTTCTGTTTTTTCTCACCCCTCTTACAGCATAATAATTATTACCACTTTCCCTTGCCATCCATTTCCATTGATTCAAATATTCAAAATTTTCATCATCAACTAATGCAACCTTGCCTCGAGTTAGTTCTATTTCTTTCATGATCCAGTTTATTTTATATTCAAAGTTTTACGATCACTTTCGTTTTAGAACTTTTCGGAGCCCGGGTAATAAATAACCCGGTTTCAGGATCAGCGGTTCCCTTATTGTATGGAATATTTTGTAAAAATTTCTCCCGTTCTTTCCGCTTCTCAGTAAGTTCGCTTATCTGTTTTTCAAGATCAAACCATACAGGATCACCGCAATCTTCATAGAGATATTTTACACCAACTTCACTTTGCGAGAGAGTTGCGCCATTGACAATAACTTTTTCATCTTTGTCATACAAAAGAAATTCCTTTAAAAAATGCAGATCAACTTCCTCGTCTTTTAAAACTTCTGCAATGGCTTTCTCAATACATTTTAACTGTACTAATGTAGGAAGGGGATTCTTATCATTTGCCAGGATTTCATATTTCAGAGTCCGGGAAAACAGTGCTACCTGCTCTTTATTTGAAGGTAGCACACTGATTGTACTAATTACGCTTTCCATGATTAAAAGGGTAAATCAGAAAGTTCATCATTCTGTTCCTGTTCTTTTGCCTTATTGACAATGGCTTCTTTATTTGCTGATCCCTGCCATTCGTCTTTAGGTTGAATTACAGTTTCTGCTTTAGCGATTTCTTTCTCTGGTTGCTGAGATTTATATTCTTTAAGATATTCCTGGAGTTGACGATCAAAAACGATAGCCTGTTCATTGATTTCAGGAAGTAATTTAAAAGCTTTGAAAACAGGAACCTGATAAGTTGTCGCTCCATTTTTTTCTTCCACAAAGTCAGTAATACCAACCACGCAATTATCCGGGTTAAACTTCTTTTCAAGCCATGCACCAAAGGCAGCACCCCTGAATTTAAAGTTTACCATGATAGGCTGTTCGTCTTGTCTGATAAGCATAGCATAAACTGACTTTGTGAACTTGCCACCAAGAGCGACAATAGAATCACGTACATCAGCATATTTACCGGTAATGTTCTCACCACCTTTGAAAGTTTTTACTCTCAAAATTTCGTTTACCGTACTATTCACTTCATTGGAATAGATACCGCAATCATGTTTTTTTGAATATCCGGTAATTGTAGAGAGTTCATCCAGCACAACAAAATAAATCGGTGTCTGAACTTCAATCTGCATCTCTTTCTCTTTATCATAGAAAAAGAATTGTCCCTTGTCACCTTTATAATCAATAAACATCTGACATGGGTTCTGTAATTTTGGATTTGATCTGCTCATAATAGTTTAGTTTTAATTATTTATTTAATTGTTTTTATTTGTACATTATTCTATTGTTGGTAATATAATTTCAGCAGTAACCTTAAGGACGGTTCCTTTAGGAAAATCTTGTGCAAATGTTTTATATCCATTACCGTATTGAAATCCGCTCTCTAATTTATCAGTTTTAAGATTTATTTCTTTTTTCCAGAAATTAATAACTTCCATACTATATTGTTTTTCTGTACAAAATAATTTTATTTCTGTTTTAAGATTAGTAATACTTAATACTTCCTCTGGTTGACTATGCCTTACACAAGTCCACGTTTTATTCCTTTGTCTACTTTCAGAAAGTTCTCTTTGTGTAGTCGCTGTATATAGTCCAGTCTCATTACACTCTTTTTGCGAGCACTTAATTCTGAAATAATATTCTTTTTTCATTTCAGATTTTACTTAGTTCTCTTACTTCAATATCTATCTTTTGTAGCTTGCTCATTGCCTGTTCAGCTTTTAAAGTTTATCAGCATTTTCAACTATGTAGTTATTCAACTTTACAAGCATTCCATTAATGCTTGACATGATTACAGCAGCCTCAATAGACTTTATTTCAGGGCGTGGTATGTTATTTAACGCCTGACCAAATGCGAGTAATTTTGTTTTATCCGGTGCAAGTTTAGCGGTCTTTTCTGCTTTCGCTTTGGCTTTCTGATCTGCCTGTAATTTCAATTCAGCATCCCTTTTTAATTTTTCGGTTGCTGCTATTTTTGCTGCAAGTTCTGATTCCAGACGTTCTTTCTCTTTACGTTCCGTTTCGGCTTTTGCAAGTAAATCAGCACGTTCTTTATCGGTCTTTGCTTTCTGATCAGCGAGTACTTTAGCGTTCTTTTTACGTTCAATTTCTACCAGACGTTCTTTTTCAATCGCTTCTTCTTTCAGTCTGATATTTTCAAGTTTCTGATTTTCTCTTGCTTCTGCATCTGCTTTTTCTTTTGCAATGCGATCTTCTTCTGCTTGTTTTTCGGCTGCAATCCTTTGCTCGTGTGCGACTTTAACGCCTGTCAGGTAATTATTAAATACATCCTGCTCCATGCGACCAAGTGCCAAAGGTTCGATTTCAGTATAAGGTTTTAGTAATTCAAGACGGCCAACCCTTAATTTTTCGAAGCGTTCGCGTTCCTGATTCTCAAAATGATCTTCAATGTTTTTGAGCGTTTTTTCCTTTTCACCGGATGCAAATAATTGTGCATTTTTCCAACCGTCAACAAAACGGCCTCCGTTCAAATAAAACTCTTTGGCCTTTTTGTGAATTTCAGCCGTGCCGGTTCTGATCTTTACATAACTCAATCTTAAATCCTTTGCCCTCTGGCATGTCTCAGGATTGATTTCATTCTGCAAAATGTCGTTATATTCATTTTCAAGTTCAGACATTTTAGATAGCATCGGAATAAATAAGGCCTCAATCTCTTTTGCCTTACTTTCCTCCAATCCGTAATCAGATGCTTTGATTTTTACTAATTGCGTTTCTGTCTTTACAAATTCAATAGTTTCCATTTTATAGTTTTTATTTGGTTATTTCAATAATTTTCATACTAACAGGCTTTAATCTACTCATTGCCTGTTCAGCCATTTCACGTGCCAATTCAACCTGTTCAACACAATGGCACATGTCTATTATCTTACCCTCATAGTCGAGCGATAAGCCACATACCGGGCAAGGGTTCTCAAATCTCTCCGGCTCTTCTGTGTTTCGGAAATCGCAATCTGAATAAGGATCGCTGGGTTGATGGATGATTAATGTGTCGATCATAATTCTTTTTTTTCATATAATTCAATACAATTTTTCAAGTTCATTAAATCTACAGGATCATAATTTTCTGACTCTGGAGGATATTGTATAACTTTTTTAGCATACTCAATTATCATTTTTATCCTATCTTCTTTTGTTTTCATTTAGTTTAGTTTAAACAGTATAATTTAATAAGGTCAATAGCTACGTCTCCGGTATAATCGTCTTTCATATCATTTCGTTTTATCAAAGGGTTTGACACTTGGTAACAAGATCATGATGATGCACATGACCACAAAACAGACGGGTATTAGATAGATTATACTCATGCTACGTTTCTATTAAAAAACCTGATTACAAGCCATGACGTTAATTCAAACTGCTTATGAATATTCAATTTCGAATAAATATTCTTCCGGTGCGTTAATACCGTTTCGGGGGAGATATTATTAAGTCTCATATTATTATTTCTTTTGCCTCATTTAATCCTACCTCAATTAGATCAGTAAGGAGTTCTATTTTTGATTTAGTAACTCCAACCTGTCTGATACTAATAAGGTGCTTATCAATTTTGAGACTCAATTCAAGTGGAATATCAAAATTAAGCCTGATTGTTTTTTTGTCGTTTTTCATTTGATTAAATTATTTATGTAACAAATGTAATATTGTATTTTGAATTGACAATACAAAATATCAGTTATTTTTCAAAAAGAGTTTAATTTAGAATAATTCTAAGGTCTTTTTGCGCTTCATTTGCCTGAACATCTTATGTATGTCTAAATGATGAACTGAACATAGCCAACGAATTTCTAAAGGCTTGCTATAATCTTCATGATGTTTTTCTATACTTTCAGTTGCTCCGCAAATTTCGCAGGGTTGTAACTTTAATTTCTGTGCCTTATTAGAACAAATAGTACCGATATACGTATGATTCTTTGTCGGATAAATGGGTTCGTTAAAAACAATACCCATATAAATAATTGTTTGCATTATATAAATTTAAAAGCCTCCTCATTTTACTCTTTAATACATACCACCTCTATTCGGTGATTATATCCGTATTGCTTTAAAAGCACTCAGGAAAGAAGGCATCCCTATCGGTAAGGGTTGGATTGAACTCTTAAAGTATCACCGACCAAATCGTGAGTTTTCGCACGTTGTTTGGATTTGTTTATCGTTACCAAGCCTTCTCATCCTGCTCTGTTTTTGTTTTGTATTCAATATAATCAATACCGGCTAAACTGTGTCAAAATAGCCTATTTAAATTCATTCTCTTTATTTATTTCATCAATAACTTCATAGGGGTTACCGAAAAGAGGCAGTTTTATTTGATTATCTTTATTCCCCGACTCCCTTAACTTCATAGCAAACTCATTTCTTTTAATCTCTGTTATGTATGTTTGGTTCATTCCACAAAGTGCTTTCATAGCTCCTTCTGCTTTATCTTCAACGACTTCATCATTCATAATTTTTTCATAAAGTTCAGCAAAGGCATTATAAACGTCTTTCTGATTAAGGGGTTTTAATGTTCTCATATTTACTTTTAATTAAACGTATTACCTTTATTTGGAATGTATATGATTCAATTAATTCAGGATATTTTCGTATAATTTCTGCTTTTAATTTCATTTTTTTCTTTAACAACCTTACAACATATCGACTATGTAATTCTTTTTGGTATTTTGCCTCTCTTTCTTTGTTGATTTCAGTATGTGATTTTCTATACTTATCATTAGTCGCCTTAATTCTTTGTTTTCTTTCTTCATTATTTTTACACCACGTCCACATTCCTTTTGTTTTGTCATATCTCTTTTCAAGTCCTAACTTCCTTCTGTTTCGTTTATAGGTATTTATACATTGCTTACATCGGTTGCCTTGCCTAAAATCACTTTCCGGCTTCAATTTTCCGCATTTTATACAAATTCTATCCATTATTATAAATTTAAAACCCCGAAAGAAGGATGAGTTCAATCGGGGTTAAAAGGTAATTACCAATATCTTTATGACCGTGCTCTCATCCAACACAAAGGCAAATGTAAACTGAATATTTTTAATAAACAAATATATTAAATGAAAACTATCTAATCAGTTAAGTAATAGTCTATTGCAGAGGTTATAAAAACTCATTGTCGTGCAGATGTAAAACTTTTGGCGGATTTTGACAATAAAAAAGCCCCTCGCTATATGGAGGGGCTGTCATCTATCTGGCGGGCTTTCACCATGTAACTTAACTTTGCCGGCTATTCGGCTCACATCTGATTTCCTTACATTCATCAGACAAGAAACCTGCGTGAATTAGTGCCCTGTTGGTTCTTAATCTACCTCATAGCTTTTAAGTTTTTAATTTATTTGTGCTTCGAATCACATTTTATGAAACCAAAAGTAAGCGATATAAAATTGATATACAAATATATTTATTAACAACCAAAAAAAAAGAGGGTGCAGAATCGAATCCGTACCCTCTCAAAATTAAACTAAATGAAAACTCTAAAAACCCTTATATCTTTGGTTTGAACATCTTGTATACTTTTATCCCAAACCATGCGAAAACCCCGGCAAAGATCACTATACAGATTATCAATGCGCTTTTATAAATCTTTGGGATAAACTTAACCGGCTGGAGTGTAATAACCTCTTTAATTTTTGTCACCGTTTCTGTAACAGTAACTTTTATTGTATCCGGCTTAATTGTTGTATTTGAAATTAACTTGCCATTTAGGATTTTAATCTGCTGTTTGAGTTTCGAGTTTTCAATACTTGCCACATCCTGATCGGGACAATTAACAGGTGCTATTATATTAATAGTGTCACCCGGTATGTAAACAGGTACTTCTTTGACCTTCTCGATATACACAGAATCAATTGTTGTTGTCGGAGGGAACTTAGTGATACATCTACGCTGCGTTACACACGATAGCGCAAACAGGCTTAAAAATGCCAATAAAACGATTTTAGTTTTCATAATGTTTTTATATCAGTTAAGTTTTTATTATCAGGGTTCTCAATTTTGGCAGTAAGATTCTGTTTAACCTCTGCTTGTTTACCCTCTTCTTTCTTTTGTGAGAATAGGAATAGCATTGCCGGACCTGCTATTGTTGTAAAGATAAGGCCTGCTGCTCCTGCTATTGCCACAATGTCCGGTGTTGCTGCACGACTTCCGATATATACAAGCATGCCGGCGAAAAGAAGAGCTGTTAAAATAGCAATATCAGCCATTAACCGGCTATTAGATTTATTGCCATTTGATTCTTCCAGAAAGTTTGCTTTCATGATAATATATATATATTAAAAAATGATGGCATTAACGCCCGCAATTCGTCCATTGTCTTTTTGCTATCAATCACATCTATAAACCCGTCACCGTTCCGGTCTTCAAATGATTTGCCTGGTAATATACACCCCCTTGAGTCCAATTTTAATCCCGCAACATAGTTGCCAATATGAACTTCCACTTCATCCCTGTCCGGTACATTCTTTAATAAAAAGACTAACCCTTTTGTCGGAGAGTAGTATTTTTCAGCCGGATAAGTCCCTTCAAGGATACAGTCGACTGATCTGGCATTTATCTGATATGGGATCTTAATCTTTGGCAATTCAATAGTAACACATTTATAAATGATCTGATTCTCATCCAGAACAAGCCAGAGTCCTTGTGTCTCTGAAAAATTATATTTGCGGGAAATAACTACGTTCATTATCTTTGCGGTTGCGTTCTTTTTGTCATTATAACCTCATCTTTTTTAGGACAAAAATTCGGAGTGTCATTTGACCCATTTAATAATACAACAGGTTCCGGACAATCTTCAATGTGCGTACATTTTGCGCAATTTCTATATGGAATGTCGGGCTTCATTTCAATTTAACCATTTTTCGTCTTTCCATTCAGGCAATTCAACGACTTTCTTTTCTTCTGCTGATTCAAGCCATTCCGCCCATTCAAATGCACGATAGTCACGTCCTATCTTTTTAGGGATTATAAGCCATTGTCTATGCTTGCGAAATAACCTATCCCCTTCTCTGTATTCCTGTATATTACTTTTCCACCTCATTTTATAGTATCTTTTGTAACTTGTTTAACTTTTACGGAATCAATAAATCCCTGATCGATATATTTTACATAACCTCCTCGAGTAGTTTTCGACACGCCTTCTTTTTGTTCAACTTGTTTAATGATGCTTTTGTTATTGAGATATATTGCTACCCAGATACTGCATACTGCAATCACGGCCATTATAATCCATATTATACGCTGCCAATGATCGTTTACTCGTTTTGCTTTTAAATTAGCTATAAGTAACTCACGATCTTCAAGTTCTTTCTTTATCCTTGCTTTTAACTCATCGGCTATAAGTTGCTTTTTTTCAATATCATTCTTAGTTGTGTCTTTAACTATTTCCTCTGCCTTATAAAGTTCAATAGCACGTGCCGCTGTTCCTGCCGATTCAATAGCCTTATTGATATTACTTTTAATTTCAGCCATGGTATCAACAACTCGTTTATGATCTAACATAAACTCATTAAATCGAAACGCAAGTCCCTCTTCTGGATGACCATTACCAACAAGTATAAGGCTCATGCGATCAATTACTTCTTCCTTACTGCACTTATGATAATTTCTATTTGTTGTTCCGTTCTTTTTGCTTGTCATTTCCATTCTTTCGTTGCGTTGCGTACAATAACCACTAATTTAAGCCGCCCCTCCGTCAGTTATTGTCCACCCATGACCACCACTTGCTACTGCTAATACTAAGTGTGCCCTTGCTGCTGCTGCATCCCCTCCTGCTGTGTATTTTGCGTCTCCTGCGTGGAAGGCTACTGTATTTTTAACCGCCTGTGCTCCCCACGAAATCAACAAAGCATCAAAATTAGCTGTTGAAAGTGCATTTGCACCGTTAAACATATTAGTCATATCTGTTACTGCAGTAACATTAAGCCCAGATACGTCCTGATTGAAGGCAGCACAACCGGAAAATATAGTATTCATGCTCCCTACCTTGACTGTATTAAAACTGGCCACACTCTGATTAAGCACTGCACAACCAGCAAACATACCATACATGTTCGTTACATTAGCGGTATTGAAATTAACAGGAGAATTGAAAGCTGTACAACCAAAAAACATATTGGACGTGTCTGTTACAGCAGAGAAATTTGGTGAATCTGTATATGTTCCTGTTAAATTTGTACACTGGGTGAAAGCGGTTGTCAAACTACCACTCCATGCAATATCACCCCAGTGAGCGATAGTGAGTATTTTAGCTTTATCCCCTCCCCAAGCAAAAGCCATTCGTGGGAAAGTTCCTCTGATCATAACTGTTTTTACCCCTGTAGTTGCATAAGTATGAGTCGTTGCTGGCGCAGTTCCTGTTATATGTGCCTCTGCGCCTCCATCGCTCCAATCTACATAAAAGTCATATCCTACTCCTGTCGTTGGCACTACAATTGTTTTAGTTGCTGATCCTGCATTTTCCGTCTGCCATGTAGTTACAAAATAGTTAGCAGAGTTATTAGTAACTGCCTGATTTGTAAATGATGCTACTTCTCCGCCTGTTGTCAATTCTTTTAATGGATTAGCTCCCGGTTTTGTATAATTTACAGTCACTACATCAGTTGAAATATAACCCGGAGTTACCGTAAGAGTGACAACCGCGCCAGAGATAGCAACATTAGAAATAGTCTTCCCTGCCAGTACAAAAGCAGTCGTAGCGGGTACGGAAGCTTCGTCCAGTGCTGTATCAAAGGTTATTGCTATTAATGTATGAGTAGCCGCTTCTATTACTGCACTTGAAACAACTGGAATTGTTAATTGTGCTGCTCCCCCAATATTTTCCCATCCGTCATTCTCTGCAAGTAAAAACCCAGCAACCTCCAATTCAACATCCACAACATAAGCACCGCCTCTTGCACCCTCACGAAACCTACATCCTGTACCTGCAACGTCAGGATAACTTGCTAAGTCAACCCATATACCATCAGTAAATGTTTGCTCAACAAACAAATGATTGAGTTGTCCTGTACGGCATTGAGTACCCGTAACCGGATTTGTGGCTACTTTAAACTGACCCTCGGAATAGATATAATATTGCATATCTTTTTATATTAAAACCATGTATTAATTCCCATATTATCACCATACTGAGTGAAAGGAGTTCTGGCATTATACCTCATTAAATTAATCCTGTCACTATAAAATTTCAATACCTGAAATCCATGATAGAGACTCTGACAATCCATTCCAGTATAGTAAGCGACTCCATTCTGAACATTATATTCTCCACCGTTTAGATGATTATGACCAGAATACACAACTTTAACTCCATATTCTTCACATAATGCCATGAGTTCTTCCTGACCGTAACCAGATTCAATATGGAAACGAACTACACCAGCCTCGTCAATCAATGGATTCCATACTGGAATGTGCGAGAATAATATAATCTTCCCCGTTGCTGCTATCATTTGAGCCTCTAACCAAATCAACTCAGCTGCTTCAATCTGTCCGTTTGGCCCGATCTCATTAGGTTGAACAGTATGAAAACCTATTAGTGTAAAATCACCAATATTATAAACGAAATTATGCGGGAACAAATCTAACCCTGCGTTAGCATCATGATTGCCTTCTAATTCAATTTTTGTACTTGTTAAGTTATCGAATGAGGCATCAAAGGTGTCTTTTTCTGTTTGTAGCCCATGGTCAGTAATATCTCCTAAAAGTAAAGTTGCATCAGGATTTATTGTATTGAATTGAGTAACCAACGCATCAAGTTCTCCTGCATTCCACGCTCCTACGGTGCCTACATGAATGTCAGACGCTTCAACGAAAGTATAAAGTAGTGTACCACTCGGCACGTGTTTTTGCGTTTCGATATGTACAGCCTCGAAGTTTTTAAACTGGTTACCTACATCTGTTGAAAACAAACCAACATTTGTATTGTCTACAATAGAAGCATCATCAATTGTTGCATCAGTGCTGACTTGTGTATTGTCGTAGTAAACAGCAACCGTTGTACTGTTTTTTCTTACTATTTCTAAACTACGGAAGTCTGCCGTTATTACCGTTCCTGTTTTTAGAAGTGTATGTGTGCCATTTACACACTTATATAAAGTAACATCTCCACTTCTAAATTTATAATTATCCCTTACAATTGCATACACATAATTCAGCGGATTTGCTACATCATCCATACACATAAATATCCCACCTTCTGCTCTGTCTGTCACTTTTATTTCTACCCTGACTCTCAACTTGTCAACGTAAGAACAAGTACGTGATAAAAATAATTCAGAAGTTGTTAAAGGTTTTACACTTATATCATCATAGGCACATAATGTTCCTGCCGGTGAATATAAAGTTAAAGAAGAATAATTATCAAGGAGACTTCTATATGTATATAAAAGCTTAGAAAAAATTGTACTACTAACCCTCAAAACACTGTCTGAAGCGGGTATTAGCCCTGTAAGTAATCTAAAATAGGCATATTGTGGCCCCGAAACAAGTTTAGCCCAGCCAGCCAATTTATACCATGTGTTAGATACATATAATGCACTTCGAGTAACAGAATTACCAGTAGTACCATCGGTTATTCCTTGAGCCTTACCTGTTACACCCACTTCTTCTGAAAGCGTAGGTGTTCCTACTTTTGTCCAACCCGGTGCTAAACCAGCAACATAAGTACCTTCAAATGCACCTGAACCAGCTGTTAACTTCTCTGTTCCCTCAATAGGTGTATTGATTACTTTGCCATCTACAATTGTCCACGTTGAACCAACCCAATCATTCCCAACCGCACCATTAGCACGATCAAATACATCCTGTGTCCAAATTTCATTACTGTAAATACTTACAAAATCAATATTTTCAACTCCATTAAATCCCGGTGATTCAGTAAGTCGAATATCAACACTGTAAATTTCATTAACCCCTTGCATCCTTACTACCTTACGTAAATAAGTCGTGCCACCATCGGGAGTGTCATTGAATAGTTGCGTCCAGTAACCACTCGACGAAGAGCCAATTTTAAGCCCACCGATTCTTAATCGTATTCCCATGATTACACTCCATAGCCAATGTAAATCAGAGCCGCTGTAGTTCCTGTATGAAATATTTTACGGCATACCTCTGGATTATCAAATTTTGGGGATGCGTCGAAGGCATCAATAACGGCAAGTGCATCGGCATCATTTAAGGCACAATGTTTAATATTACCCGCTGTTTGACAGCGAAAGAAAAAACCATTTTCATCAGTATAATCCACAGAAGAAACGTCAATAAGTTTCTGTGAAATGATATTACCCATATTTGTATTCATAGCTTTAAATATTAATCACCAATTAATTGTATTCGTCCGTTTGCGCCACAAGAATTTCCGCATACCCCATTGCCATTACGCCATAAAGGATAATTAGTATAATTGCGGTTTAAAAATGTTATTATTTCACATTGAATCGCATCGGCCATTAACCGGGATTCCGTCTCAAGCCGTTGCATGACTTTATCCGAGATGGGAGTTGAAAGATCTGAATCTTTAACAACTATTCCGGCAGCGGTATAGTTAAATGCTGTCCGATTTGTGAACCTGGCAAAAGCGTAGTAAATAATGCAGTTTTTAAGTCCTTGAAATAAATATGTTTTTGACTGATAAGTATAAGTTCCTCCGTCAAGCAATAATTGATTTGCTACTGAAATATTCTGCGGAGAGGGCGAAGCCTGTCCGACAATCTCATTCAAAAGTCCATCACCGAGCCATACCTTAATATCAAATAATTCAGCTTCAGAAACAAAGTGAGGCCATGAGGTAGAATTTTTGACACTATCGCAAATATATTTTAGCGATTGCAGATCGGTTAATGTTACAAGTGAAATCATATTGTTTGAGTTTGAGCAACATATTCTGCTGGTTTAATCGAAAAATCAGTAAACTTAATAGTGTAATATTCCAGTAATATTTTAAATATCTCTCCTGTCATGCGCCGTTCGTCCGAACAGATATTATTCATAAAAGTGTAGGCGTTTGTCAAAAGATCACTTCCAAATCCATTACCAATATCAACACCACGCAAAACAGGCGGAACTTTAAACATGCCTGCTATATTTTGCTGTACAGTTCTTTCAGTTAATTCATATTGACGATCATAGTTATTCGCCGTGAATGCTTTGTATTCAGGAGCTTCCTCATCTGCATCGACATCAATCACAATTATTTTACATGCCTGATCATCACCTTGCCATTTCTTAATTTCATCAGCACTTACTGTTTGTTGCTGATTATAAGGATCGTTAGGATCAACGGCCCCGCTTGCGAGTGTACGTGGTTTAATACCTTTGCGTATAAGCATCCCGGCAGATAAGAAGTTATGTTTTGCATTTCGGTGTTTAACGGTTGAAACACTTTCCTCTGTTAGCATGTCTGTCACAATCGGATCAAAGGGACAAAGGGGATATTCAAAATCACCGTCGACGGTATAGTAAAGTATTTGTCCGAGGTAGTTTTCCGGCCCTCCGGCCTTGGTCATCTCTGCAATGACAGTCTTCGGATTGAATCTGTTGATGAATTTAACATCTTGCATCCTGAATGGATTGCCTAAAATACCAGTCCAGTCGGGATAAATAGCAATCTTACCAGTATATTCTCTGTTTATTACTTCTATCCGGCAATGTTCAAAAGGGATATTAAAATACTCCTCCGGTAATCCCATGCCATTATATTTAACAAGACATGCAAAGCCGTTAAAGTTTTTAAGGTCTTTTGCAAATTTACGAAGTAGTGAATTTGACCGTTCGCCTTTGGAGTTAAGGATTGTATCGGCAAGCGACTGATCTGCGAATCCTGCGCCCTCGACAAACTTAACGTAAATATCCATACAGACCCGACCTGTACCGGAACTATTTACAATCTCTAAAATCTTCTGCGGATAATCGTTATTCAGACCATACCCTTTTATTCTTTTGGAAGTAATATAAGAGTTCCGCTCTACCCTTTGGGCTGTTTTCGTAGCGGATACTCGCATTATTTCTTAGCTTTAAATGTCTTGACTGATTTCTTAGGTAATTGGGTAACAGATTGTATCAACGTATCTGCTACAATACTTACTTCAGGTTCGGGTTTTACGTTAGGAACTGACGGGGGTATAATTCTAATCTCAGGAACTACCTGAGCAGTCAGAATCTTTGAAAAATATATTGCTTTCTCAGGATAATTTTTCAAATACCATTCTGCAAGTTCATCCGTCAGTGTATCATTAGTACAAGTCTTTGATGCGTCTCCAAAAGCCTGGAGAAGAACACCTTTTTTTAATTCATAATTTCTTGTTGCCATTTTTTTACTATTTATAATTATAAGTAATGCTTCAATATAACAAGTGTTACATGTTATTTTTATTTCTTCGCCTGTAAGTGATTTATAAGCCTCTCTTATCTTTTCTTTTCGCTTTGATGTGCGAAAAGATTTGACATTTATAAAATCACGAGCAAACGATTGTATCTCATCAATTAACATAATAAAGTGAGGGAATTACCCCTCACTCGATTACGGGCAACAAGGAGCAACCATTGAGGCAAGGGCTGCTCTTGTAGCGGTCAATGTTCCGCCTACAAAATATGCAAGCGGAGGTAAAGATTCTTTTAACTTATCAGAACATCCAGCTGTTAGTAACCACCCTCCGAGTAATTCGTCAGAGTTTGCATCGCGTTCAACGGCGTTAAGTTCAAGACCAAAGTCCCATCCGAGTATCTCAAATACAGTTCTCCCGGCGGCCAGTGGAGCAATGTCTTTATTATAGTTATTCTCCTGTATGATCATGAAACGACTATCAACGGCGTTTTGAATCCAGAGTTTTGTCTCAGGGGTATTATCAAATATCCTGAAAGTAAATCCCTGATCCCAGACTTTTTGATATGTCTTTTTGACCATTGTAGTCTTATGTTCGTTTGAGAAGTTGTACCCTTCGACACAATACGCATACGCCGGAGGCGACACTGTCTTTAACACAAGTTGAGTGCATAACAGCGAATTAGAAGGATCAAATGCGCTTAAATCTTTATCAACGTCTTCATAGTTAATAAAGTAAGCCTTATCCTTAATCCCCGGCACAAGATTCGCACAGTTTTTAAGGATACAATCAATAATCTGGTTACATCCTATTGTCATGGTAACCTCCTATCTTCCAACCATTAACAAACGGTCGTCAATTATCTTTGCATCGAAAGCATCGGTAGCTTCAATACGGTTATAACGACTTCTTACATCGTAAGATGTATTTACATTTTCAAATGCAGAAGTACAAGCCATACCTATATTAAGGTTTGAAACAGTTGTATATACTGCACGGTGCGGGTCGTTCCATTTCGTTCCGTTATCTTCATAAGCCCTGATCCATTGATCCCAAAGCGGAACAGATACGATTTTTATGCCGTCCCATGTTGCAAATTCAATGCCATTGGTCATTAATTTATAGTCCTGGAATGCAGTTCCAAGAGCCTGAATTTGTCTGCGGAGTCTGTCAAATACTGAACGGGTGACAAGTAAAATCCTGTCAGGTTGTGCAGCAAGTTCAGAAATAGCATTATCAATAAGTGAATTGATTGCATTGTACATCAAAAGCGGAGTAGCAACTGACTGCTGGAGGGCATAAGTTGCCTGAGTGTTCCCTGGAAGTGCATTTAGCTGCAATGGGTTAGCGGCGTAAATAGCTGCAAACTGAACCCAGAATCCGTCAATCACGTTAAAGAATCCGACATCAGTTCCCGGAGTGATATTACCAACAGGGAATAGAGCGGCATTTTTATCGTCAAACCAAGCTGTGCGAAGTACCATTTTTGGAAGATCCTTTGCAAGAAGATCCTGAATGAATGCAAAAATCTGAGTCTTGGTAAGATCATAAGGATTTGCGCAATCGACATAAAGGCGCATCAATGAATTTGTGATTTCATCAATACACATATCAATTATGACTTCCTTATATTTTGGCTCCCATGTTTTCTCAATAGCAGTATTCTCATAGCACTGAGCAACCGGGTTGCAAGCCTGAGCAGCTTTTCCGATAAGACCGAATGTTCCCGGTATGATTCCGATTCGTTTGTCATTCTTAATACCCGTTACAATGGTATGAAAGTCAGTGAGCGCGGGAGCTTCAAGAACGGCAGTTATAACAAGTTCATTTAACGACCTGAGTTCGTCAGCGGTAAAGTGAAGATTGTCGAGATTGAGTGTGTGTCCACACGAGGGGGAAGTTGGCATGATTATTTACTTTTTTGGTTTTTAATTATTTCTCTTACCTGGTCAAGATTCACATCCCCGACCTTTTCAACTGAACTGAACTTGGCGCGACCTTCCGGCTTCCATGTGTTTTTTAGTGCAGTTAAACTTTCAATTAAAGCAGCTGCCTTAACTTCTTTGTCTTTTAAGGATGCTTCTACTGCTACCGTGTCTGCTTTTGTTTTTTCTGCATCAGCAAGTTTTGTAGTGAGATCAGCAATCTTTTCATTTGCTATTTCAAGTTCTGATTTAGCAGCAGCGGGTTCCTTAACCTCCGATACTGCTCCATTTGCAATAACAATCGTTTTACCGTCCATCATTACAAAGGTTCCGTCCGGGGTAGCCTTATCACCAACGGCTGGCATTCCGGCTTCCTTTTCAAGTTTAAATTCTTTCCCGTCTTTATCTTTCATTGTTTGATCCATAGCCGGGAGACGAGAAAACAGGGCTTTGAGTGTTTCTCCGAAAGCATCAAGTTTCTCTCCAAAAGTTTTTACTTCATCTTTTTCCATTTTATCTGATTTATAATTAAAATATGCAACTGCCTTTAGTGGTTCAGTTATTTTTGTAGCAAATCCAAGAGTGAGCATATCCTGAGCTGAAAGCATTGTTTCTTTATTCATGTATTCCCGGAGCATAGTCTCGTCTTTTCCTGTGACTGCCATGTATAAATTGAGAATCTTAGTTTCCTCTTTGTCCATATATTCGGCCATATCACGAAGATCGGCAGCCTGAAAATCACCCTCAGGATTAGGTATTCGCGGCATGTGAATTAGACCGTCAGCATTCGGGAACATCTCTCTTTCACTACCTGCTAAAAATATCACGGTAGCAATGCTGTAAAGCTCACCTTCTGCAATAGTCTTTATTTTTTTACCGGAGTTTTTTAACAGATCATGAATTGTCCATCCCTCGCGGACACTACCGCCGGGACTTTTAATCCTGATATTTAAGTCAGTAGCTTCTTTGTTACTGTCAAGGAATGAAATGAGATTATCAGATGAGAACTCATTTTCATTAGTTCCGATAACTGAATAAATTTTAAGGGTGGCTTCCATTTACGGGAAAATTATATCACATCCCATGACCTGATAATAAAGGTACGTATCGATGGCTATACCGTAACCCTGATCATACAATAGAGCTTCCATAGAATTATCGTTGTCTGGCATATTGTTGTACGCATTGCACCAAGTATCGTTCATAATTTTATGTATTAGACTTTACAAAAGTAAACCCATTACATAAATTAATATATGTAAGTATGTGAATATTTACTATATGTAAATTTATAGTAATTAGATATTTTTCAGAATCCCCTCGCCATGAATGATTAAATCACACCCTTTTTGATTCAGTGCGACCTTTAAATTCTTAAAATGAATCTTAATTTTATTACATAAAGTCTGATCTAAATGGGGATGATTAATAAGATCAACGCCGAACAGGTGTATCTCATCAGCAAAGTAATATTTATAAGCAATTTCACAAGCTACAAATGGACTGCAAAGCGATTTATGAAGTGAAGGAGTGCCAAATTGAACAATATTATCAGGATAACCGGGTAGTAAATTGATCTTAACAAAGTCTTTTCGGGTGTCCCATACGACCATTTGGCTATAAAAAGCTTTAGGAGTGCATTCATTTATTACTTTTAATCGGTCAGGTTTAAATACAGAAGGATTATCCAGACAAACAACGACATCAGTCTTAACAAATCGCCAAATGTCATTAACTCCAATTGACAAATCAAAGTCAGAATTATAACTTTCTAAAGAGGGGCCGAGTCCCAGTACTGATATTCTCATTTTCTGTTCTTTGCCAGTTACCTTCTGTTTCAGTCTTGCCTTTATTCCTTCTGCTGTTACGTGTCCCGGCAGTATTATGGATTATCCATAATGGAGTTACAGGATTCCAGCACCACCCTTTTCCTGCCGTATGCCCTAATCCTGGCAATACTTTTATTATCTTATCTGTCAGTCCATGCCGGTGAATATCTCTTGCAGCTAAAAAACAAGGCGCGCCATGATGAACATAAGGATGAAATTTGAAATAATTTTCAACTTGAAGTAAATGAAAGAACGGATGTAGCATATACATAAAACCTTCTGCTGCATGTTCCGGCCTTGCACCCCATTCATAACCTCCCATATCTGTTTTTTCAGTATAACCTATGCCGTATGTATCCGGTTCCATCATATCGATCATTGACTGAACAGGACTTTTAATCATTACAATATCGGAATCAAATACAAGAGCGTATTTAGTTTGAACTTGCTTTAAAGCCAAATCCATACCCCTGCCATGACCGATATTTGTCTGGCATAAAATAAGCATAGTATAAGGGGATGCCAGACTTTCAACATAAGCACGACACTCATCATGCGGATCAGATCCGTCAACAATTATAATAAGCATCTCAGGATGGAACTTTCTGATAGATTCATAAGCCTCCTGAAATAGTTTTTTTGTATTGTGAGTCACAACTATGCCTGTAGTATCTTTCATGGTGTATAAAATAATGGTCTGTTAATTGAAATCTCTTTATAGTATGTTTCATATTTACTTGCATCGCTTCCAAGCAATGCCCGTAAATATATTAGATTTCTATCATCTCGCATAACAAATGCTTTTATATGTCCCGCTCCTATACCTCCACGCCCGGGGAGTCCTTTAATACCAACTGCAAGATCATTCTCATAAAAAAGATGTTTATTAGTAGCTCTTTGCCAAATTACCGAATCAATAAATTTATTAGGCAAACACTCTTCAAACAGCGGCAAGAGTTCTGGTTTAAAAGCAGTCTGAAAAAGACTTGCATGTGCGGTGTTTGGATTAGTTACATGCCTCCGGTAGCACACATTATAATAGATAGTATTCCGTTCTCCGATTAAAGAATAAGTCCCAAAATTATCCATCATACGATCCAGATAACGAGGCCGGTAATAATCATCATCTTCAATTATAAATATAGCTTCAATATCTTTAAAATCTTTCAGGACTTTCAAACCGGCTGCAATATTGCGAGCTTGTGTATTTTGTCCTGCCGCCCATATTGGAGTAGGATAAACTTTTATAATTGTCCAATTATCGCGAAAGTTATCCGGGACCTGATCTGTTGTCACAGGATGACAGTCGTCAATTATGATCCAAAGAACTTCACCTTTGTATGTTTGATTTTGCATCCATCGGGCACAAAGATCAAACTGTATCGGTCGGCCGCCGGTCGGAGTTATAAGTGCTATCATATATTATTTAGATTTAAAACTCCATATATCGGGTTTTGTGAAATATATAAAAACATCATCATAAATACCAGTTACTTCACGTTGATCAACTACATTTATATGTAGTCCTAATTTATTAAACTCAGGTATTGATAATTCCAAATTTTGAATATCTTCAACAATTAAATAACCTCCATTATTTAAATGCGGATAAACTTTTTTCACGAAAATAAGCTGATCCTCTAATACATGAGATCCGTCATCAATTGCAATGTCAGGATGAAAATCTTTAAAATAATCTTCTGTTAGATCATTTATATTTATCAAATCTAAACTTACCCTTCCTATTGGTTCAATGAATTGATTATGAAGTTTTAATTCGTTTCGCTCATTATATGGTTCCCATTTATTTATATCAATTGATTTGATATGAGCATAATGAAAATATTGTTTCCATAACTCACAACTACCCCCAAATTGATAACCGACCTCGAAAAGATTAATTTCCTTATCTCTGAACTGAAAAAACATTGCATCGTAAAATTTCAGATAGCTATGGATACTTCCTTTATCTGTCAGAAACAATCCGTTTTGATTATTTAATTCAACTAAGTTCATATCAATTGTGTATAAAGAGAATCTTTTCAGTCTTATGAGTTGTCATTCCCGTTCTATTACATTCAGCAAGGCAATCCTGAACAAACAGTCCGTCAGCTATATCGCTTGTAGCTTTTATTCCAACTCGCTTTGCTAATGGCAGCCTTATAGCAAATGCTCCAAGATCAATATAATAGACCTGCAGAATTGTTGAAAGAACAGAATACCCGAAATGAGAATGGATCATATTGCAATAAATGATCCCGGCCGTTGGGGTTACTAACTTTAACATCTCGTCTACAAAAGTTGGAGGATAGTAATTATCATCATTGGTACTCATTATAAAATCTTCATCGGCCCCGATAGTTTTCTTTATCATCATATCTCGGTTAATGAATCCAGAATGAGCCGTTCTTGTTTTAGTATATTCAAACGATATTCTTTCGTCATTATACTGTTTAATTATGTCTAATACATTCGTTGGCATTTCTCCATCGTGTATTATATAAAGTTTCCAGTTAGGATTTGTCTGGACTAAAAAGCTATCAATAAGAATCCTTAAAGGAATAGCTCTTTTGTAAGCTGCGCAAATAATGTGTAATTTCATATTTAAATAATTTTTATATCCGGAAACATTACAATAAACTTTCCGTCGTATTGACCTTTGAGTGAATTAATTATATAGTCCTTAAAATTATGTGCTAAGATGATAATAAAATCAACGTGAACACTCTTTAAAATATTACGACTTACAACTTCTAATCCCGTACCTGGTACGAACTTACCCTGCTTAAAAGGCGTATCATCAATTATAAATTCAATCATTTTATAATCTATCCCGCATGAATTAAGAAATACACATCCTTTGGCGGCGGCACCAAAACAGGCTATACTTTTTTTATGAGAAAGATTCTCAACAAATTCTTTTAATTCAATGATCTTTTCATGTGTTCTTTTGCCCCATTTTATACAATATTCCTCTGTTAATGTTCGTTCAAGATTCAAAAATGAAAGTATAGTGCTATCCGGTTGCCGGAGTGATGATTTTTTTACACTCAAGACTCGTAATGTGCCTGCGTGCATATCGTGATATGAAACATTTATAACTCTCATTCCTTCCTGATTCAATAGGTCAATTATATTCTTTAGGCAATAATAATAAATATGTTCATGGTACACCTGGTCATAATTATCATTTGCAAGAGTTGTAAGTAAGTAAGGAAATTCCAAGCACCACATACCTTCGTTTGATAGATTTTTTTCTATTCCCTGAACGAATGAGCGAATAGGTTCAGTATGCTGAAATACATTTGTCGAAGTAATAAGTTTGGCCTTATAAGGTAATTCAGTATTGACACAAAAATATTCATTCAAATATTCTATTCCTGCTTCCTGATTTATTTCAATAAAACTTTTTGAACAATCGATATTAATATAATGAAGATTCCTATTCTCTTTACGAAATTCAATCAATAGGCTCCCATCATTGCCTCCAATATCGACGACTAAATCTTTATCTTTAAAATCAATTATCCGGGAAAGATAATCATACATCTTTGCGCAATGCGTGAGGTATGGTTTATTTACACCTGAACGATAAAGATAGTTAAGGAATAGATTGTCTTTATTTATAACCTCAGTTAAACATGTCAGGTTGCTTTCAGTAAATAATTGAATTGCCAAAGGTAATTTTTCGCATGCAAATGATTCCTCTCTTGTTGCACAAAGATTATTAACAAGCGGGACATTGCCTAAATTAAGATACTCAATAGATTTACCACTTCCTGTTATTGGACAATTCGTTATCTTCAAACTGACTCCTCCATTTTTTTTATGATTTTAAATATAGCACTCTGACAAATATTCAGATTCTCACTTGTAAGAATGACTGCCAGACAAACAGGATTATTAAGTTTTCTATAATAATCATATCTCGAATAAATTGCATAGTGTCTTAAAATTGATGTCGATATTAAACCAAGTTTCGTCTCAGACTTAATCCTGGTTATATTTTCATTTAAATAGCTAAACCTGTTCATATGTTTGCCCTGACCTCGACTTTTCTTTTACTTGCTGCTTTTGCATTTATATCTTCAACCGTAACTATCGGCGGCGGCATCTTACTCAATGCGTATGCAATATCATCCGCTGTTAATGAGTTCTGATTAGGCATTGCATTTAATTGAGGTTGTGTTAATTGTTGCTGTGTGAGAATCGTTGATCCTACTGGATTAGCTAATGTTCGTTGCGCTGGCGGTGATGATGTTATCGCAGTTGGTGCAGAAGCAGACCCGCCGCCAGAAGAACCCTTAGAAAGGCTCGCTACTGTTGCTGCTATTATAGCTGCTATATCTGCCACCGCCGCTATCCTATTTAAGTTAATTGGAGCCTGTGCGGCTGCCATTGCTATGCCTAATCTTGCTAAATATCCCGGCCCCGGAAGTACGGAAGCGGCAGACATTGCCCGAATAGTGGCATTTGCTTTAGTGGTCGCAATAACAACCTGCGCAATTGCAAAAGCCTTATCAGCTATCAAAGACGCATTTTGTAAAGCTTTATTATTACCAGCTATTGAACTAAGGAAATCGGTTGCTGATGCTGCTATTCGCATTTTTGAATCTTCCATTGATTCATGTATTTTAATAACAGCATCTGCAAGAGCTTCTTCTTGTTTTATCCTTGCATCGTATTCCGATTGTCCCGCTTTTCTGTTTTGTTCAAATATTTTTCTTTGCAAGTCAACTTCCATATTCCATTTATCATCTGCCTCTTTATCCATTCGAGCCAGTTCTTTGTCAATAAAAGACTGGGCTTCTTTCTCCGCATCTATGTCTTGTTTTTTGGTTTGCTCTAACTTTTTTGCAGCATCAGCAATTTTCTTTTCTTCAATAGCCTGGAGTTTGGTTGCCATGCGTAAAGATTTCTCACCTTTGATATTTAATATTTCTGCTTCAAGCTGTGCCTGCTGATTCAAAAGAACTGTATTTGTTTTTTGATGTTCTAAAAGCATATTAACGGCAGTTAACTCCTCTTCTTTTTGTCCGAGTTTATAGGCAATAAGTTCTTTTTCTTTTTCCTGTGCCTCAACCAAAAGAGCCGCCTGTTTTACACTTCCTTTTCCAGCCTTAACGCTTTCTAATCTAAGGTCTTTTATTTCAAGTTCTTTTTGTGCAACTATCACTAATTCATTTCTTTGATCTATGCGAATTTTGTCCATCAAGTCAGCAGCGGCTTTTATATCTTTTGGTAGCTGTTTCCCGAAAGCATAACCGAACTTTCCCGTAATTATACTCTCAAAGAAAGCGGATAATTGAGTTTTTGCCCTTGTCAGCAATTTGGCTCCTGCTTCTGTTCCTAAAAAGGCTTCTTTTAATCCATTAAGTGCCGCCGTTGCAACTGCTATCGGGGCAGCAAAAGCAAACATACTTGATGCAGCTTCACCTATTGCAGCCTTAACAGATGCGCCGTAACGACCGACATTTGTGCCTCCTTTGTTTAAACTTTGGTCATATTCTATTATTGCCAAATTTGCAGCTGCGACATTTTGCTTTTGTGTGATATATAAGGGGTTAACTTTTTTTAATCCATCAGCATTTGTTATATATCCATCACCAAGAGCTTTTAATTTTTGCGTCTCAATTGTGACTATTGCATTTAACTTATCCCTTGTGGTCGCATTTTCTTTATTTGCAGAAGTTAAAACACCAATATTTCTTAGTGTCTGTGCGTATTCTTTTTGAGCAGCTTTTTGAGCAGCAATACCTAATTGATATTCCGCTGTATTTTCTTGACCTGATTTCTTTAATAAATCATTTGAAGCCTTTAGCTCATCAACCTTTACTTTAGCCGCCGCCGCTTCATCAGCATATTTTTTGAGATTGCTCTCAATGTTTACCAGATATGTTTTCTTTTCTTCTGCCATGATCTATTTTATTTCTTCAATGTTTGCAACTTGCGCTGTAAAGGTTCCACTTGAACAAATGACTGTTAAGTTTATATACCAAACTCCTGATATTGCTATCGCGGGAGCTGTGGGTGCTGCTATTGTTGTAGGCAACTGAACCGCTCCGGCATAACCAACTCCTTCTGCTTTTATCGTAGTTGCTGATCGGATAGTTATTAATACATCGAATCCCGCTCTTGCATTTGCTACCTGAGCCGCACTTGTTACTGCCGTCCAATCAATAGTATCAGTTATAGTTCCACCAGCTCCGCATCTGACTTTGAATATTAACGTGCCAGTTGAAGATGAATTACCAATAATCCATGCCCGATAAGTTGATCCAATAACAGCACTATTGGCAGGTATTTGTAATTGAAGTAAAACTTTTTCAGTAGTGCCGGAAGTAACAACCGGACCCGCTAAATTTGCAAATAGTCTTGCAGCCGCAACGGTGGGTTTATTAAGGATTTGCCCCATACCTGAAGAAGCGTTCCAGTCTGCCTGAACCTGTGCCGCCGGGATAGTAGGTTTATTTGAAACATTAGTATTCCAATCAGCCCCGACCGTTGCGCTTGCTGCTATCCCCGCAAGTTTTGTTTTTTCTGTATCTGAATATTGCTTATAAGTTGTACCGTCGCCGATATTATCCTGATTCAAAACAACGGCTCCCTGCGCCCCATTCACACTCGAAACCTTATCAGAGTTATCGACCCTTTCCCATGTCGTACCGTTGTAAATAATCCAGTCACCTACTGCATAAACTACTGCACCGATTGTCCCGCCTACTGAAATAACAAAGTAGTCTCCTTGTAACGCTAAGGGAGAAACGATAGGATTGATACCTCCTGCTGCACTAAATATGCCATGATAATTAACCGATCCTAAAATCGTATCAGGCAGATTTGCAGTCGGGACTTTTAAACTTGCATCGAGTGGACAATATCCATTAGCCGTACCCTTTGCAGTTGTCACCTCTAATCCTGACAAACTTTGATTATCTGCATTTAGAGCGTGTATCTTTGCCGCCTCGGTAGTTGCAAGTAATTCACTGCCAGTGACCTTATCAACTTTCCCCGTTATATCAGTCGGTGGAACCTGCGAAACAATATAATTAAGTTGTTCCGTAGTTAATTCACCGCCGGTCATATTTGCTAACTTCAACTTATCAGCATCGGTATAATTATTTTCAGTAGGCACGGCCCCGATAATCTTTTCAATTAGATTGCCTTTAATATTTATATAAATTGTTCTTAAGCTCATAGTTTTATTAAATCAATAGTGCAAAGTTGACCCGGGACGTAATTGTTAATTTTATTAACATAAAAATAAGCCTTGTACTGATTCAGGTAAATCGGTATGTAATGTTTTAACCCGGCAACCTCATAGACAGGAAGGTTAAATTTTGCCCTGCGAAGATTAGTCTTTGTAAGCATCCGTGAGAGCCATGCGTAATTTGCAACAAAATAAGAAAATGAAACTTCTAATGAATTGGCTTTTCTGGGACTAACAGTATCATACGAAATACCTCCAATTAACTGATTCCGTAATCCAAAAGTTTTAGTATTCGCACAATTATCTACATAGACAATTCTTGGATCAATAGAATTTTCCTGTTTATAAGTTACACTACCGGAATCATATTTATTAAAGGCAATTCTTGAAATGTCCACATCAGTTAAAACGGTCACTTCATCACAAGTAGATACAGGAAGTTCCAATATATCTTTATTTAAAGGTAATGTATCGTCATTCACCTGCACATTACCACGACCATTGTCCTTAATTACATCGTCAGAATCTTTGTATCTTAGATAGTTATTCTGTGCATAATCCCCAAACTTGAACTCAGTCTCGTCCTCCTGCTCGGATAGATATGCACTCCAATCCCTTGCAATAGGAATATTATCGTACAAATCAGAATAATTCCAAAATAATATTTTCTTATCTCTTGCCGTTGTATCAGGTATGAGTCCGAATATATTACAAATCATCTTCACGAAATCAATCTGTGACATATCCGGAAGATTCAAATGTGGTACAACCGGGGAGGCGTATCCGATTGCAGTAGCTTTAATATCTACTATAAGAATATCGTAATAATAAAGCTGACATGGAGTAACGAGAAATGTTAAACTTACCCCGGATAATGCAGTATAACTTCCTTCGTGAACATAAATAGTAACGAATCCTATTGTTCGTGTAAGATCAGAATTTGTAACAAGTTCCGTATCAGTTATTCCATCTCTTACATAAACTTGTGGATCTGATAAGTAAATACTTGTTATTACTGTTACGCTGAATTTATAAGTCCCGGTAAATGGAGTAAGATAAACACCGCCAGCAAATAACGGAGTACCAATAATAAGTGTTCCTCCGGGTAGTGTATTTAAAGCTAAAGGATAACTTTTATTTTCAGAATTAGTAAGTCCATAATAATACTGAGTAAGAATAGTATTGCCTATTGACCTATTAACGATTGGCATGAACAACTTTAAGAACTTTGGATCGGTAAGGATATCCCCCAAACAAGTAAATGATACGTTTGTAAATATCTCATCCCATATAGTCTTAGCTTTAATAAATGGCCATATCCATCCGGCATACATTTCAACTCTCGATCCGTCATCGGTAAGTGGGGATATGGCTCCGTCGTCTGAAGGTTCGCAAAGTGGATAAACATAATCTAAATCCCCTGCATTACTGGCTGCTGCGGTTATAGCATCCCATGTATGATTTGCGCCGGCAAGGGTAAGATTAGAAAGTTTTTTACCTTCAATCTCTTTAAAAAAATTCAAGTTACCGGAATAAATAGAAGCATAATAATATTGATCGTCCCCTTTGTCGAGAATCATATAACCGCCGGTAATCATTTCAATACCGCTATTTACATAACGACAATTCTGTTTTTCATAAGGGAATGTAGTATTAGCACCAACCTCGCCGGATAGTTCAAACAGCGCACGCATGGCACGTGTTTTGCGTATTTTAAACTGAGCCGTGAAGTCTGACTGGCGATCCTGCATCTCTGCAATATCATTTACTTGTTTGTTTATCGGGATAATTTCATCTTCATCAAGATCGCATTCAGTATCATTAATATAAAGATGCTGTGACTTCTGAAATACAGCCGGGGTATTTGGTAATTCTTTGCGTGTGATTTCAAAGTTTAAAATATATCCCGGAGCGTTCTCGTCCTTTGTTACATGCTCGCCTCTTGTTATTTTAACTTCACGCCATACGCCTGATTCATATTGTTCAACTTTCTCAGCTAAGAGAAGACTTTCAAATCCTGGGATATCACCCGCTGTTATACCTTCGAGAGTTATCTGATAGGAATATTCTGCTTTTAGTTTTGTTGGCCGTTCAACCTTTGATATGCGTGAGAACATTTTAGTTACCTGCGTTCCCATACTCTCGGTTGACATGGTAATCTCGTAACCGTTTGTAAAATTAAAGTAATGATAACCGTTGTACCACCACCGTAAATAAATCCCGGTAGTACATCTCGAAATAGTTATATTAATAGTGCCAATCATGCGATTCTCTTTTTACGTGCCTCGCTCAAATTTTTTCTATGTTCTAAAGTAAATGGTTTTCTTTTTCTTCCCATTAATGATTTACTTCTTTTATCTTTTGTTTCAATAGATTGTTTTAATCCTTTCATTGATTCACTTATTTTCTTTTTGTGTTCATCAGTTAAAGGATACCTATTTCTGCCTAACTGACTTTCACTCATTTTTTTACGTGTTTCTTCACTAAGTATTCTACCTTTCTTAGATTCGCTTAGTTTTT
>Ga0209538_1000133_pt1 | contig 44986 bp, 40 predicted proteins | sample BarGraNGADG00211_2_FD_184492 | JGI IMG/M metagenome (GOLD analysis project Ga0209538, IMG submission 184492) | Arctic peat soil microbial communities from Barrow, Alaska - Barrow Graham LP Ref core NGADG0004-211 (SPAdes) (version 2) | ecosystem: Environmental > Terrestrial > Soil > Wetlands >... | reverse complement strand
GCTTACAACCATCCCTGGAGAACCTATGGAAAGAAGATAAATGGCAAACCTGTTCTGACAACTTTATCAACCCAATAGGACATTTCTATTTAGCCAGAGTAGGACATTTCTATTTAGCCTTGACAGGTAGCGTGAGCTTGTCGTAGCGTGAGCTTGTCGTAGCGTGAGCTTGACAAGGCAGCGTGAGCTTAGGACATTTCTATTTAGTCTTGACAACAAGAGACAAAATTCTGGAAAATTAGTAATAATTAAATCTATTAATTTTTGGGAATCATAATTAACCTAATTTATTAAATTAGCCAGCTTGCCATTATATTTTTTTAGAACTGTTAGGCCGATTTCATTTAAAATTACAAATCTTTCGTTAAACAAAGGGATTTCAGTACTGGCTCGTAATATCTTATCAAAATCTTCTGCTGATAAATTAGCACAAAAATCAAAGTCTAAAATATTATACCCTTCTTGAATCGCTCGTCCCAAAACCATTATCTTTCCCCAAGCTCCGTCATATTATTTGCCCTCAAAATCAATAGTCCATTTTGCTTCACTCCAATAGCAAACACTCAGAGAATTAATAACAAATAAAAAATGAAGTTTGTCCTCGTCAGAAAAATGAGAAAAATTAAAAGGAGCCTCGCCTGAAAGGAATGCTTTCGAACTTTTTTTAGCGATTTATTAGAAAAATTAGCTTGTTAAATTAATCGTAAACTCTAACCATACACTACCTAGTTAAAGTAACAGTTCCCTTCACAGCCGGGCTCTGAGAACTTACTGAATAACGAGAAATACAAAAAGTATTAAACGAACAGCGTTCAGCATTTAAATTTATTGAGTTACCAGAAATAGTGCCCTCGAATCTAAAGCAAATTGATGATTGCATATCAGTTGCGGGACACCAATCATCGTTAAACCTTATTTGTGTTCCAACAATTGTTCCGATGATATTTTCTGCCTCGCCTTTTCCTTCGCTATACATGGTATAGGAACCTTTAATATTATTCCCATTTCGAGAAAAGCTTAAGGTAAATTTATCAGTATAATAAGGAGTTGGACCTTGATTGTCAAAATTATTACGCACTGAATAAGTGCCAGACCAGACATTTGCTGAACCTCTTGTAGAAACTGCGTCACTACCACTCGCAGGATTTTTATTAGCTAAAGCTCTCGAATTTGCATCGGGATACACGTCTTGATTAAACTTTTTGCAAACAGACTTATTGCCCACAGCATCTATTACACAAACTTCAAAACTACTGCTTTTTCCTGTTGGCGTACCCTTCAATATACCATCGGGCCAAAGTTGAAGACCCAAAGGAACAAATCCTTCCATCGCAGTTGTTTGAAAATAACACGGTTCAAAGCATTCCAATGGTTTCATCCAGGAGAAATCATATTCGTAAGGAACGCCAATAGTAGCTTCTTTCTGAATATTATAAACATCGGATCGCCCAAAATAAGGAGAAAGTATGCCGCGGAGATCAATAACCTCTAAAGCTTGTAGGAATCCTATCGTAACCATAACTGCGACAAAAAATCCAGCAATTTTATTAGCTAATGTAAATCTAGGAAAAATACGATTTCGTGCTAGTGGCTTTATTGGATTTGCCATAATGTTATTTATATCATAATAGCTTTTAAATAATAAAGTTAGAAATCGCCAATCCTTGTAGTGGCAACATGATAATGTCCTAATCCAGCAATATAGAAATGTCCTAATTTTGGGAGAATAGTTAGATGACATGGACAATAAAAATGAGTGAAAAAGAACTACAACGCAAGACCTGGATAGACAAGGCGATCGACAAACGGATCAGCCAAAAAGCAGTGGCCGACACCCTGGAAATTAGCGAACGGCAAGCACGCAGACTAATCAGTCGATATCGAGAGAGAGGCGATATTGGATTGGTATCAGGCAGTCGTGGCAGACCAGGGAATCGGCGGTTGAATACAGCCATTGCAGAAAAGATCAAACAGTTCATTTCTGAACCAGTGATGATTGCTCCCATCAAGCAATGGATAGAGTCCAACAAGCTAATAAAGCCTGTATTGGCGTAGCACCGAATATCGGCGCTTACAAAACATCACTCTGTTTACCTTGGTGACCGCGAGATCTGATAGATAGAAGTCATCTATAAGATCGTCTCGAGGTTGGCTGGTAAACCATTTGAAATCGTGTATCTATCGATAAACCAACATCATTTCATATAATGGTCACGGATTTTGGCCTCAATCTGGTTATTTGTCATTTTATCTACGATTTCTACACCTACTACGCGGTCACCTAGACCTGCATGCTGGATACGTCGTTCAAGCTCACCTTTCGCTTCTCCAGGGCCAAAAATCAAGATGGAATCAGCCGTTTGAATCATTGCGACGATACCGTCATAGTAAGTATCTAACTGACCATTAAACTGCCTGTCGCGTACATCCTCAGCAGTCGACCCAACTGGCTGAACGGAGCCTTTCGATTGGGTTTTACCAGAAAATCGGACGCGTTTCACTACATCCGATTGAATTTCCTGAATTTCTTCAATCCCGTTATAGATGGTCATAATCACTGCTTTGCGGTGATCAATCCATAAACCTACTTCCCTTTTCATTGCTCACTCCTTTACACCAGTTCAAATTCGCTTCGGACATGGTCACTTTTCTATTACTAAGTTTATCAGGTGGTGATTAGCATAATTACAGTTGTAAACTGCCAACGTGAAAGCAAAAATACCATAATTACTAAATATTTTTATTCAGCTTTATCCAACCATCCCTGAATGTCGAGAGTCGCATCCCAGAGGGAGCCCTAACATCGTCTTATAACGAATTTGTAGACTATTAAATGATAAAATCGTAGTATTGTGAAAGCCATAATTGAAAGTTTACGACCTCGTCAGTGGATCAAAAATTCGGTCATCTTTGCCGGGTTGATTTTTGATGGGCAGTTGAACAGGCTGGATCCCTTCCTCAGGGTACTGGCGGCGGTATTGATATTCTGTTTCATTTCAGGGGTCACCTACACCATAAACGACTTGCTGGATATTAAATCTGATCAGATGCACCCCACCAAGAAGTTGCGTCCAATTGCATCCGGTCGCCTGAGCAAGCAAACAGCCATCCTCTTAATCGTTGTTCTCGGCTTATTGTCTTTAGCGGGGGCTTACCTGCTTTCGCCTTACTTAGCGCTTCTATGTGTTGCTTATACGCTGCTCATGTTGGCATATTCCAAATGGCTGAAAAAAGTGATGATTATTGACGTGATGATCATTGCTGTCGGGTTTGTACTCAGGGTTATTGCTGGCCTGCTGGTGATTCAGGTGCGTTACTTCTCGCCATGGCTGCTTGTTTTGACCACCCTGCTGGCCCTTTATCTTGGATTTGGCAAGCGCCTATCCGAGCTAAACCTGCTGGAATCCAAAGCCGGCGCGCATCGCCAGGTGCTAAACGGTTATAGTGTCAGCCTCCTGAACCAGTATCTGGTTGTCATCCTCAGTGGCATTTTGATTACCTATTGCATGTATACCTTCAATGCTCATCCGGATCTTAACAATCAGTGGATGATGTTGACCATTCCATTGGTGCTCTATGGGGTCTTTAGATATATGCACCTGATCCAATCAGGCACCAAAGCAGCAGCCCCAGAGGATGTTCTGCTTGGGGATCGACCCCTCCAGGTGGCCATTTTTCTTTGGGGCGTGGTGGTCATTGCTTTGATTTACTTCTTGAGGTAAGTATGCCGGTTATGCCCGTCAGCGCTTGTGCAAAAACAATTTTATTGGGTGAACATGCAGTGGTTTACGACCAGCCAGCTATTGCTTTGCCGATTTCCTCACTGCGGGTTAAAGCCATCATCGAACCTGGCATCGGGCTTAAACCTGGTACTGTATTAATCAAAATCCCAGGATTGGCTTTGGATACCGACCTGACATCGCTCCCAAAGGATCACCCAGTTGCGATCGCCATTCAGTCAACCCTGGATAGCCTTGGCATCAGCGAACAACCAAGTTTCCGACTGTATCTGAGCAATAACTTTCCACTGGGTGCTGGCCTGGGTGGCAGCGCTGCCATAGCGGTTGCCATTGCTCGCGGTTTATCGGCCTTCCTTGGCCATCCACTTGAGCAGAACGAGGTCAACGCCGTTGCGTACCTCGCTGAGCAATCCGCTCACGGAAAACCTTCAGGAATCGATAACACGGTGGTTTCTTTGGAGCAGCCAATATACTTCCAGCGGGGGATTAAACCTGAAATCCTCAAACCCGGTGCTGACTTCCATATTCTGATTGCGGATACTGGTGTGTCCAAACACACCCAGGTGGTCGTTGAAGATCTTGCCCAAAAACGGACAGAGAATTATGAAATCCAAAAAATCATGGCTTCCATAGGTAAAGTTAGTGAAGAAGGCCGTAAAGCTTTTATTAGAGGTAACCTGTCCAGGCTCGGGTCTTTAATGGATGAAGATCAATTTCTACTTAGGTTATTAGCCGTATCTTCCCCGGAATTGGAAAATCTCATTAAGGCAGCCCATACTGAAGGGACATTGGGGGCCAAACTTACCGGGGGCGGTCAAGGAGGATGCATCCTCGCATTAATTGAAGCAGATAAGCGGGAAGCAATCGAACAAGCATTAATAAACGCCGGTGCCAGACAAACTTTTTATTTTAAGATAGGTTCCGAAAGTGGCTGACAATCCTTTGATTTTCCTTAAACTGGGTGGTTCTCTTATCACCGATAAATTCAAACCTGAAACAGTGCAAAAAGATATACTTTCCGATTGCCTGGCGCAGGTCAGACACTGGATGCAAGAAAATCCCACATCAGGATTGTTGCTTGGCCACGGGTCAGGGTCCTTCGGACACAATACAGCCAATACCTTCCACACCCGGGAGGGTGTATCGACAGAGCAGGAGTGGTTAGGCTACGCAGAAGTATGGTATTCCGCCCGCAAAATGAATAATTATGTTGTCGATGCTTGCGCCGAAGCAGGCATTCCGGTTATGGATTTTCCCATCTCGGCTGGGATGGTTACAGATAATCGCAAGATTTATTCCTATAACCTTGATCCGATAAGGGATACCCTCGAACAGGGTTTGGTTCCTGTAGTTCATGGAGATGTATGCATTGACCGTTCCCTGGGGGGTACCATTCTATCGACTGAAGAAATATTCTCTTACTTTTCAACCTACCTCAAACCAAATCGGGTTTTACTGGCCGGTGTGGAGCGAGGGGTTTATGCGGATTATCCAGCCAACCAGAAACTCATCCCTCATATTTCGACAGATGCAGACCCTTCAAATTACTTACAGGGATCCAAAGCTAAAGATGTAACTGGAGGCATGGCTTCCAAGGTAGCCTCAAGTCAAGCGATTGTAAAAGTCAACCCTGGGATGGAAATACTCATTTTTTCTGGTCTTGAACCAAATGCAGTGTACAAGTTACTCAGTGGTGTGAATCTCGGTACCTGTATTTCTTGAAGTGAACGGTTCCAGAATACCGTATAATTTGAAATTATGATTTACACACGCCAACAATTGGAAGAGTTTGAATCCCAACAGCTTGCAGCGTACGGCATCAAGAGCAAAGATTCCAAAGGTCGCAGTTTTCCTGAGGAAGAGGCGGATTTCCGCACGCGGTTCCAACGCGATCGCGAGCGTGTTCTGCATACCACTGCCTTCAGGCGACTGGAATACAAGACCCAGGTCTTTATCAACAACGAAGGTGATTACTACCGAACACGCCTGACCCACTCACTGGAAGTTGCCCAATTGGGGCGATCTGTGGCGCGCAGCCTGGGTGCCAATGAAGATCTGGTGGAAACCATCTGCCTGGCGCATGACCTTGGGCATCCCCCATTTGGCCATTCCGGTGAAACCGCGCTAGCTAAACTTATGCTCGATCATGGCGGTTTCAACCACAACGCGCATTCCTTGCGCATTGTCACTGAGCTCGAACGCCGTTATCCTGATTTCCCAGGGCTGAACCTGAGCTACGAAGTGCTCGAGGGCATGGTCAAGCACGAGACTGATTACGATGTTTCCGATGCCAAGGATTACGACCCTGACCTGCGCGGCTCACTTGAAGCCCAAATCGCCAACGTGGCCGATGAACTGGCTTACACCTCTCACGACCTGGATGACGGCCTGCGCTCTGGAATGATTACCCCTTCTCAATTGGATGGTATTGCCATCTGGGAGATCATCAATGAAAGCCTCGGGCGGCGTAAGTCTGAAACCCTCGACGAACTTACCCGGCACCAGATCATTCGGCGTTTGATTGGATTCGAAACCACCGACCTGATTCAGTCCATCGATCGATATTTACGCAAGAGCAACGTGAAATCCGCCCTCGAGTTGCAAAAGCTGCCTTACAACGTTGTTGGCTTCAGTGAAGACATGTTCCGCCGAAATCGTGAGCTTAAAGATTTTCTCTTCAATAATCTCTACCGTCACTATCGCGTAGTGCGAATGGCCAGCAAAGCAGAAAAAATTGTCACAGAACTATTTATAATTTATCAACAAAATTCGGCTACCTTGCCGAGTCATATCCAGACCAGCATTCGCGAAAGAGGGCTAGAGCGTTCAATTTGTGATTACATTGCTGGGATGACTGACCGCTTCGCCATCGACGAATACAACCGTCTTTTCTCCCCAGACGTATTACCATAGGAGTCAAATGCCCGACGTAATTTATCTAACCCCGGCTGGTAAAGCCAAACTACAGGCTGAATTGAAAGAACTTAAAGGACCTCGCCGCCTTGAATTATCGAAAAGGCTTAAATTTGCCATTGAACAAGGCGATTTATCCGAAAACGCGGACTACAAAACGGCCAAAGAAGACCAAGGTTTTTTGGAAGGACGCATTCAGGAATTGGAGGCGGTGCTCTCCGATTCTGTTGTGGTTGAAAACGAGGAATCCGGTGGAAAAGTGCAGATAGGCAGCCGGGTCACCGTTCAGGAGGAAGATTTACCGGAAGTAACCTATTTAATTGTAGGCGCAAAAGAAGCTAAACCTCGCGAGAAGCAGATTTCTTATGAATCACCCATAGCCGCGGCATTAATGGGTTTCCGTAAAGGTAAGACCGTGGATGTAAAATTGCCTCATGGTGCTAAATTGAAACTGAAAATCCTAAAGGTTGAATAAAGAACTTCCCAAATTTAAACAAATAAAGCCCCATTAAGGGCTTTATTGATTCTTTCTTCTCAACTACTTTTTTTCGTAAACGGCCAATTCCAGGGTAAGGCGTTGGAAGTAGCTTTGCGAGGTTTGCAGTAATTCACCATAGGTGAGGTCAACAACGTGGCCTTCCAAAACAAGTGAGTCCGTCTCCATGGCGAAGCGTTTTTCCACTTCAGCAAGCACAGAGTCACCTTTCTTTTCCAGGTTTTCGCGCATAAACAGATCATCGAAAGCATGCTGGCACATTAATACATTGGTAACAGTTTGTATGTCATTTTTATCAAAAAGCCAAATTTCGAATGCAGAAATCTTTTTGGGTTCACCCGTACCGACGATATCCGAGAAACTGACGCCGCATTCACCAAGGAAGGCACCATTTGGGGCATCAAAAATGAAGGATTCATCATAAAGGTCATCGCCGTACATATAAGTGGTCAGGAACTGCGCGATCGGTTTGCCTGAAGGCACCATTACTGGATGAGTTACTGCAGATATTGCTGCAGGAACTTCCTGGATAACCTGGCTAGCGGTCGTCTTGGCCTGATTCATGACAGCAGGCATCTCAATACGTCTTGGCAGGCTGGTGTTCAGGTTCGTCATGTTAGGCTTCAGAGGAGTAACTGCCGGCTTTGTGGCCTGTGGTACGTTAGCCGATGAGGCCTTTGTGACCATGCTCATCTGGGGATTTCCTTTAGCCTCGTGGCCGCGGAAGAAAAACCAGTAGACGGCTGCAGCACCTGCAACAAGTACTGCCAGGAGAGCCAATCCAAGCGTTCCCGTGTTCTTCTTGGAAATTGGCAGGGGATTGCTTGTCGTACCGCCAGTGGCATTATTCGCTGGCAAAGCATTGGTACTTGAAACAGGGGCGGACACTGCGGCAGCAAAACGAGAAATCTGTTCCGCGTTCAGCAACCCGGGGTCACTTCTGACCGAATCTAAAACAGAGACTGCCTTATTACCAAAATCCTGGTAAACCTGCAAAGCCTTGTCCTTATCATTGGTCAGAGTGTAAGACAGGATGGCATTGCTCATCACAGTATGTTGCATTTCTGGCCGCAGATTAGCCGAACTCGCGTCCGTCCAGCTGACAGGCCAAAGCACCCAACCGACGATCAGACCCATCACGAGGCCAATAATGACTCCGGCTAATCCGTAAAAGTAGGTTTTTTTGATCCGTGTAACGGGAGAATTTGTCATCGTGCACCTCTCATTTTTTCGATACCTACCCTAAGAGGTGCACGAAATATACCAAACTATACTTGAGTAACTTCTTCCATATTAAAGACAGTTTTGCAATTCAGACAACTGACTTTGTCTTTGTTTTGCATGGTCAACGTGCCGCCGCACTCCGGGCATTTAGTAGCAACCGGCTTATTCCAGGAGACAAAATCACAGGTGGGATAGTTGGAACAACCGTAAAACACTCTGCCTTTGCGGCTGCGTTTGACCACAACTTCACCATCATGGCATTTCGGGCAGGCAACACCTGCTTTTTCAACAATAGCCTCAGTATAGCGACAGGTAGGGAAAGAGCTGCAGCTTATGAATTTGCCAAATTTACCAGTGCGGATAACTAGATCATGTCCACAAAGGGGACATGGACGGCCGGCACTTTCCGGTTTAATCCGCGTGACAGGCATTTTCTCTTTGGCTATCTTCAAGCTCTCTTCAAAGGGGGTATAGAAATCCCTGATAACACCTACCCATTTCTTCTTTCCTTCGGCAATTTCATCAAGTTCTTCTTCCATTTGCGATGTGAAATTGATATCAACAACTTCAGGAAAATACTCAACCACCAGATCATTGATTAAGAACCCTGTTTCGGTCGGAAACAGGCGCTTATTTTCGCGGAATACGTAACCCCGGTCCTGAATGGTAGAAATGATCGGTGAATATGTGGATGGCCTTCCAATCTTGTTTTCTTCCAAAACCTGGATAAGCGATGCTTCCGTGAAGCGTGGCGGTGGTTGGGTAAAATGCTGATCAAAGAGCAAGTCTTTGAGCTTTATGTCATCGCCTTCCTTCATCAACTCAAGAGGTATTTGTACATTTTCTTCTTCTTCCAAGTCTTCATCTTTGGTTGTAGCGTAGACAGCTTGAAAGCCAGGGAATACCGTTCGGGAGCCGGATGCTCGGAACAAATAGCTATCCTGCTCTCTTGTTCCAGTTATCTCTACCGTGTTTACTTCCATGACGGCGGCTTCCATCTGGCAAGCCACAAAGCGTTGCCAGATCAATTTGTAAAGTTTATATTGGTCCAAGGTTAAATAATGTTTAATACCCTCCGGTTCCGCAGTCACAACCGTGGGACGGATAGCCTCGTGAGCTTCCTGCGCAGATGCGGCCCGAGTTTTATAGCTTGGAGTCTTAGCCGGCAGATAAGCCGCGCCAAATTTGTTATGAATGTACTTGCGGGCTTCAGTTACGGCCGAAGCAGAAAGGTTGACCGAATCGGTACGCATGTAAGTGATCAAGCCGCCGGGTTCCCCATTTCCCAGATCTATACCTTCGTAAAGTTGCTGGGCAACCTGCATGGTTTTCTTTGTGGTAAAGCCTAATCGGCGTGAAGCTTCCTGTTGAAGCGTGCTGGTGATGAAAGGGGCACCAGGGCTAACACGTTTATTGGCTTTGTTAATTTTGGAGATATTAAAGATTGCCTGGCGGATTTGAGCTACCAACGCTTTGGTAACGTATTCATTGGGCAGATTTGGGTCTTTCTTATTGACTTTGATTAATTTTGTAAGAAAACTCTTCTTGTCGTTTTTGGGAAGAAATTCTCCTTGGACCACCCAATACTCAACGGGTTTAAAGTTTTGAATCAAACGTTCGCGTTCAACAATCAAACGTAAAGCTATCGATTGCACACGTCCTGCTGAAAGTCCACTGCGTACTTTTGTCCATAGAATTGGGCTAATGCCAAAACCTACCAGGCGGTCAAGTATGCGTCTGGCCTGCTGTGCATCCACTAGGTCCTGATCCACCTGCCGGGGATGGGCAAATGCCTCTGCGACGGCTTCGTGGGTAATCTCGTGAAATACTACTCTTTTTACCTTTTGCTCAGGGATCTCCGCACTCTGCTGGATATGCCAGGCGATGGCTTCGCCCTCACGATCAGGGTCAGTCGCCAAGTATACAATACTACTACGCGCAGCCCGCTGATTAATGGCAGCTACGATACCTTTTTTATCATCTGAAATGCGGTATTTGGGTTCAAAGTCGTGTTCAACATCCACGCTTAACTGGGTCTTGAGTAGGTCGCGCACATGGCCAACGGATGCGATCACTGAATAGTCCTGCCCTAGAAATTTGCCGATTGTACGGGCTTTGGCTGGTGATTCGACCACCACCATATTCTTGCCTTTGCCAATGAACTCCGCAGGTAATACCTTGGTTTTCGTTTTACCGTTCCCCCTGTTGGCCCCAACCTTGTTTGTTGTCGTCTTTTTAGCCACAACTTTTAATTTAGTCGGTTTCTTTTGTCTTTCAGTTTTCTGAATTTCTGGCTTTTCCAGACCTTCATGCGCAGGGGTTGTTCCAAGTTTGCTCAATTTAGAACCGCAAATTTCGCAGAATCCACTGGTAATGGGAGATCCGGTTTTGGTGAAACCAGGTACTGGGTCTTTGACGTTTCGTTTTGCTTTACATTTTAAACAATAAGCTTCCAAAATAGCCTCAAATCTTGATAGGTAAAAATCGTGGCAAATAATACCATACCTGTCAAGCCGGCATTTGGGAAACTATACGCTAGTAGTGCCATTCGGTCAGGGCTGAGTAGTGCATGGAGGCAGTCTTGGTGACAAAACCTTCCAATTCCATCATGATCAAGAGAGCACTCAATCGCTCCATTGAATAGCTCAGCTTGGCAGCCAGATCATCAATATGCAGACTCTCATTCCCCAGGGCATGCAGAATTTCAGCTTCATCAAGGCTTAGTGTCTGAGGTTCCGGTTTTCTGCCCAATCCTGATTTAACTTTCAGAAAATCCAGCAATTGTTTAGGGTTTGTCATCGGAGTTGCACCTTGAGAAATCAGGTTATTGGTACCCCGGCTCATGGTTGCCAGCACAGAACCAGGCACTGCAAAAACCTCACGCCCTTGTTCCACACTGAATTTGGCCGTAATCAAAGCGCCACTGCGTTCACCAGCCTCAACCACTAAAACACCTCGTGAAAGGCCGGAAATGATGCGATTCCTGGGTGGAAAGTTGATGCCATCCGGTTTGGTGCCTGGGGGATAGTCACTAAGAATGGCCCCATTCCGGCTGATCGCTTCTGCCAGTTTACGATGTTCGGGTGGATAAATTACATCCACGCCAGAACCCAAAACCGCAATTGTCCGCCCGCCGGCAACCAGAGTTGCCTGGTGCGCAATGCTGTCAACCCCCCGTGCCAGACCACTGACAATCGTGACCCCACTGGCTGCCAGACATTCTGCCGTATCTTTGGTTACTTGCCGGCCGTAGGCCGTTACATTGCGGGTACCAACAATCGCAAAAGCCAGGTCATCCTGGGTCTTTATTTCACCGATGAGGTATAGGACAGGGGGAGCCTGTGGGATTTCAGATAGGAATTTTGGATAAGCGGGGTCATTCCAAAGCAGGCATGAAATACCCCGCTTGGCAAGACTCGTTTCCAGATCGTCAACGATCAGTTGGTTTCGGGTGGAAAGCATGGAATCAACAACTTTTGGCGTCAGTCCAGACAGGATTAATTCATTCCTGCCGGCCTGCCATGCCGTGGAAAGGCTTCCGAAATATGCCAGCAGTTTCTTAAAACGAACAGAACCTATGCCCTTGACGTAGCTAAAGGCCAGCCAATAATTACGTTCGGCCATCACGCAATCCGTCGAGCACACTTACTTGCATTAAGCCCTTGTCGAGATCAACGTCCAGGACGACATCCGGTATGTCAGGTAATAACAATTCAGGCACATCTGCTTGTTTGACTACAAGTACATCATTGGCGCCCGTTTCAAGAATCTCGGTGATTTCGCCAAGGTAAACTTCACCTTCGAAAACACGTAATCCAATCAATTCGTGGTGATAAAAGTTGCCTTCAGGCAAAGGGGGAACCTCAGTAGTTTTAACGAAGACTTCCTGGTTGGTCAAAAGTCTGGCCTCTTCAGGGGAATTGTAGCCTTCAAATGAAATCAACATGATTTTGTTGGCTGGGCGCACAGTATCCAAAATAATCGGGGTTTTTTCCTCCCCCAAGTAGACTTTCTTGCCGTGTTTCAACCGCTCAGGAAAGTCGGTATAGACCTGGAGGTCCATTTCTCCGTGGACGCCATGTGTTTTGCCAAGATTACCAATTAATAGGAAAGCAGGCCCGGAAGATTTTACAGGACCTGCTTTTTTCTCTGTATTAGGACTCATAAGTAGAGTTTCACTCTATATCAACGATGTCCATCATCACTTGCTGACCGTTGCGGGCGGCCACCATGCGCAGAAGTGTGCGCATCGCGTTGGCCACGCGGCCGTGTTTTCCGATCACACGCCCGATGTCTTCCGGGTTAACCTGCAAGTCAAGATGAAGGGTTTTGCCATCTTGATATTGCTCAATGCTGACCTCTTCGGGTTTGTCAACCAGAGATTTGGTCATATATTCGAGCAAATTAAGTAATTCGTCCTGTTTCATTGCTTGTAATTAACCAGCCTTTTCAGCGTCTTTTTTAGGTTTGACGGTTTTAGCAGCTTTGGCGGGATGTGCAGTCTTAGGGGAATCGACTAAATTCTCGTAGATGTTTTTGGCTTCGGCAAGCAGCACATCCTGGGCTTCACCCGTCTTGAGGCGGGTAAAACGCTCGTCCAATTTGACGACTTTGAAGAGTTTGGCCACAGATTCAGATGGTTGTGCACCAACATTGAGCCAGTAATAGACACGTTCTTCATTAAAGTTGATCGTGGCTGGCATGGTTTTGGGGTTGTATTGGCCAACAATTTCAACAAAGCGACCATCACGGGGTGCTTCTTTATCAGCTACAACCACACGATAGTGCGGCTGATGGGTTGAGCCTATACGGCGAAGACGAATGCGAATCATTTAAATTATTACTCCTTAGATATTCCTGAAAATTTTATTTAACAGGCTCTTTTCAAAGGCTGAGAGTATGCTGAAGGGGCATGTCCTTTTCTGCGAGCACAAGTTAACCAAATAACTTATTAATATTACCACGAGCACCCGGTTTTTGCAGTTGTTTCATGACGTTCTGAATATCACGAAATTGCTTCATCAAGCGGTTGACATCCTGAACCTCTTTGCCGCAGCCAGCAGCAATGCGCCGTCTTCGGCTGGCATTCAGGATGGTCGGGTCGTGCCGTTCTGCTTTTGTCATGGAGCCGATGATGGCTTCGACCACTTTTAGTTGGTCTTCAGCATCATGGGGGTCTATTTGCTTTGCCATCGCGCCAAATTGCCCTGGCATCATCCCAAGCACCTGACCCAAAGGTCCAAGTTTCTTGATTTGCTTGAGCTGCTTGGCAAAATCATCCAAGGTGAAGCGCCCCGAAAGTATTTTTTCGGCATCCTGAGTGCTCTCATCAGCACTATAAGCTGCCTGTGCCTTCTCAATCAGGCCGAGGATGTCGCCCATACCCAGAATGCGGTTGGAAACGCGCACCGGGTCGAAGACTTCGAGCGCATCCAAACCTTCCCCTGTGCCCAAAAATTTTATGGGGATTCCGGTCACTTCGCGGATTGAGATGGCCGCACCACCGCGGGCGTCACCGTCAATCTTGGTGAAAACAAGTCCGCTCACTGGCACTGCTGCCTTAAACCCTTTAGCTATATTGAGAGCTTCCTGGCCGATCATCGAGTCAACAACCAAAAGGATTTCTTTAGTTGGCACAGCCGCCTGGATTCCTTTTATCTCATCCATCAAAACATCATCCAGTTGTGATCGACCTGCAGTATCCAGGATCACAACGGAGTAGCCGCCTTTTTGGGCAGCTGAATAAGCTTCTTTGGAGATTTGTACAGGCTTTGCGCCTGGTAAGGTAAATACCGGCACTTCCACCTTGGCGCCGATGGTCTGCAACTGCTTGATGGCTGCCGGTCTGTAGATATCCGCCGCCACCAGCATAACGCGCTCCCCACGGGCACGTAATATCTTGGCCAATTTTGCAGCGGCAGTGGTTTTACCTGAACCCTGAAGACCAACCATCATGACCACGTGCGGTTTTTCGCCTTTCAGGTTGAGAGGTTCCGCTGTGCCCAGGGTTTTGATAAGTTCCTCATCAACAATTTTAACAACCTGCTGGGCCGGGTTAAGCGACTTGGCAACTTCAGCACCAATGGCTCTTTCCTTTACCCGGTCGGTAAATGAGCGCACCACTCCATAGCTAACGTCCGCTTCCAAGAGGGCCAACTTAACTTCACGCATGGCTTTATCAACGTCATCTTCGGTTAATTTGCCATGACGTTTTAATTCATCAAAAATCTTGTTCAATCGATCTGATAGACTGTCAAACATGCTTACCTTCCTCAGCAAATTTTACATGAAAACAAATTAATTAGCGAAAAATGAAAAACCCCCTTTGCTTTGATACAATTCACGCATAACTCACCCAACGAAAGAGGACCCAGATGTCAGTTTTTGATCGAATCGGCGTTAAAGTTCCTGAAATTCTGCTCCCTAAAAAAAATATTAACCCAACCAAATGGGCAGTCATCGCGTGTGATCAATTTACTTCCCAACCTGAATATTGGGAAGACGTAGCTAACCTGGTAGGTGATTGTCCCTCCACCTTACACATGATTCTCCCGGAAGTATGGCTGCATGCCGATGATGTAACTGAGCGAATAGCCAAAGGCCAGGCCACCATGCGCGAATACCTGCAATCTGACCTTTTTGATACCAAAAATGGATTCATCCTGGTTGAGCGTACCAATTCAGGCAAAGTCCAAACCGGGTTGATGGTAGCCCTGGACCTCGAAACCTACGATTTCAACAAGGGATCTCAGACCCTGATCCGCGCTACAGAAGGCACCATTCTCGACCGGCTTCCCCCGCGAATGCAGGTACGGCGCGGAGCTCCTTTGGAAATGCCGCACATCATGGTGCTCTACGATGATCAAGCCAACGTAGTGCTTAAAGACGTGCAACAGATAAAAAATGCGCTGGAGGTTTGCTACGATTTTGACTTGATGCAAGGCAGCGGCCACCTGAAAGGCTATCTGGTAGAGGATGAACGCTTGATAGAAAGCATCACTTCACATTTAACTGAACTGATAAAACCAGTTTACTACACGCAACGTTATGGCAATGTTAGACCTGACCATCCACTTCTCTTTGCTATGGGAGACGGCAACCACTCTCTGGCTACCGCCAAGGCCGTTTGGGAAGAACTTAAACCCAGTGTCGGTATGGATCATCCTGCCAGGTACGCATTGGTTGAGTTGGTAAATCTGCACGATCCGGCGCTGCAATTTGAAGGCATTCACCGCGTTTTATTCAATGTGGATAAAAACTTCCTGGCAAGCATGCTCGAGCATTGGCAGGGGCACGTCAGCATTGTACCCGTGCAGACCCTGGCAGCGCTGGCTCGCCGTGTTAATGGAGCTGATAAAGACCAGCAGGTTTTTGGGATTATCAATATCAATGGTTATCAATTGGTTGAACTGGAAGGCCTTGCTCAAAACCTGGCGGTTGGTAACCTGCAAGCCTATTTGGATGAATACCTCAGAAACCATCCCGAGACAAAAATTGATTACGTTCATGGCGATGATGTTGTAGAGTCTCTCGGTCAGAAATTTGGTAATACCGGTTTCTACCTGCCTGCAATTGCCAAAAATTCATTCTTTAAGACAGTAATTGTCGATGGGGCCTTACCCCGAAAGACTTTTTCCATGGGTCATGCCAAGGACAAACGTTTTTACATGGAATGCCGAAAAATCGTCCCATAGAATACTTGACACATCGAACAATTGTGCTAATATTAACCTATACGACTTACGCGGAGAATAAGATGGCAGCAAAAAAGCCCACCACCCAAAATACTGAATTAAATAACAGCTTGAACGAAGCCAAGAAAGCTGTACTTGACAGAGCCTTACACGATATTGTCAAAAAATACGGCGAAGGCAGCATTATGCGTCTCGGCGAAGCCCACCAAATGGAAGTGGAAACCATCCCCACCGGTGCGCTCTCCCTGGACCTTGCTCTCGGTGTTGGCGGTATTCCTCGCGGCCGAATCACCGAAATTTTCGGACCGGAATCTTCAGGTAAGACCACTCTCTGCCAGCATATCGTGGCTGAAAGCCAGCACCAGGGTGGCACTGCCGCCTTTATCGATATGGAGCATGCCTTGGATCCGGTTTATGCTGCTAAATGCGGTGTAAACATCGACGAATTGCTGATCTCCCAACCCGATACCGGCGAACAAGCGCTTGAAATTTGTGAAACGCTGGTCCGCTCCGGGGCTGTAGATCTGGTTGTTGTGGACTCGGTGGCGGCCCTGGTTCCCCGTTCAGAAATTGACGGCGACATGGGCGACCCCACCATGGGCGTGCAAGCCCGTTTAATGTCACAAGCGCTGCGCAAACTTTCGGGCTCAATCAATCAGACCAAAACTGCCGTCGTTTTCACCAACCAACTCCGCCAGAAAATTGGCGTTATGTTTGGCAACCCTGAGACTACCACCGGCGGCATGGCGCTCAAGTTCTACGCCTCTGTGCGCCTGGACGTGAGGCGTGTGCAGTCCATCAAGGTCGGAGCCGAGATTGTTGGTAACCGCGTGCGTGTTCGTGTGGTTAAAAACAAGGTGGCCGCGCCTTTCCGCACGGCTGAATTTGACATCATGTACAACGAAGGTATTTCCAAAGCCGGCGACCTGCTGGATTTGGCTACCAATCTCGAGGTTATTGAGAAGCGCGGTTCTTTCTATTCATATAAAGAAAGCCGGCTCGGTCAGGGCCGCGAAGCCTCCAAGAACTATCTGAATCAGAATCCTGAAATCATGAAGGAAATCGAAATGCAAGTGCGCAGCCTGGGGAACTCAGAAGTTTTGACTGGCGCTTTTGACGGTACATCGACTGAAAGTGAGCACGAAGAAGGCGGCGATTATTAACTACTATTTCCAGGAGCCGGTTTAACATGAGCATGAAGCTCACAACGACAAAAACAAATATTTGTGGGTCACGGTTTTGAGCTCCACTCAGAATGCAACGAAATATAACAAAATGCCCGGTGAAAGCCGGGCATTTTGTTCTAAGTATTTGGGTAAGCCTCATTGGCTGTACCTTGTATTATTTTAGGTGCCTTCCTGCCAGGAACCCAGGTATTTGACCTGTTCAGGGGTGAGTACATCCAGCTTCACACCCATAGCTTCCAACTTCAGGCGGGCAATTTCGCGGTCGATTGCCTCGGGCACATTGTAGACCTTGTTCTCGAGCTTGCCAGCATTTTTGAGCATGTATTCAGCAGCCAGGGCCTGATTGGCAAAGGACATATCCATAACAGAAGCCGGGTGCCCTTCAGCAGCGGCCAGGTTAATCAAGCGGCCTTCGCCCAGAATATTGATTAAGCGGCCGTCTTCAAGGTGATAGGTTTCCACAAAGGGACGCACGAGAGATTTGTCTTTGGCAAGCTTTTCAAGTGCGGGGATATTAATTTCGCAGTTGAAGTGGCCGGAATTGGCAATAATGGCGCCATTCTTCATCACTTCAAAGTGATGTTGATCGACGACATTGATATCACCTGTAACAGTCACAAATACATCACCAACTTTAGCTGCTTCAGCCATCGGCATGACCCGGAAACCATCCATAACGGCTTCCAGCGCGACCACAGGGTCAATTTCGGTAACAACAACATTGGAGCCCATCCCTCTGGCACGCATTGCCAGGCCGCGTCCACACCAACCGTAACCAGCCACTACGAAAGTTTTGCCAGCTAACAAGATGTTGGTAGCGCGGATGATGCCGTCGATGGTGCTCTGGCCAGTACCGTAGCGATTATCAAAGAAATGTTTGGTCATGGCATCGTTCACAGCCATCACAGGGAACTCCAACATGCCGTCCATGGCCATTGCGCGCAGGCGGATGACGCCGGTAGTGGTTTCTTCAGTTCCACCGATAATGGTAGGAAGCAGTTCCCGATATTCTTTATGAATCGTGCTCACCAGATCGGCGCCGTCATCCATCGTAATTTGAGGTTTATGGGCAATCGCAGCATGCAAGTTTTTATAGTATGTAACATCATCTTCGCCTTTGATGGCAAACACAGGAATCTCGTACTGAGATACCAAGGCCGCCGCTACATCATCTTGCGTTGAGAGCGGGTTGGAAGCCGTGATAACGATGTCCGCACCACCGAGCTGCATCACCCGCAAAAGATTGGCGGTCTCTGTGGTGACGTGCATGCAGCAAGCCATCCTGATCCCATCAAAGGGTTTTTCTTTTTTGAAGCGCTTGGCTAATGAAGTTAGAACGGGCATTTCGCGTTCGGCCCAGTCCATTCTTCTCCGTCCGCCTTCTGCAAGGCTAATATCCAGAATATTGTAATTTTGCATTGAATCTCCGTTTATTCTCTATCTTGATTGATTGTGTCCAGCAAACCCTGATCGTCATAGGTTTGGCGATAATACTGTTTAAATTCTTGCCATGTAAATTCGTGTTCCTGTGTGCCGTGCTTTGCCAGGCAATACGCCGCCGTGGTAGCACCAATTTCAGCACAGGTCTTCATCGGCCATCCCAATAAGTAGCCGCGCAGAAAACCGCCTCTAAAAGCGTCTCCTACGCCAGTCGGGTCGATCACTTTTACGTCTGGGATAACCGGGACCAAGGTATCTTCATGTGCCGTTACTACCCGGGCGCCCTCTTTGCCTAATGTTACCACGCAGAATTCGGGGGTATACAGGATTTCGTCAGTGGTCATGCAGGTTTCTTTTTGAAGCAATTCAAACTCGTACTCGTTCACAAAAAGCCCAAAGGCCTTCTGCAAACCTCTGCAAAGAATCTCTTTATCCATTCGCACAATTTGCTGGCCTGGGTCAAAAACCATTTTCAAACCCAATTCCCCGCACTCGTCAATATAATGGCCCATTGCCTTGGGATCCGTTGGTGAGACCATTACGAGGTCGCCCACATCGTGGGCAGAGTCTCGAAGGAGCATATTGGCAGAATCCGCCATAGCGCCGGTGTAGAAGGAAGCTATTTGGGATTGTCCAAGGTCTGTATTCTGGAAGAATGAGGCCGTAAATTTCTCTTTATCAATGTACACGCCGCTGGTATCTACACCAACTGCTTGCAAATGCCGGTTAAAATCGCCAAAATCCTGGCCTGCGGCTGAATACAAGTAGGGTTTACCACCAACCAAAGCCAGGTTGTACGCAATATTCGCCCCTACCCCGCCATAACGCTTGACCATATCCTCTACGAGGAAGGAAAGGCTGATCTTGTCCAGGGATTGTGGCAGAATATGATCCTTGAAATAACCAGGGAAATACATCAGGTAATCGAAAGCTATGGATCCTGTAAGGATTACTTTCATATCGTCCTCCCATTGTTGTTTAAAACAGAAATGCTTCTAAAGAAAGGTGGGTAAAGCACCCCTTTTTCGGTCACAAGCGCATCGATCAGCCGATGTGGTGTTACATCAAAAGCATAATTCAACGCCCTTGCGTTGGCTGGTGCAACCGGCAATCCATTTTGCTGAAGATTCAGAATTTCATCGCCGCTTCGTTCTTCAATTGGCACTGCTTCGCCGTTGGGGCTGGCGAAATCAAGGGTGGAAAGCGGGAAGGCTGCGTAGGCTGGAATGCCATTATCATAGGCGGCTAAAGCCAACATATAAGTGCCTATTTTGTTAACCACATCTCCGTTGGATGCCACTCGATCCGCGCCAAAGAAGACCTTCTCTACCCGCCCAAGGCGCATGAGGTAACCTGCGCTCGAGTCGGTAATAATTTCATAAGGAATCTTGTACTGTTCCAACTCCCAGGCCGTCAAGCGGGAGCCCTGCAAGCGAGGCCTGGTTTCATCTACATAAATGTGAATACGTTTGCCTTGTTCGTGGGCCAAACGGATGCAGCCCAGCGCAGTTCCATAATCCACCGAGGCCAAGGCGCCAGTGTTGCAATGGTGGATAATGTGATCACCATCGTTGATCAATTCCGCACCGTAATGGGAAATGGCCAGGTTGGTAGCCACATCTTCATCAGCCTTCTGATTGGCAAGCGCCAGAAGTACCTCGGATAATTCGCCGCTGCTTCCTGTAAATGCATTGATAAGTTTGGTAGTAGCTTCTACTGCCCAACCAAGATTCACCGCGGTTGGACGCGCAAAGCCAAGGTGGCTGGCAAACTGTAAAAGCCGTTCCTTCATCCAGGCAAATGATTCCCCTTCCAGTTCCCTGGCTTTTAAGGCCATGGCATAGAAGGCAGAAACACCAATAATAGGAGCCCCTCGGATGGTCATCGTCTTGATAGCCGTGCGAATCTCATCGGCTTGTTTGAATTCAATTATGGTAAATTCACCAGGCAATCTGGATTGGTCGATAGCCCTGACTACATTTTTTTCTTTGATCCACTCGATAGATCGCATCTAACTCCATTAAAAGACGCCCAAGGGGGCGTCCCGTAAAAGTTTACCATAATGCGAGCCGACTCACTTGGTCTTTTATCAAAAAGGTGAAATCGTAGAAGCATTTATAATTCCAGTATGCGCTCACGTTCTTCCTCGATCAGATGGGTTTCGATTGGATTTTTGGTAGTTGGCTCTTTGCTGCTTGTCCTGCAACTTGTTCGCTACAGCAGCATCCGTGCGGATATGCCCGCCGGGATGAAGATCGCTGGTATTTCCGTCAGCGGATTAAGCCCTGAAGAAGCCGCAGACCGCCTGAATCAGATTTATCTCTCCCCCATTGAGCTACGAATTGAGAACAACCGCGTTCAAGCTCGGCCTGCCATCCTGGGTTACCGCCTTAAGCTGGAAAATATGCTGGCCGCAGCCGATAAGCAACGCACCAGCCGGTCTTTTTGGGTTGGATTTTGGCGTTTCCTTTGGAATCAACAAATTAGCTCAGAGGACATCCCATTACAGTACGAACTTGACAAAAATCGCCTGAAGGCTTTCCTTGAATCGGACATAGGTGCCCGTTACGAGCGCCCTGCCCTGACTGCTTTGCCAGTTCCTGGTGAGGTCAGCTTCAACACTCAACTAGGAGGCACAAAAATCAATTATGAAGCCTCCATCTCCAGAATCGAAACTGCCTTGAACTCCAAGGACAATCGAGTCGCTGTTTTGGATTTTGTTCAGACCGCAGCCCTAAAACCCACCTTCAACGCGCTCGAATTTAGCCTGCAAACCATCATTAATGAATCCCCTTACGACGGATTGGTTGAAATTTACCTTAAGGATCTGCAAAACGGTAAATTGATCCACTTCACCCGCCGCCGCGATGAAATTGAAAACACACCGGTGGATATTGCCTTTTCCTCCTGGTCCACTATAAAAATCCCCATCCTGGTCTCCACATTCTCCCGCCAGGAAGCGCCTTATCCTGACGTTCTTCTGGCAGATATTGCCAAGATGATTGAGCAATCGGATAACAGTGCTTCTGATACTGTTGCCCAGGAGGGGGTGGATAAGATTCGCGGCCCGCTGTTGATCTCTGAGGACATGTTCGCCTTGGGTCTGCAAAACACTTACTGGGCTGGTTACTTCAAACTGGGTTCGCCTCTCCTCCAAGCTTACAAAACGCCCGCAAATCAACGCACGGACATCAACACCAAACCAGATCCCTACGCGCAGACTACCCCAGCCGATTTAGGCATGCTACTTGAAGATTTGTATTACTGTAATCAAAATTATGGCGGGGCTTTCCCACTGGTATTCGGCGGCCAAGTAACCCAGGCTGAGTGTAAATTGATGATCAATTACCTGAGCAAGGATAATATCGGCCAGTTGATTCAGGCCGGCGTTCCGGCTTCAACGGTTGTGGCTCACAAACATGGCTGGGCTATTGAAACTGCGGACGGTTACATTCACACTATTGCGGATTCTGGCATTGTCTTCACCAAAGGTGGCGATTTTGTATTGAGTATCTTCGCTTATCATCCCGTTCAGGCAATTTTTGATACCGTCAACCAGCTCTTTGCTGACCTGGCTGGTGCCTCCTATAACTACTACAATTTGGAAATTCCGACCCAGCAATAAGGCTGGAAGCTGTTGTATAATCACGCCTACGCCCCTGTAGCTCAATGGACAGAGTAATAGACTTCGAATCTATCGGTTGCGCGTTCGAGTCGCGCCGGGGGCATTGCAAGCAACTATTTACTCGTTGGTGCGCGCTTGGTTAGGTGCTGAAATGTAAATGTTCATTTCAACTAACCGACAGATTTAACCAATATCCACCTCTATTAATGCTTTTTACTGGCAAAAGAACCGAAGGTTTATCGCCAGGAATGTCGAATGGTTTAGTTCATGCTGTACTGGTGCATGGCCTGCAAGTGCTCAACTTGCTTGCTTTGGTGAAAGCCTTCGAAGTTGTAGGCATTATTTGGGCTCTATTTCCTGATTTTCTTGTAAATGTATCCTCCGTTGTTTATATGTTACTATGGTTTCCTGTGACAAATCATAGTTACATTTTGTCCATAGATTTAGTAGTATTTTACTATTGTTGCTATAATGGAATTTGTTCGACGTAATTTATTATATATAGCGGACAGGAATGACAATGGAAATTTTATCGGGCTGGCTTGAGAAGAAATATTTAGATTGGCAGGTAAATCAGGGAAGGCGAAGCACACTCGACGAGTTTGCGGAGTATCTTGGATTTACGCGCGCCTACATCAGCATGATCATGAATGGGTCACGTAAGAATCTAACCATGAGTAGCGCATACCAGATCGGCGAGCAGCTGTACGACTATAGTATTCTGGAAATCCTGGGTTACCCCGTGCCGGACGCGTCCTTAGCCGGTTGGACTCTTTCGGAACGCATTGTCATTAAAGCTTTTTTGGAGAGCGTAAAGGTTGCGGTCAACGGTTTGCCTGACGGCGAGAGAGAAGCTAAGCTGAAAGAGATCTTAGGCGCAATGCCCGGTTCGGAAAAACAGGTTAATTGAGTGAGTTTTTTTAATGCGATGGTTTTCTCTTGACGCTAATATTTTACGCATGTGCTTTTGTAGCTAACCCATTGTGCCGATAATCCTCTTTTAAACTCGCGCTACCAGTAAATTGACCCTAAATTGTGAAATGGTTAATAATGGAAACCTTCAAACAGTTCGTTGTAACCCATCTTCCAGCTTCACAACGTGATCTGCCAATTTCATAGCCTGTTCCAGGGAATGCGTGGCAAAAATCAAAGTAGCTCCATTTTCACGCACATAATCCGTTATAACTGTGTCAATCTTTTCCCGGCCGCGCACATCAATCGGTGCAGTGGGTTCATCCAAAAGAACGAGATTAGCCTTTACAAGCAGCAATCTTGCGATGGCTACCCGTTGAGCCTCACCGCCAGACAGCTTTTCTGCCTCCTGCTTTTCATAACCTTGCATACCAACCGCATTGATAGCCTCCTGGACTAATTGGGCGTTATCAAGCGATTTTTTGGCCGCAAGCGCCACGTTTTGCCAAACGGGCATTCTAAAGAGGTAGGGTTTTTGAGGAAGGTAAGCTAATTTCTGCCCTTCCAGCCCCTTGATTTGCCCTTCGGTGGGTTGGATAATCCCAGCCAGTAAGCGCAGCAAAGTGGTCTTGCCGCTGCCGTTTTCACCAATCAACGCATAAGATTGGCCAGTTTCGAATCTCAATTCATCTAGGCCAAGGATCATTCTTCCTTTTCTAAATACCTTAATTTCGGTCAATTCAATCATCAGAAATCCTCGTCCGAAGTGATTGAACTGCAAAATTGACCACAAAGGCAATGACCAATAAAACCAAGCCAAGTGCCAGGGCTTGCTCAAATTGGCCCATATTGGTTTCCATCATGATGGCGGTAGTCATCACCCGGGTTTTATACTGGATGTTGCCACCAACCATTTGCACAGCCCCAACCTCCGCAATTGAACGTCCAAAACCAGCCAGAATATTTAACAAATAATCCCACTTGAAATCCTGGAGAACCAATTGAAGTTTTTTACCAGGGCGGATACCCAGCCCAAGGCAGGTTTCGTTGATCGTGCTGGCGTTTATGGCGATTAAGTTTGCTGTCATCCCTGTAATAATCGGAGAAATCAAAATTACTTGGGCAATTACCATAGCAGGCAACGAAAAAAGCAGGCTTAGCTTTCCCAACGGTCCACTGTGGGAAAGGAGCAGAAAGACCAAAAGACCAACCAGGACGGGCGGCAAACCCATCAAGGTACTATTAATCTTGAGCCAAGTCTTTTTCCCTCTGAATTCGGTCAAACCTAACCAAGTACCCAAAGGAATGCCAATTGCAGCGGAAATAACTGTGCTGAATATTGACATGACTAACGTCAAGCCAATAATCTCCCTCAATTCGGAGTTTGGTCCAAAGAGTTGATATAGTATTTCTTGCATCACAAAAAGGGGGCGGGGTTGCCGCCCCCTATCCTAATTCAGTCTAGATTGAAGAACAAGGCTTGCCCATATTGTTCAACGCCGTATTTTGCAATCAGATCACGGGCTTTTTCTGTCTTGACCCAGTCAATAAAGGCCTGAGCACCAGCTAAATTGGTCTCTGCAAAGCGTTTTGGAGTAATAGCGATCATTGAATAAGTGTTTTTCATGTCCGCTACGTCTTCAAGCAGAATTTCAAGCTTACCCTTATTTGCCAGATAGGTAGCCTTATCGGAAATCGTGTAGGCTTGCATTTCGCTGGCGGTGTTGAGGGCTTGCCCCATTCCTGCGCCAATATTCTTATACCAGGTATCTGTAGCAGGGTCAGGTGCCAGGCCGGCATCTTTCCAGATTTTGAGTTCAGCGCTGTTGGTACCGCTTTTATCACCGCGGGTGACAAAGCTCGCGCCTTTGGCCGCAATAGCCTTAAAGGCATCAGCCGCAGTCGCAGAACCTTTAACACCAGCCGGGTCATCCGCAGGTCCCACAATCACAAAGAAGTTATACATGAAGGAAATGCGTTGCTCATCAAAGCCTTGGGCGACAAAAGCTTCTTCAGCCGCTTTCGAGTGCACCAGCAGAATGTCTGCATCACCAGTCTCGCCTTTTTTAATGGCAGCCCCGCTGCCCGCGGAGGTGATCTCGAGCTTGTAACCAGTAGCTTTTTCAAATTCTGGCTGGAGGTAGGCCATCAGGCCTGAGTCATTCACGGATGTGGTTGTGGACATCCGGATGGGTTTCTTTTCTACTTGCGTCTGGCAACCGATTGCCCCGACCAATAGAACACCCATCATTAAAACAAAAAATAACTTTTTCATACTGTCTCCTTTCCAAAAGGGAGGCAGGCTCGTTTCCGCGCCAACCCTCGAGCCATGAGCCTTGGGATTTTTCACGGCTACCGCTCTTTCCTCCGTAGCGTTGGCTTTAGGCAGAAAGAGTCGAAGAACTATGCTGATTATATGTGAAAATTAGCGAATTGTGCTCTTTTAAGTCATTTTAGGCGTGGCACATTCATAGGCTTCGCCGCGCAAGGTTTCGATGGCGTGATCAAGCGTAGGCAGCAGCACCTGCAAACACTCCAATGCGGCCTTGGGACTGCCCGGTAAGTTTACGATTAAAGTTTGCTTGCGAATACCTGCTTCCGCCCGGCTGAGCATGGCGTGCTGTGTGATCTTGAGGCTGTCTGCACGCATAGCTTCGGGGATGCCAGGTGTGCGCCGTTCAATCACAGCCAACGTGGCTTCGGGCGTAAAATCCCTTGGGGCAAACCCAGTTCCCCCTGTGGTCAGGACCAGATCGGCTTCATAGGTGTCTGCAATTTGGCGTAAAGTTTCTGCGAGTAAGTCTTTATCATCTGGCAAGAGCACTGTCCGGACGATCTCTGCTCGATTGTTGAGAGCTTGGACTAGTGCAGGTCCGCTTTTATCTTCGCGCAGGCCAGCCGCACCTTTATCGCTTAATGTAATAATGATTGCTTTGATGGGTAAAACCACCTTGATTTCGTCCCCAGCCTTGATGCTGCCGCTATGCAAAACTTTTGTGAAGACGCCATCCGTGGGCATCACGCACATCCCAACTTGCTGGTAGATCTGGCAATGCTGGTGGCATTCCTTGCCAATTTGGGTAAGCTCGAGAACAATATCGTTGATTTGGAACTTCGTTCCAAGCGGCAAGGTGTACAAGTCGAGTCCTTCGGTGGTGATGTTTTCAGCAAAAATGCCCGGAACCAGTCCTTTTGCACCGCGATCCCACATTTTTTGTACGCTGGCTTGGTCCAGCAAACTCACTTGTCTGTGCCAGTTCCCAGCATGCGCATCACCAACAATGCCCATAAGGTCTACATTAACACCATCCTCGACCGAGTGTTTGATGGTGCCCTTCTTTTCGCTGATGTTGACAGCGATAACTTTTCCAATCATTCATCCTCCGATATGGCTCATGCCGCGTTCGAGCCTCATTTTGCCGAATTCGTGCCCGCAAGGTTTGCGGTATATAGCCTTACGGATGGTTTCTTTAAGTGATTCGTAGCCGGTCTTAATGGCAGGCAGCAAATCCACTTCGTCACTTCTCCCAAGGCAAGGGCGCAGGGTGCCATCACTCATGATGCGTATGCGGTTGCAATCACCGCAGAATTGGTGGGAAATTGGGCTGATAAGGCCAATTCTGCCTTTGTATCCTGGGATCTGATAGTCACTCGAGGGTTGCCCAAAGTAGCGGGGTGGAATTTTTACCAATTGCGGGAATTGACTCAGAATTAAATCGCTGCTTACACGTTTGGCAGCCGCCATAGGGTTGACGCCAATTTCCATATACTCGATGAAGCGAATGTCAATGGGCCTATCCTTGGCAAGGGCGATAAAATCTCCGATTTCATTATCATTCACCCCTTTCACCAACACGGCATTCAATTTTACAGGTAATAGTCCGCAGCTGATGGCAGCTTTGATACCTTCCAGAACTTTTTCCACATCACCGCCGGTTAGCAACTTGAATTTTTCTTTATCCAGTGAGTCCAAGCTGACGTTAACCCGGTCTAGCCCGGCAGTTTTTAATTTGGCGGCCTGGGCCGCCAAATCCTGGGCATTGGTCGTCAGGGAGATGTCTTTGATGGCAGGGATGGCGCGAATACCTTTAATGATCTGGTCAAGGTCGCGTCGCAGCAGGGGTTCGCCGCCAGTCAAGCGCACCCGGTCAATCCCCAGTTCTGAACAGGCACACACAATTTCTATCATCTTCTCTGCCGAGAGCTCATCTTCTTTAGGGCAGAGGTCCTCCCCAGCCCGACAATAAGTGCAGCGCAACTGACATCTCTCGGTCACTGAGAGACGCAAATAGCTAATTTTGCGGTTGTACTGATCAATCATTCGGTTATGTCCCAATTAAAGGTACCAGATTTCCCGCCTTCTTTGTGCACCAAATGAATTTCACCAATGCTCATGCGTTTGTCGATGGCTTTGGCCATATCATAAATTGTCAATGCTGCCACGCTGACCGCTGTCAGCGCTTCCATTTCTACACCGGTCTGATAGAAGGTTTTGGCTGTCGCAGTGATTTTGATGGTGTGATCGCCTATTTCATCAAAATCAACGTTGACCGAACTCAATGGCAAGGAGTGGCAGAGGGGGATTAGCTGGGGAGTCTGCTTGGCTGCCAGAATACCAGCCACCCTGGCAACCGCCAGGGCATCGCCTTTAATTAGAGTGTTCTCACGAATCTTCTGCAGGGTTTGTGGAGTCATCGTAATTCTGCCTGAGGCAATCGCGACTCTCCCAGTAGCCGATTTTTGGCTGACATCCACCATTTGGGCTTTTCCTTCTTTGTCCAGATGTGTTAATTCCATTGGATTATTTCTCCCGGATTTTCAATTGTATAGCCGCCAAGGTCTTGAAGTCGGATTTTCAGGGGATTGCCCGTAAGAATTTCCCTGAATTGTTGCATGGATTCCAATTGCATGGCATCTTCAAGCACCAGGAAATCATAACGCTCTTGCCACAAAGGAACAAATCCAAGCCCATAGATTTTAGCAGCTGAGTAGATACCCAAGCCGGCATCTGCGGTGCCAGCGGCGATGGCAGCTGCCACGGATGTATGGGTCATTTCCTCGCGTTGATAGCCTGAAATCACATCAAGCTGTATGTTCTCCTTACTTAAAAGATAGTCCAGGAGTATGCGGGTACCGCTACCTTTTTGGCGATTAACATAACTCACCCGCGGTAAATCCTGAACCCCCTGGACTGATTTTGGGTTACCGGCCTTCACCATAATGCCCTGGGTACGCAGCACCCCTCGCATCAGAATCACTCTTCCTTGAGGGAAATATTTCTTCAGATAAGGGATGTTATAAGTACCACTGGCATCATCCAGGAGGTGAATGCCTCCCAGGTGAGCTTCGCCACGTTTAACAGCCATGATTCCGCCCATGCTGCCAACGTGGGAGGAGCTAACTCGCGATTTAGGCCATGATAATTGCATCAAGTCAGCAATTTCATCAATCATCGGGTCATGACTTCCGGTGACCACCAATGCTTGCCCAATTTCCCGGGGATCCTTAAGCAGCCAAAAATCAACAGGTTCGCCCGTTTCGTAACCTTCCACATTTTGGGGCACTTCAATGATGCCGTCAGCTTTGATGAAAGAACTTACCACGCCAGCTCCCCGATTAAGAGGGACGGCGATTAGTTTGCCGCTCACTTCACCAAGTTGAGCCCGAACATACTCCTTGTATTTTAATGAAGACATGAGCTTTCGTGAAAGTGCCGGATGCAGGATATGTTTCTCAAGCATAGCCTGGTGGGTGATTAAGTCCAGCACTGGTTTGACGATTTCTTCCATGATTAAAATACCGGAAACCGGGTATCCTGGCAGGCCAATCATTGGGATAGTCATCTCGTTTCGTGTTTGAAAACCCAGAATGGCGGGTTTGCCCGGCTTAATGGCAATACCGTGGATGACTACCGTTCCCACCGTTTTGAATGCCTCAGTGGCAAAATCCTTTCGACCGGCGGAGGATCCGGCATTAAGGATGGTCAAGTCGTTTTCCTGGGCAGCATCAAGTAAGCTCAGCTCAATCGCATGCTGCTCATCCGGTACGATGGGGTAATTCTTTACTTTACAACCCCACTGCTCAAGCATGCCCTTGAAGATGGTCGAATTGAATTCTATGATGGCACCAGGTTTGGGGTTTCCGGTTGGGGTTACCAACTCGTTGCCGGAGGGAACAAAACCTACACGGACAATATTGAAAACCTCAGTCTCAAGGACGCCTGCTGCCAGTAAAGCTCCTTGCATGGCAGGTGTGATGCATGTGTACGAGGTCAAAATCATATCCCCCGCGCTGATATCTTCACCGATCTGACGAATGTTTTGCCAAGGGGTTGCAGGAGAATAGATCAGAACGGCATCTTCCTGCTGTATGACATCCTCAACCATGATCACACAATCGTGCCTATCCGGCAGAGGGTCCCCGGTATTCACCCAAGTGAAATCTTTTGTGGACAATTTGTGGGGAGTGGACTCACTCGAACCGTATGTTAGCTCCGCTGGGAGTGATATGCCATCCATGGCACAGGCGTTATAGTGCGGTGCGCTGATCCTGGCATAAATCGCATGCCTGGTAATCCGTCCTAGTGCATTGATGGTCGGAATAGTTTCAGAGTTCAGCTCAATCCCGGATTTCGAGAGGGCTTCCAGATATATCTGTCTGGCTTCCTCAATCGGATAATTGGTTAAGTATTCAAATGCCATTATTCCTCACAAATAGATAACCCTCACTTCATCGCTTTTTGCTAAGCCCTCGGAATCCCGTGGGATGCGGATGAAGCCATTCGCCCGGGACACATTGGTGATTAAGCCTGATTTACTCGGTATAGGGCTAACCATTCCATCTTCGAGGTGGACCAACACAAATTCCTCCCGGCCTTGGTTAGAGGAGTAGGCTGCGGCCATCTTCGCTGGAACCGAGATTTCTTCGGATTCCGTATTAATCAGCTTCATTAAAAGCGGTTTCACCAGCATGCGTGTCATGAAATAGGCAGCCACCGGATTTCCAGGCAGCCCAATGATTGGTTTACCGCCAATATCAGCAATGACGGTGGGTTTCCCTGGCTTTACTGCCAGGCCATGAATCAGGATCTGGCCGTGCTTTTCGATGACTCGGGCTAAATTATCACGCACTCCAACCGATGTGCCGCCGGAAACCAGGACGCAGTCTGAACTTTCGCAAAGTTGACTCAGTGCAGCGTCTAGCAACGTTTCTTGATCTTGAATAAAGTTATGAACAACTGGCTCGAAGCCCATTTGTCGGCTAAAAGCTTCCAGGAGAGGCGTGTTAACGTCTCGAATCTGTCCTCTGGCTGGTTTTTCACTTGGCCGCACCAATTCATCACCGGTGGAAAGAATGCCTAATTTCAAAGGTTTGAAGATTTCAACTTCAGTCACTCCTAACGCGGCTAGCGATCCGATATCCCCTGGCCTCAGACGATGCCCTTTGTCTAGAAGAATTTCCCCCGCCTTGCCGTCATCCCCCCGGAAGACCATATTGGATCCCGGGGCTACCGGCTTCAAAATGGCAATTTCGTCTTCGTTAAACTTTTCAGCATATTCGATCATCACCACTGCATCTGCACCATCCGGTACTTCCGCACCGGTTGGGACCATCACAGCTGTCATACTATCTATGCGCAAATCGGAGTGGTTCCCCATTTCAACACTGCCAATTAGGCGCAGAAGACCAGGGTTCGATTCCGAACAGCCACGAATGTCTTCAGCGCGAACGGCATACCCATCTACGGTTGAACGGTTGAAATCAGGAACAAATTCTTCAAAACTGACTGGCCCGCACAGGTAGCAGCCTAAAGCTTGGCTGAGTTCAACACGTACTTTTTTTGCTGAAAAGTTTGAAAAGTGGTCGATAGCAAGTGAGAGAGCCTCTGCGAGTGGAGTTACATGAAACATTTTGGGTTACCTTTGCGTAAATATACACTAAGATAGGTGTAATATATTCTTATTAAAACGAAGAATTGCATTTTTTTAGCAATGTGTGAAAACCTATTGTAAAACCCTTGACCCAAATTCAGCTTGCATGTATACTAAAACGGTTAATCTAAAGCAAAAGTAAGGAGCACGATATGACCCCATTACCAAAACATAAAAGCACTTCAGGTCGACGTGATCGCCGTCGTGCGCATGATGCCCTCAAACCCAGAAGCAACATTGCTTGCCCAAATTGTGGTGAAGTAATTCTGCCGCATCGTGTTTGCCCAAAATGTGGACATTATCAGGGCCGCGAGGTTCTTGAAATCAGCAAGGCCTAAACATTCACAGCTTGAAAAGAAGACCTTTGGGTCTTTTTTTTATTTAAGCTTCGTAATGCGGTAAGGCTCAAATGAAGCAAGCAGCTGCTTTGGCAAGTAACCCTGGATGCGGATGCCCTGCTCCAAATTCTCAAGCATAAGAATTTTGCCTTTTTCGTGAAATGTTGAAACCAGGTGGCCCATTCCATAAGGCACCAAGACGTTCACAACCTCAAATTCAAGTAGTAATTGGTCGGTCACTTTAACGATAAGGTCTTCAATTCCTTGTTCAGCTTTTGCGCTGATAAAGACAGAAGCAGGTTCAGCCTGGCGCTTCAGCATTTCCAGTTCTTCCGGATTAAGCAAGTCGATTTTATTGTAAACCGTGATTACCGGAAGTTCATCAGCTTCGATTTCTTTGAGGGTTTCCAGCACCGTCACGCGTTGCATTTTACACGCCGGGTTGGAAGCATCCACGATATGCAATAAAAGATTTGCCTCACCTATTTCTTCAAGAGTAGCCCTAAAAGAGGCTATTAACTGGGTGGGTAATTTTTGAATGAATCCCACTGTATCCGTCAGCAGAACCAATTGCCCATCCTTCAGCTCCACCTGACGAGTCGTTGGGTCCAAAGTGGCAAAAAGCTGGTTGGCTGTATATACGTCAGAATTCGCAAGTGTGTTTAATAGGGTCGATTTGCCTGCGTTGGTATATCCTACCAAAGCAACTACTGGAATGTTGCTCTTTTGGCGCTGGTAGCGGTATTGAGCCCGATTTTCGCGGATTTTATCAATCAATTCCTGTAATCTCTGCAAACGTTTGCGGATCTCACGGCGGTCTACCTCCAACTGTGTTTCGCCAGGTCCACGCAATCCTACTCCGCCTACGGAACCTGCCCGGCCTCCGCCGCCACCCGCCTGTCTGGCAAGGTGGGTCCATGCATGGGTCAGCCTGGGCAACCGGTATTCCAATTGTGCCAGTTCCACTTGCAACTGGCCCTCCTTGGTTTTGGCATGGCGACCGAAAATATCGAGAATCAACGCGGTTCTGTCGATAACTTTGATATTCAAACCGAGCACTTCTTCCAGCTCACGTTGATGGCGGGGTGAAAGCTCATCGTCAAAGATCACCATATTCGCGTTCAGCTCGGTTGCCATCATTTTGAGTTCTTCGACTTTTCCGCTGCCAATAAAAGTTCGGGAGTTGGGGGTCTGCAGCGATTGTTCCATGCTGCCAACCACCTCGATATCATCGGTATCAGCCAGGAGTTCAAGTTCTTGCATGGATTCTTCCAGGGGCAGTCTTGAAGTATTGCTCCTGCGAGTTTTCAGACCCACTATGATGGCTGTTTCTTTCTTGACTTCTTCGTTTTGTAATTCTTTCATGGATCTAATTGTACCTGCCTCAAACCAGGTCCGTTAACTATTAACAAGCTCCTTGTTTTCTGTTTTCAAGCTTTTTGTTTGACAGTTTAAAGATCCTTTAGGTATACTTCTTGCAACAGGGCTGACCCCCTTCTTAGAGGAGAATTATGCTACAAGGCCATTACCAACAAACCTTAACCAACACCAGTGCTCATCTTGCGCAGACCATGACCTTGCTCAGCATGCCTGCGACTGAGCTTGCGGAGAAAATTGACAGCGAACTCTCAACCAACCCAGCCTTGGAACTGATTAATGAGCGCCGCTGCCCGCAGTGCAAGCGCCTGCTGCCTGCTTCTGGTCCCTGCCCCGTCTGCAGCCAACCCATCAACTACGAGTCTCAGGAGCCTATCGTTTTCATTTCTCCGAGGGAAGACTTCTATACTCACAGCTCTTCCGATGCAGGCGAATCCCCAGAAGAACCCTACGCGTCTGAAGAGATTGATTTACCTACTTTTGTTCTGCGCCAGATTGCCGGTGACCTGGCAGTCGATGACCGCATGATCGCGGCCTATATTCTGAATCATTTGGATGAAGACGGTTTTCTGACCACCACGGCACAGGAAATCGCGCGATATCAACACCGCCACCCCGCAGATGTACAAAACCTGATTGACCGCATCAAGCGCTGCGACCCTGTGGGTGTCTGTTCGCTGGATCCCAAAGAAGCCCTGTTAACCCAAATTGAAGTTCTCAGAGAAACGGCCAAAATACCTCCTTACACAAAAGAGGTGATCGAGAATCACCTGAACAAACTCAGCCAGCACCACTATCAGGATATTGCCAAGGCTTTAGGCGCCAGCACAGCTCAAATCGAACGCGTTTCTGAGTTTGTCATTCAAAATCTGAATCCTTTCCCTGCCCGAGCCCACTGGGGAGATATGCGCGACCCGAACACTGGGAGCTCACAGGTTTTCCACCAACCCGATATCCTCATCTACCATCTCAACGACAACCCCAAGAACCCCCTGGTGGTTGAAATTATTTTGCCTATCCGGGGCACCCTGCGCGTCAACCCGCTCTTCAAAGCTTCCCTTAAGGAGGTTTCAGAGGATAAATCTGAAGAATGGCGCAACGATATTGAAAAAGCCTCGTTGCTCATCAAGTGCATCCAGCAAAGATCCAACGCATTAAAAATGCTGCTGGAAAAACTGGTTGCTTACCAACAGAACTTTATTAACGGTGGCGAAATCGAGATGAAACCTCTCACTCGGGCGGAGATTGCCAAAGAATTAGGGGTGCATGAATCCACCATCTCCCGTGCGGTTTCCAGCAAGACCATCCAACTTCCAAACAAACGCATCATTCCAATGGCCATATTTTTTGATCGCAGCCTTAGCCAGCGTACCATTATCAAAGGGATGATTGAAGAAGAAGATAAACCCTTAAGCGACTCGGAGATTCAAACCAATCTTGCCCAACAAGGCATCAATATTGCCCGTCGAACTGTGGCAAAATATCGTTCCATGGAAGGTATTCTTCCGGCCCATTTACGTCAAAAACATCAAAAGTGATGGGCATTTTAGAAAACATGTCATTTACTCCCAAAAGTAATTTCAGTCAAAAAACCGATCTATTGCAGATTGATCAAGCTTTATTGCTTGAGGCCATTCCTGCCGCCGCGTTGGTTTACCACCGTGCTGAAGATCGGGTGCTTCTGGCAAACCAGAAATTCTTTGCGCTGCTTGGCTGGCGGCATGATAGCCTTACCGACCAGTCCATCAGCCAAATTATCCCCGGTGAAGTGGACACAAACCCCACTGGCAAAACACGCCGACCCGTCCGACTCCGCCTGATTAGCGGCAACCTGATCATTTCCAGCCTGCAGATCTTCCCGCTTTCGCGTGATAACCAGGTGGTCATGCTGGTATTTTCTCCGCCGGAACAAGAAAAAACTGATCGCCAGGAACAAATTCAGCGTGAAGACATTTATGACAATCTTTCGCTTCTCACTATTCTGGGTAAACAGCAAACACAACGAGAAATCTACGAAAAAGCCGCTCTTGTGCTTGAAAAAACGATTGCTCCAAAGTTTTTGCTGCTTTACTTGCCTGATCCTGATGGTGTGAATTTCCACTTGGATCGCATCCCTGGGCGCCAATTCCTGCCGGATTATCCAGCCAAGGTGCCAACTGAAGAACTTCAGCAATTCAGTTCCGTAAATTTATGGACAGGTACGCGCAAACCTCTAACATCCATTCATAACCACGCCCTCAGCGAAGAGGAAAGTGTTGTCATTTGCCTTCCGTTTGAGGACGGCAGCAAGCTGCTCGGCTTGATTGTGGCAGTTGGGGTTGAACCCTTACCTTCCGAGCAGACGCTGCGCTATCTCAACCTTTTTTGCGCGCACACAACGACCGCTTTGCGGCACTCCCTTTCGGTCCAGGAAAGCCAAAAGAAACTTGGCCGCCTGCAGCACATCAACAAAGTCTCCGAATCCATCACCGACAACATGGAAGAGGGCGTCATCATTTTGACACCAGATCTTTTGGTGGCCGAGATGAACCCCTCAGCGGAAATCATGTTTGGATATGCCAGCAAGGAAGTCTTCCGCCAAAAAGCTGAAAATGTCCTGGTCGGAAATGACAGTCTGCACGCTCTCTATCGCTCAGCCCAGGAAGGTATTAGCACGCTTGGCGGCCGTTCCATCAATCTGAATACACGCAACGGCAAGTCATTTTTGGCCCAAATCTTTTGCATCCCGGTCAAATTTGAAGGCAGAATCACCGCCATCGTCATAATTATCCGCGATCTCAGCCAGACCGAGCAAATTCGGGCAAAATCGCAGCAACTTGAACAGCGTGCCCTCTTGGGGGAAGTGGCCGCCATCTTTGCGCACGAGGTCAAGAATCCCATCAACAGCCTAGTGACAGGGTTGCAGTTCATGGGAATGGGTATGAAGCCTGAAGACCCCAATTTTGCCCTCACACAGCGCTTACAGAATGACTGCCTGCGCTTGACTCATCTGATGGATTCGACCCTGACATTTTCGAAACCCATTGAATACCATCTTGGTCCGGTTGATTTGGCTGCCCTGTTGCATTCCATCATCGACCGTTGGTCACCCAGACTGGTCCGCCTCAACATCAAAGCTAATTTTGATGCTATCCCTGACCAGCCCCTCGTCCAGGGTGATTTTCTGCGCCTTGAACAAGTGTTTTTGAACCTCATCAGCAATGCCATCCAGGCGATGGAAGATTCGGGTGGTATCCTCAGCGTCAAGGTACGTCCGCTTGAAAAAGATCAAAATCGGGACCAGTATGAGATAATTGTCGCGGATTCCGGCCCAGGCATTCCCGATGAAATGCGGGCTCACATTTTTGAGCCTTTTGTGACCTCCAAAAGTTCTGGCACGGGTTTGGGTCTGGCCATATCAAAGCGGATTATTTCGGCGCATAAAGGCAATATATTTGTGGAAAGCTTTCCCGGAGGCACGCTTTTTCATGTGACCCTTCCGAAAGCAGACAAGGTTGGTTGATGGCAGCAACAATATTGGTTGTAGATGACGAAGAAACCGCTCGCATGGTGGTTTCGCAGTTCTTAAGGTCCAAAGGTTATGAGGTCATGGAAGCTGGAACCCTGGCCGAAGCCCAAAAGCACCTCGAGAAGAATTCACCCGATATCGTGATGTTGGATGTGCTTCTTCCGGATGGGTATGGGCCCAATTTGCTGCAACAAACCATCCGTCAGCCTGAACGCCCCGAGGTAATCGTTATGACCGCCCACGGTGATATCAGCATGGCAGTCGAAGCCATGAAGGCGGGTGCGCACGACTTTATCCAAAAACCCCTTGACCTGCTGGAGCTGGAAAAATCGGTCAAAAAAGCTGAAGAAATCATTTCCATGCGTAAAGAGCTCAACCACCTGCGCAATGTTCAAACTGGTGGTCTGGATGCCTTCATAATCGGGAAAACGCCGGAAATGGCCTCCCTGGTCAAGCTGGCAAAGAAAGCCGCGGATGCCTCTGTTTCTGTTCTAATCACCGGTCCCACGGGAACAGGTAAAGAAGTGTTGGCCAATTACGTCCATAAAATTGGCCCACGGGCAGGAAAACCTTTCATTGATATTAACTGCCCGGCCATTCAGCCTACCATGTTTGAGTCGGAGCTCTTTGGTCATGAAGCTGGGGCTTTCACGGGCGCAATAAAACGTAAGAATGGCCTGATGGAAATTGCTGACGGTGGCATTTTGTTCCTGGATGAAATCTCCTCCTTACCTATGGAAATGCAATCCAAACTGCTCCGGGTGATAGAGGAACGCTCCTTTAGACGGGTTGGTGGAACCACCCCCATCAAGGTGGATGTGCAGATTATTGCTGCTTCAAACCGCAAATTACCGGAGATGATCGCGGAGCACCAATTCCGGGATGATCTGTATTATCGTCTTAAAGTTGTGGACTTAAATCTACCTGTCCTGACTCAGAGGCAAGTTGATATTCCCGAACTTGTGGGCTATATGGTGCAAAAGTTCAATGCCGCCCAGGGGGCCAATATCACCAGCATCACTCCCAGAGCCCTTAAGGCCCTAATGAAGTATCCATGGCCAGGAAACATACGGGAACTGAGCAATATTATTGAGAGGGCGGTTTTGTTCTGCGATACCGACTCAATTGATCTCAGCCATTTACCTTTAGAAATTAGTGCTGGTCAGTTGGAATAAATTTTATTTTGGCAGGATTCTTGCACAATAATTGTTGAATATTGGACGGCGCGGAGGAATACTTATGACGAACCCGAATGAATTGGTAAACATGGTTGCGATTGTGCTTTTTGGATTGGGCATTTTTTGCCTGATCCTTAGTATCGTCATCCTTGCCCGCCAAACCATGAGCCGCAATATTCAATCCATCGCTGACCAAACCACAAAACTTGCCCAAAAAGGACTCACCGAAGGCGTATCAGGTTTGGTCGGGAACGCTTCCTTGCTAATTGGCTCTCTCAACGACCTGGCAAGATCCAATTCGGGTATCGGTATATTCCTCGTCTTCCTTAGCCTGGTCCTTATCGGTGGTGGTTATTACATCTTGAAACCCTTGCTTGGAAGTGTTGTTTTTCCTTAAGCCGCAACTAGGAGAGGCATGCGCGAATCCGAATTTGTCGAATATTTGCCTGCTTCGTTTGATTCAGAACTATTCCACCAGATTTACTCCGCTTTCCAAAAAGATCCCCTGATTGCTTCGTCGCTGAATGCTGAAACGTTGAGTGCCTGGCAAAGCATCGCGGCTGATAAACTGCGCTTCTGGCAGCCTGGACTTTATGCCTTAAGGAGCCTCAACCCATCACTGGTAAAAACAAACTTACGCGATTTAACCAATGCTGTGTCCCCAGACTATTTGACAGCAGCTACAAAAGTTTTACAGAACAATGAGATCCTGCAGAATGGTCTGGAGCATCTCAAGGACGCCGTACTATTGGCATTACTGCTCAGGGATTACCGCCAAAAAAACGAAACCTGGGCAGAAATATCACAATTCATGTTTGGCATTGAAGGCAGCTTGACCTATTGGGAGACTCCTGCGCTGATCCTCAGCCGAATTGTCCCCGATTTTGATCTGTTCGTGGATACTCTCCTCCAGGAAACCAGTTTGGATAAGGCGAAAGCAGTAACGCGTCTGGTAGTGCACGCCAACGAGGCCACTTCTATGCCTTTCGCGCATCGCCTGGAGTATTATCGCGCCTTATTTGAGCTAAAACCAGTGGAAACACAGGTTGCTGGCCTCGGAGCCTTGCAAGATTATCAACCTGATGAAATCATCCGCAATTTAGCCAGCTCTTTCCTGGTTGGTCACTTGGTTCCTGGAAAACCTCAAGACCTAACCAAAGTTCCAGAGTTCGAACTGCCAAGAATAGCAGAACAACTCAGAATTGAAGCGCGTTTATTCGCCTTGGCTGGGAAAGGCGCGGAGGCCGGGAACTTGATGTCGCAGTCTTCAGACGCCTTACAAGAGCTTTTTATGCGTCATTTGGCTGACCAAGCCGAAAGTCTCAAATACATCGCGCCGGAAGAATCTGCCATCGCTGCCAGGCAGCTGGCTTCTATTAATAATTTTAGAGAAATGAATCCATGGCCTTCCCTGGCCAAAACGCAAGCCCTTGGACCCTTTGCCTACGCAGATCTTGACACCACCCTGATGGCTCTGGCTGAACAACCGGATAATCCAAATCTGCTGAAGACTTATGCGGAATTACTGCTTAAGAATCAGCAAGCGGAAGAGGCTGTACATGCATCCCAAAAGGCCGTTAACTTAGGCTTGAATGATCCTGCCCTGATTACCTGGTTCTGTGCTTTCCCACCAAGATACTCAGAAATTGATGAGAATATCCAGGTCATTTTTGATGGCTTGAAACTCAACCCTCACGATGTTGCTTTGCTACTCACGTTGGCGATTCAATTTACGGCCAAAGGTGATTGTGCCAGTGTAAAAGATACCCTCGTAAAACTCGCCCAGGAAGATAACTTGACCCCTCAGGCCTTGTTTGATATTTCCGAATCCTACCAAAACATTGGTGAGATAGATCTCGCTTCCGTATTTCTGGATCGCGGGGTTAGTACTTTCCAGGATGCGTTCACGATCGAGGACTTTCTCAAGTACTTTTATGCCTTCCTCAAATTGGGTGCCAAGGAAAAGGCGGGTCTTCTTGCCGGGAGCTTCAAATTGGAAGAGATTGACAAAGCACCTTACAACCTGGCTGTTTCCGATTTGGACACGCTGCAGGACAATGTGGAACACGGTCGAGAGAGGTTGCTTGCCATTGCGCCACCCGCGAATGACAAAAATATGAGCCCTCAAGAAAATGATAATTTTCTTTCGCACTGGGGCTATTACTACCGACTTGCCCGTTTTGAACAAAACCTGGGCAACCTCGAGGCTGCCCGGCGCTGCGCTGCTGAAGCCTGGAAAACTGATCAAATTGCCCCAGAATCCTTCATACTGATGTTGGAACTCGCCCTCGAAGGAGCTGATTTCAAAAGTTTTGATAGCCTGTACCCATTGAATGCTGAGAGGCCACTATCTCCAGAGCAAAAATTGGACCTGACGGCTCTAGCCTGGGTGCGTGGCTTTGTCCAAAACTGGACCTTGCCAACCCTTGCTGCACCACCAGAAATATCAGGGGCAGCAACAGAGGTTCAACCGGTTTTCCGCCTGGCAAAACGATATTCCTTCTCCTGGCACAAGGCCGTTGAAGGCGTGCAAGCCTGGTTTAAACAAGATTGGAAGAGCGCGGATGCTGCTTTCAAGCTCGTGCTCGAAAATGGATCAAAATTGCCTGTCCTTAACCTGGCAATTATGAATTACCTGTCCGAAAAGATGGTTGCCAGGCGTAACATGCAAGCTTTGCATGTCCGCACGCACCTGCCGGAAGACATGTTTGTTGACACGACCGATGAAGCGATGATCAACCGCCAGTTAACCCTTGCGGCCAAATACCTGCCCGGTGAAGTCATAAGTCCAGTTCTCAGGCTCAGCCAGGCTGTCATCCAGGGAACCTGGCAGCGTGGCAGCAGCTTGCTTGCTTTGGTAAACACTCCTCACCAGGCAGCTGCAGCGCTTTCAATCAGTCAAAATGCAGAAGTCGCTAACCAAATTGCCAAATCCCTTCCGGATGATCCTCTGGTGCAATTCCAGCATGGACTCCGGCTTTTGAAAGACCTGCCTTCATCAGCCTATAAAATCGCCCCAGCACTCACCCAAACCCAGACTACTAATCCACTCGCTCACGCATTGGCTGCCTATGCCGGTTTGGATAATCCACAGATTTCCTTGACCCACTTTGAGGCTGCGCTTGCACTCTGGCCTGACGAACCGGACTGGCATGCCCAGGCAGGCATTCACCTTGAAAGCCTCAAACGCTTTGCTGAAGCTGCCAGCCATCTTGAAAAGGCCATCCAGTTCGACCCCGAAAATGCGGATTACTGGCAAATACTGGGGAACATCAAGGTTGATGAACGCGACTTTGAAGGTGCCAAAGATTACTTTGCTAAGGCTGTCAAACGTTTTCCCGATAACGCCAAAGCTCTCGAAAATTTGGCGCTCATTAATCAGCACGTAGGGCAATATGCACCTGCCATTGCCAGCCTACAAAAAGCAGCGCTTCTTGAACCTAATACACCTCGTTATCGTGAAAAACTTACCCAACTTTACTTTGACATGGGAGATTTCCAGGCTGCTATTGACGAAGCTAACCGACTTCTGGTCGACTCGGAAGATAACCCAACCGCGCTGTTGGTTAAGGTAAAAATCTATTTCAAGCGTAAGATCTGTGAAGAAGCTCAGCACTTAATCAACAGAGCTCGATCGCGAGTAAAAGATATCGTGCCTTTTGAACTGGCAGCCAGTGAAATTGAGGCGATTACCAATAAGAAGAATGCCATGATTTTCTCTGAAAAATTACTGCGGGAATTCCCTGACGACTCCCGTGTGCTGAAAAATCATGCCAAATTTCAGATTGAAGGTGGGTACGCCAACCAGGCTGTGGAAACACTGCAAAAATGCCTTTATCTCACCCCAAATGACCCTGAAACCATGCTTCTGCTTGGTAAAGCCTATTCAGTCACTAAAAATGCACCCAATGCAATCAAATATTTCTCTGAAGCAATTGCGTTTGAACCTGGCATGAATGATGCTCTAATAGGATTGGGCCAGATTTATCAGGAGCAAAGAGACCTCGAGAAAGCCATTGCTTATTACGAAAAAGCCTTATCAATTTCAGGTGCGGATTCGAAACCTTATCACCTGGCAGCCTCGGTTTATCGGGAAAAGAAGGATTACAACAAAGCCGAGCTCATCCTTAAGGAAGCCATCCAAAAGTTTCCTTCTGATCTGAACCTAAAAGGCCAATTGGCAGCCGTGATGGCGATAAATCTGGTAAGCAATATGCAGGAGAGTACAAAACGCAAATGAGTGCATCAGCTACATATAACAAGGGAAACCCGACCATCCACAGGGAAAAGCTATTAACCTTGCTTCAGACAGCCCTCCGCAAGAAAGAATTATCTTTCGCCAGGCAAGCCTGCCTACTTTGGCTTGCCAATTACCCTGGTGATTTGCTAGTCAATTTTGTGTATGCCTCCGTCCTGGCTGAATTAGGCGATAAGGATTTAGCAAAATCCAACCTTGCCAAGCTTTGCCGGCTTGACCCGGAATTTATTGAAGCTACTCGTCTATATGCTCAACTACTCGGTAATTCAAACGGAATAACTGAAGTCAAAGCCAGTCTGGCTTATCTCACCAATGATCATTTGCTAACCTCTAAACCTCCGAAATGGTTAAAACCCATGCTCGCCGCACGTCAGGCCTTGAATTCAGGGGATAAGGCGACAGCTGAAAAAGAAGTATTGACAGCCTTAGCCCAGAAGCCCGATAATCCTCTCCCGGCCATTTTGCACATGCAACTGGTATATCAATCTGGCAATCAGACTTTGCTATCCACCCTTTCCGGAATTTACCTTTCAAAATGGCCGGATTGTCTGCAGGTGAAGGTTCTTTCCTCTCTATCCGACATGCAGCAGGAAAAAGATTCCGCGGGTGTCGAAAAAATGCATTGGTGCGCCGCACACGACACTTCCGGGCAGGTTATCACCCGCATACTTGGACCGAAACACAACTTCAGACCCCTATGGCCTGAAGATTTGCGTGTGGTCATGGATTTGCCAATCCCGGCTTCGATAGCTGGTGAACTCGGCCTCAATCGTCTGAGTGCTGGCGTCACCTCTACACCCACCGTGGGTGCGCCTGAAAAATCGATCCATAAGATCAAGTTAGCTACAAAAATTCCTGATTATGTCAACAATCCAGATGTGGATTATTCTGAAATTCCTTCAGAGTTGTATGTACGCTCGCATCCCTCCAAGCAGAGTCCGGTGAGAGTGATTAATGACAAGGCTACAGCTACTTTTGGCCAGGAAACCGTTCAAACGCTCACTCAAATTCAAAAAGAGTTTGACCACATCGCCAAGCACATCCGCAAAGATGAGATTACCACGGCTGATGGGCGCTACCCAAACTATGTCCTGTTCACCTCGCGCAGCAAACTGGCAGCCAAATATGGGGATAATACTGCCACCGTCGTCATCGATGCCATGAAGACCCTCACCCAGAAGGTCATGGCTTTACCGGGTTGGAATTCGGTTATTTACGTTCCTGACGATGCTGCCATTTGCCAGCAAATCGGCCTCACCCCACTTGGAAATGTTGATGCTGCCGGGATGAAACAAGCCCTGGTCAGTCTGGATAAGAAACTTGGCCTCAAAGGAGAAATGATAGGCGCAATTCTTATTGTGGGCGGGGCTGAAATTGTTCCTTTCCATATGCTGCCCAACCCCACAGATGACGCGGATTCCATGGTTCCTTCGGACAACCCCTACGGCACGATTGAGGAAAATTACTTTCTACCGCAGTGGCCGGTGGGTCGCCTGCCTGACGAGCAAGGCAATGATGCCGGATACTTGATTGAACAGCTGCGCTTCCTGAACAATGAGTACGACATGAAAGTCGAGAATAAGAAATCACTTTCAGGTTCGATATTCAATTCCTGGTTCCTGCAGCTCTTTGACCGTCTGCAGACCACGATTACGCTCAACCAAGCCGCGGATAACATGGGTTTGACTGCTGAAGTCTGGAAGATTCCATCGGCTGACGTGTTCAAGCTTCTCAGCCCCAAAGCGGCTATTCGTAATTCCCCACCTGTTGACTCAACTAATCTCCTTAACGGGCAGCGTTCCAACCCCAAGTATGCCTATTTCAACCTGCATGGCATGCAGGATACGGCAGAATGGTACGGTCAAAAAGATTTCCGCATCCCCAGCCAGGGGCCTGAATACCCTATCGCCCTGGTGCCTGAACTTTTCAATGAAAAAACTCCTTCACCAGAATTTGTGCTTAGTGAAGCTTGCTACGGAGCTAATATTATTGGCAAGACCAACCACACAGCCATGTGCATGAGTTTCCTGGAGCATGGCACACGCGCATTTATTGGTTCGACTACCATCGCCTACGGTTCGGTAAGCAAACCTCTCATCGCGGCTGACTTGCTGGCACAGGATTACTGGCGCTTTTTGTTGGCTGGTGATTCAGCCGGCTATGCGTTGATGAGGGCGAAAATCAACCTTGCCAAATCCATGACCCAAAACCAGGGATATTTGGATGGGGAAGACCAGAAGACAATCCTTTCATTCGTTCTCTATGGTGACCCATTGGCTAGCAAAGCTGGCATTAAGAAGCTACCCAAACCAAAAATTCGCCCTGCCAAGAGTCCTGTGATTAAAACCCTGAGTGACTCTCGTGAAGAAACCATCGTCAAGCCCAGTGAAATGCCTGCGGAAATTAAGGCCCAGGTTCAGAAGGTCATCAACTCTTATCTACCAAACTTGGGGGACGCCAAGATGGCCATTAATCCCCAGCTAACTAACTTCACCCTGGCTGCAGATGCCATCAAGGGACGCAAATTTACCCCTGAAAAACAGGGTGAAGGTCAAAAATATTTTGTGACCCTGCAAAAAAGTGTCACCTTGAAGCAAGTTAACCATCAGTCCTTTGCCCGTCTGACGTTTAACAGCAAGGGTGACATCATCAAGCTCAGCACATCCCGCTAGGCCAAAACAAATCCTTTCTCAGTCAGACTTGGCAGAGCCGGGTATATAAGCTAGCGCTTGCTATCGGACTTGCATTGCATTTATACTAAATTCTTGTATCATCTCAATAAAACGGGGTAAACGAAAAGAAACTGAAGCCCATTAATTTTTGGCATAGGCTGTTAAAATATCATTATGATGCTAGACAACCTTGATCTAAATGCCATACAAGACGAAAACGCGCGGGAATTAATCAGGCAGCTATTGAACCTGGTGGAGAAATTGTCTGCGGACTTGCGTGATGCGCAGGTCGAGATTCAGCGATTACGGGATGAAGTAAATCGGTTGAAAGGGGAACAAGGCAAACCCAAGATTAAAGGGAATACGCCAAAACCGCCACCGAGCAATCACTGCTCGGAAAATGAACGTCATCAATCGCGCCCACGGCACAAGAAGAGTAAGAAAGCCGAAATCCAGATCGATCGGGAACAAGTGGTTGAAGTGGATCCATCGG